>Ga0272441_10008881_pt1 | contig 15732 bp, 13 predicted proteins | sample SSMProp6N_FD_193582 | JGI IMG/M metagenome (GOLD analysis project Ga0272441, IMG submission 193582) | Marine sediment archaeal communities from Little Sippewissett salt marsh, Falmouth, MA, United States - SSM-Prop-6N | ecosystem: Environmental > Aquatic > Marine > Wetlands > Sediment ... | reverse complement strand
GCTGCCCGGCTGCATTGAACCACGTCGCACCGGCGTCAGCCATCGGATAGACAAGGACCCACCCTAGCTCATCCGCACTGGGTTGCCAAATCGCCCGCCCAATCAGGTATTCCTCCGGAGGAACCGGCGTTTGCAGGCTGCCGCCGTGCAGCTCGAACAGCACCGTGCACGGTCGGGTCGGGTCATAGCTTGACGGGATGTACACATGAAACGGCCGTTCCACGCCGTCCACGCCCACCATGCGGTGGGTCGTCCAGCCCGTCCAATCGGTCGTCACGTAGGATCGACCCTGTCGAAGCCGCTCCGCGATCCGCTCCGTCGTAGCACCCGAGCTGAGGATCGTCTCGCAGGCAGTCCGTCGAGACGCGAAATCCGTCGCCGCATCGTAGGCGGCGAAACCCTGAGTCAGTTTCCGCTCGACGTCGGAACCGCAGCCGCAGACGGCGAGTAGCACGAGGGCCGCTCCAATCCATGTCCATCCCGGCGGGACGCGTCGTCTCCCTCTGTCGACGAACTGCATCAGCCGCTCACGTTTCTCGAGGAGGAACCGTCACTTCGATCTTCGCTTCGTAGACCGCCTTGCGGTCGAAATCCTCGGAGGCCTGCTCGAGCATGAAGCGAACGTTCGGCTGTACGACGTCCGAGAAGCAGACGTCGCCGTTGGTGGTGACCGTGATCGGCTGGCTGAGGTCGAACTGCTCGCTGCTGATGAACAACGTGTAGTGTCCCACATGAGATACCCGAACGTCGATCTCGTTCCCGGCCGCCATGGCGTGGATGGACGCGGTCATCTTGTCCCGCCGATAGACGGGGTCGGGATCGGGAATGTGTCCCGTGAGGATCAACGTCTCGCCGTCTCGCACGACTTCGGCTTGCACAGGATCGCCGGGCGCCTTGCCGACCATGGCGACGCCGAGGTCCGCTTGATTGAGGACGGGCATGCCGTCGATGCTGAGAATCTGATCCCCATTCTTGATCCCCATGTAGAACGCGGCGGAGTCCGGTTCCAGTCCGGCGACGATGAACGATGTCCCGCCGTGGTAAGCGAGCGCCGCGCCGAACACGATCCGCTCCGGGATCTCCGCCAGGTTGATATCCCGAAAGTCTTCGTTGTTCCCGCCGTCGGCGATCTCGTCGATGCGTACCCAGTCGCACCGTCCGACGGCCGTGTCGGACGTCTCCCAGATAATCTCATTCCGCTGCGGATCCCGCGATGTCTGTGCGATCAGTTCGACCGTGTGCTCCGCCTCCTCGCTGAGGAACTGGGCGTCGTGTCCGCCCGGGACTACGACCCATTCGATATCGACGCCGAGTCGTTCGAACAGCTCAACGTACGGAGACACGTTCCCCGGCGGGTACAGCTAGTCCGTTTCTCCGGTGGTGGCGCGAATCGGCCGATTCAACAGGTTGCGGGGATACGTTTGATAGGGTCCGTATCCACCCACACCGGGGTGTCCGTGAAACGAGATCAGCGCCGCCCACGGCGTCGGATCGTGGAACCCTTGCCAGTAGGCGCCGGATCCTCCGTCCGAGAACCCCGACACGAAGACCCGGTTCTCGTCGACGTTATACTGCTGCTTCACGAACGTCAGTTCACCCAGCAGGTTCGCACGGCCGTTGGCGGAGAACCACGAGGCATATCGGTCTCCGTGTGGAACAACAAGGATCCACCCAAGCTCCTCCGCTTCTTCCTCCCATAACCGGCGACGTTGCACCAGGTAGTCGGCCGGCTGTGGTGCCGACGACACGGCACCGTGAAGATCGAACAGCACGGGATAGGACTGCTGCGGATCGTACGTCGTGGGCACGTACACGTGATACGGGCGAAGCCGTTCGTCCGGGCCTTCGATTTCGTACGTCATCCAGCCGGTGGGCACCTCCGCAGAGTACTCCGGGCCTGCGCGCAGCCAGCGCGCGACGTCGTTCGCATTCTCGTCCGACGCCACCAGTCGTTCGATGGCCGCCGTACGCTCCGCTTCGGAGGTTGCCGCGTAGTAGTCGTCGAGTACGTCGCTCGCATCGACGTCGACGCGCTGCCCGCAGGCCGAGAGCAACAGGAGACCTACGAAAACGAACGCGATCCATAGGGTACGACTAAGCATGGGACACCCCTTTCCGGCACGTGGCCGTTGCGAGTTTCCCATCTCACTCCCCGATTGATGGCTCAACGCGTCATCGTCTGATCCGAAGCCCACGGATAGCGATGTCCTATTCTTCTATCACACCAGGAAGCGCCCGTCTTCCATGAACGTCTCCTCGTTGACACGAACGCGCCCTCCGCGCCGCAGGTCGCAGACCATGTCCCAGTGAATAGCAGAGTCGTTTTGGCTGCCCGTCTCCAAGAACCCTTTCCCCAACGCAAGATGGACGGTCCCGCCGATCTTCTCGTCAAACAGCGTGTCGCCGGTGAAGATCTGGATTCCCGGGTTGGTGCCGAATGCGAACTCACCCACGTAGCGCGCCCCCTCGTCGACTGCAAGCATCTCGTGCAAGAAGGCCTCGTTTTTCGCCGCCTTCGCCTTCACGACCTTGCCCTTCTCGAACCACAGCCGGACATCCTCAACCTGTCGGCCCCGGAAACAGGCGGGGTATGAGAAGCGGATGTGTCCCTCGACCGATGCCTCGACGGGCCCGGTGAAGATCTCGCCGTCCGGGAAGTTTTCCCGTCCGTCGCAATTCTCCCACGTTCGTTCGCGGTAGCTGAGGCGCAGGTCCGTGTCCTCCCCTTGCAGATGGATCTCCGTGCCCCTCGACAGCCAGTCGATCATGGTGGCTTGGCGCGCGGACACGGCCTTCCACGCGGCAATGGGATCGCTCTCCTCGATGAGACACGCTGCGTAAACGAAATCCTCGTACGCACGCAGAGACATCTCGGCTGTCTGTGCGGCCGCGTGGGTTGGGTAGGCCGTGCCGACCCAGCGAAGCTCGCCACTGGCCATTCGCTCGAACAGACGGTTGTTCACAGGGTGCATCGTCCGAGCTCGCCGCGCTTGCTTCTCGGCATCGACGTGGGTCAGCCGCTTCGTGTTCGCGTCCGTCCAGACCGTGATGCTTGCGTCGATCTCCTCGTCCGCCTGTTTGAGGAATGACGGGTAGTAGTCGAGCTGAGGGTCTGATGCGTGCAGATAGAACAGCTCCTCGGTCTCCTCGATGCTCAAGTCCACCCACGGATGCCCTCCGGCGTTCAAGATCGCTCGATAGAGCGCGGCGACCAGCGGCGCCCCTTCCATCTTGGCCTGGATCTGCACAAGTTGCCCGGGTTGAAGGCTGATCGAGTACCGAACGAGCACGTCAGCGACAGCATCGACTCTAGGGTCCTGCATAAGTGTCTCCTTCTGCGCAACGGCGGAATGAAGCTTGGGATCGGGAACAGCTTCACAACTGTATCTTGCTCGCAGACGACGCACAAACGTATCTGCGTCAGCCGAACGTTGTTGCCGAGCCACATCATGCGATGCTTCACGACCTGCGTCTCGCCGCCGTCTCCTGCATGGTTTCGCCCCCCCGAGAGAAACGGGAAGGGAGACGATACTCCCTTCCCGCTCGCGATCTACGTTACAGCCGAGACGGTCAACAGGACCTTCGGCCGCGTGTCCGTGGAGGCTCCGCGTTACTCGGTCTCGATGCCCTCTGTGTCTGGCCCGTCGCCGTCGATCGGGCCGCCGAATGCGAATTCAGCGCTCAACACGAGCGTATTGCCGAGCCTCCGATTGAACACGTACGCGCCATCGACAGACAACCCGGCGACGTGGGCTCCACCGCCAATCGAGATGACCGAATCCTGAAACTCGTTGGTCAGCCGAACGCCGACACGAAGTGCGAATTCCTCGATCAACTGGAACTCCATACCGATGTGCGCGTCGCCAAGATCGGTCCCTACGAAGTCAACGTCGGTCGCCAGAATGAACTGGCCGTCCACCAAGGCAATTGCGAATCCGGCCTTGTACAACCCGCTGATGATGTCTGTGGCGCCACCGTCCCAAGTCAGCTTGGAGCCGGCCAAGTCGGCCGCATTCATACCGATCGTGAAGGTGTCGCCGAGGCTCACCAGGAGCCCGAGATCGAAACCGAATCCCGAGGCCGTGTCGCCGAGCCCGCTGTTGGCCATGTAGTACTTGACGTTCACGCCGGCCATGGCCACATCCATCACGTTGGCCGCCAACGATCCGATGATCGCGTTCTCGGTCCACGTGAACGCACCGCCGGGCACGCCTTCCAGGTCAACCTGCTGCCCGTCGATCGATGCGCGCTCCCAGCTCAAGCCGATGCCGAGGTCGTACAAGCTGGTCGTCGCTCCGACGAACTGGTGCGTGATCCCCATTCCGTACAGGTTCGTCGACATGCCGACAACGCGCGTGTCGTCCAGTTGCGCCAATCCCGCCGGATTCCAAAGGATCGCCGTTGCATCGTTCGCGACGGCGACGAATGCGCCTCCCATTGCAAGTGCTCGCGCGCCGATCCCCGTCTTGAATACGCTGAATGCATCGATTCCGTCCGCCCAAACCGCTGCAGACCCGATCATCAACAGAATCACTGCCAGAACTGCTGTCTTCTTCATTGATCGCACCCTCCTCTTGTCCAATCACCGCCGTATGATTCGCGTCGTACCATAATACGACGAGTCCCTGCGCAGGCAAACATGTTCCTGCGCGTCCGGGCCATCTACCCCCTAACCTTACTTGATGGCGACAATCCGCAGCAAGACGCGTGCGGGGATTGCTTCAGCAAGCTGTCTGGATTCCGGGGGACATATGCAGGCGAGTATCCCGTTCGCACGAAGCCCCCCCTACTGACCTCCAACCGTTCGCCGGAAGAGGTACCGCCATGCGGCTATTCCGCAGGTTCCTCGGGGAGCGGCGCCTCCCATGCATCGATCACGACTCGCGATCCCGACTGAACGGGCAGATCGTCTTCGGTATCGATCCACTGGAACCCGGTCTCCAGGATGTGGAACTCCAGGCGCCGATTCATGAGGATCCATCCCCACGCGATGCCGGAATGGCACTCGATGATGTCCGGCCCCTGTTGACGGACGGTCGACGTCCGCAAGAACGGTCGCTCCCAATAGACACACATGTCATACGTCTCGCGTGCCCACGACGGCATCGCGTCGTTGTCGACGCGCGTTTGCGCCACCGATTCACTCGCCCAGGGTACACCCCGCCACCATGTGTCGAATGCGTCCGCGTAGTCTCCATCCAGCTGATCCTGGAGAACGATACCGGAGGCTACGACGATGTCCTCGTCCGTGACCCGATCACACCCCCCAAGGAGGAGGGCAGCCAGCAGGATCCCGAAGACCATGACGCCCCTTACGGGAACGTCGGCACGCTTCATCTTGCTCACACGAACTCCTCTTGCGCGGCTGACCGAGTTCACTGCAGCTTGCGCTTCCGGGCGCGAAGGAACAGGAAGATCGCAAGACCTGCGACCGCGAGGACGGCGACGATCACGACGATCCACGTCACGAGGGACGTTCCGCCGTCACCGCTCCCCGCATCGGATCCTGTCACGTCAGACAACCCGTCCGCAGTGACGCGGATGACGTAGGGTCCACTGGGCACGTTCATGATCAGCTCCCGCTCGGCCAGCGAGACTGTCGTGACGCCGTCCGTGACCCACACATCGAACAGGTGTATCCGGTTCGCCGACCCGTCGGCATCCACGTGGAGCTCGTAATCACCGGCCATCGGATCGGGGATTTCGAGGACCATGCCGTTGTCCACTTCCTTGAACGTCGCCCCTTCGATTTCGTTGACGTCCCGGCCGATTCGTCTCCCGTTCGGGTCGTGCGCCTCCAGGCGAACACGCCCGTCCGCTTCGAACCTGAGCACACGTAGCGCTCCGTCAGCTGATGCCGTCGTGTCTTGAGCCATGACCGGCAGCGTGACGATCATCGCAACGATACAAGCGCCAACCACGCGTACGGACCATCGAGCGGCCACATTGGCGAAAGACCCTCGTCCGCAACTTGTCCTCTGTCGATTCACGCGATTCATCTCATGAGCCTCCGACCGCGAATCCGCGAGATGGGATCTTACTACAAGTGAAGTATACCGGGGAACGGACGAGTTGCGCACGAGAGGGCCAATGGGACGTCCGTTGCCCGGGCCAGAACGCCTGTTTCGCGTGATCGAGAACGTGCCATCCGTCATCGGAGGCTGGTCGAATTGCTCGCCGGCACTCTACATTGTTATTCCTTTGTGTTCCTCCCTCTTCATACGTTATCCTGCGTGTGCCTACTCGATGGACCCAATCGGTCGAGCTGGCAAAGGAGGTCAGGATGCGCGCACACCGTTGGATATCTCTGACCCTCATAGGCCTGATCACCGTGGGAATCTCCTTTGCGAATCTCGCGGCCGTCGGGACGACCCTTCCGTGGGTGGCCAGGTTGGACTGTCACGAGGATGCGGTGCTGATGAGAAGCGCCGACGACTACGAAGTACCGCCGAATGAGAACTGCTGGGGCTGGCATGTCGCCCACGTCTATCCACTCTTTCTGGCGGTTGGGGGAGCCGCTGACATCACCGCCATTGCCGCCATGGTCAAGGGTGGTCCAGGTCCCGGGGAAATGGTCGACGGCTTCGAGCTGCAAGTCGTCTTCGCAAGCGAACCACTGCTGTCTGCCTCTCTCTCGGACGCGGCAGCGCTTCTGTGCGATGCCGAGCAAGCACATTGGGAAACGATCCTTCGGTTCGCTGCACCGTGTGCCACGGGCAGCGCTCGCCTCATCTACTGGGAAGCGGACGTTTGGGGAGGAAGCCTCGACGACGTCGCCGCCGTTCGAATCTTGGCGCCGAACGGCGTTGCCGTAGATGGTTCGTCGGTCTGGATAGAGTACGAGCGAGGTGGGTAATCCCGCGTGAGACCATAGGTCTTTCGACAAGCGATCCGAGGCCGTGCCGCTCGGTCTCGCTGAGTTGAAGTTTTTCGCCGATCTGCCCGAGTATTGTGCAGTCGGGGCGCTTGCTGTTGACATCGCACGCCGACCGCCTATACTTGCTCGCATGACACATGCAAAGGGTCTCCTCCAGAACGAGTACGTGGCGGCCCTTGGCATGATGCGAAGCACGACGATGCCGGATCTTGTGTAGCTAGAAATCCGCTAGTTCACAAGGTCCGGAAAGACGACTGCGGAGCCTCCGCGGTCGTTTTGCTTTTGTGGGCTGGCAAGACAGATGGGAGCGAACGACTCATGACACAACAGGGACTTCAGTCGTTGGAACGCGCCGCCGGACTTGGAGACATCGCTGCATGCGCCGGCGGATCGCTGAAGGATGTCGATCCCCTTCTCGCAGACCTCGTGGCAAGGGAAACGCGCCGCCAGACAGAGAAGATCACGATGGTCGCTTCGGAAAGCCAACCGCATCCTGCGGTCATGGAAGCGCTGGCGTCTCCGTTCACGAGCCTGTACGCCGAAGGATACGCACCACAGCGCTTGAGGGAGGCTCCCCTCGAGGAACTGGAGAACGTCGACGCAAGGGTGCAGGACTACCGGGGATTCGGGAATCGACGATACTACAAGGGCGCCGAGTTCGCCGATCTGGTAGAGAGTATCGCCGAGCGACGGGCGGCCGGCGCGTTCGCAACGGACCGCTGTCGCGCTGCGGACATCCGGGCGAACGTGCAAGCGTTGTCCGGTTCCGCCGCCAATCTCGCCATTTACCAGGCATTGCTCGATCCGGGGGATACGATGCTCGCCATGGCCCTTGCCGAAGGCGGCCACCTCACCCACGGATCTCCCTACAGCATCACCGGCCGGCAGTACAACGCCGTCTTCTATCAAACTGATTCCCACACTGAGAAACTGGACTACGATGCCATCCGGGAATTGGCTCACGAGCACCGGCCCAGACTGTTGATCGGGGGATTCACCTCGTATCCCTGGGCACCTGATTGGGCTGCACTCGGGAGGATTGCCCGCGAAGTCGGCGCGTACCTGCTGGCGGACGTCTCCCACCTTGCCGGGATCATCGTCGCCGGTGTGTGTGCCAATCCGTTCCCCCACGCGGATGTCGCCATGTTCACGACGCACAAGACCCTCTGTGGTCCACGCGGGGCCGTGATTCTCTCGCGGGACGCCGAGATCGCCCGGCGGATCGATCGTGCCGTCTTCCCCGGACTTCAGGGCGGACCGCACGTCAACAAGATCGCAGCCATCGCCGTCGCGCTCCAAATCGCCCGAAGTCCCGCATTCGCCAGGCTGCAGCGACGGACGGTTTCCAACGCGAGCGCGTTGGCCTCGGCCCTTTCCGCAGAAGGTCTGCGAATCGCCTACAACGGCACGAACACGCACCTCGTCCTCGTCGATCTCGTGCCGCTGAACTTGGATGGAGAGACGGCCGCGCGCGCACTCGATCGCGCGGGCATCGTGTGCAATCGCAACGTCCTCCCCGGAGATCGCAGCGGACGTGTCGTGCACGGGATTCGCCTCGGGACGACATGGGTCAGCCAGTGGGGCTGGGGCACGAGAGAGATGACGCGGCTCGCCGGCATCATCGCACGTCTGCTGAGAACGATTGCGCAGGATTCTCCCGATCATGTCCTGGATAGCGAACCGCTTGTCCAACACAACTCCGCCTGTAGCCACGCTCGTCATGAGGTCGAGCGTCTTGTGATGGATGCGCCAGGAGGCGCGGAATGCACGTGGGCCTGATGATGGGCAGGATGAACCCTCGATCGATGTGTCCCCATCGCGCTTCGCCCCACCTCGAGCAGGGCGTCCGTAGTATCGTTTCCGCTCCCAGTGTCTCGATCGTCCAAAGCCACGCACGATCTCGGCACGCAATCGTGCATGAGCGTCGTGGCACGTTTGCAGGGAACGCGAGCTCCCCACTCGTCTCTATGAGTGGAGATACGGCCTGAGGTAGAGGGTCACACGCTTGTCTTGCGTCGAGCAGGTCTGTGCAAACAGAGCGTGCATCCATCCCGTCCGTTCATGCGCATCCCATTCGGACGCGAGGATAGACGAGATCCTGTCATACTCGGTGGGGTCCACCGCTTTGCGTCGGAGCCAGTCGAGAACTCTGCATCTGGTTTCGGATGCAGAGACAAGGGGCGAAGGGAATTGGGCCACCGTCGACAGGGATTCTACCTCTCCGTCAGCGGGATTCACGGACAGCGCGATGCCGAGCAGCCTCTTCTCGGCGAGATTGGGACTGAGGATTCGTGGTATGGACGGATACAGCCACGTCTCATCACAGTCGATACGCGACAGTTCGAGCCCTCCGGCGATCGCGGCCTCGTCCCATTCCGGCAACTCGTAGTACACGGTACAGCCGACACGTCCGTCTTGTCGAACTCCAAGCTTCGTTTCCTGCGCGAACCCATACCGGCTGAGCCAGCGATGGGTGTTCAAGAACGACTCTGACGAGGGCATCCTCACTTGGCGCATGAGGGTTCCCAGCAGGTCGCCTTCCCCCCCCGGATCGACGTCGACAAGGTTCAAATACGCTTTCAACGTCGTGAGAAGCCCGTCGGAATCCGAGAGCGCGTGATCGACTCCGCCCCATGCGAGGAAGCTCACCGAATCCGGGATCCATCGGCAGCTTTCGGCCCATGCAGTCATCGCCGCATCAATCGGCTTCCAGCATGACGACATGCCGAGAACGGCCGCAGTCCTCCGAAGCACCGACAACGATGATCGTGCACGCACAGGATTCGGCGCGTACGGATCGCTGATCTCGACTGTGTACCGGATCCTCCGAAGCGGAGCGGACGCGCAGACGGCGGAAAGCTCGAATGGAGTTCCTCCCGACAGCTGTGAGAGTTGGACGGACGGCCAGGGGGCTGGGGCTGCGAGAGACAGCTCGGTCAGACTACGGAGTCCTTCGAGCACCAGACGTGTGATCGCTCTTCCGTACCCCAGACGCTCAGTCACTACGTGGATCAGACGTTCGGTATTGGAAGCCATGTGGCATCGTCGCCGAGGATTCTCGCCTGTCGCTAAACGTTTGCTCCGAGTCCTTCTGTCTGCCGCGTTCGGAGCCGCGGCCCGCAGCGGGCGACACACGTCCGGCAGCAGAGTCAGCGCCCGAAGCGCACTCGCGGTCGTGAACAGCCGTCGCGCATCACGGCAAACGCATCCTTCGGCCCACCGGCCGTGTTGCCTCCGATCACGGCTCCCTGGAGCGCAAAACGCCGGATCCGACGGGAATCCCCCATCGAGGTCCTGCGCCTCGATGAGATCACAGGCCGCCGCTGAGATGGAACCCAGTTCCGTCACATACGCAAGCGCGCGGATCCAGCAAGCCAGTCCAAATGGGCTCATCCGGCGCTTCGGCGAACAGAGCGCGGCCCCGCTCAACAGCATGTCGACCGCCGAAGCGAACTCCAGCACGGCGGCAGTCGGATACGCCAGCGACAACCAACGATAGCCATCCCACGTGCCATCCCGCCGTCGCGCCGGCGCGAGTACGTGCGTCCAAAGGCTCACGGCATCGTCCCGCTTCAGCACATCCGATTCCAGAAGCGCCAATCCGACGGTTGCCGTGACGTCGGGACACGGTTGATTCCACGGATGTCGGGGATCCGGATGCCGATACGCAGCATATCCCTTCCCCGGGTGCCAGTGAGCAATGAGAAAATCGACGGCGTCATCCGGGATCGGTATCCCCGTCCTTGCCATTACGCGAACGACCCAGGCCGTCGAATCAGCGTCGGGGATTACGGAGACGTTGTAGCCCCATCCGGGTCGATCTCCCCGAGTTCGCGACAGCCAGTTGACCGCCCGGCGCGCTGCATCCCGAGCGGCACTGTGGCCCGCAGCATCCGCGAATTCCAGCAACGCGAACGCGACGTACGCAGTGACCCATGCGTCCGATGTGCCAACGTCGGTATGGAAATCCGTCCAGTACCCGAGCGGATGCTGGCACGCGAGCAAGTACTCGGCGGCATGCTCCCGAAAAGTCAATACACCCTGGGGCACCTTGCACATGTTCCCGACGCACACGCGCCCGTTCTCAGGTTCGCTAGTCCCCGTCCGTTGAGTTCGGGAAGACAATGAGTGTCGGTCCTGTCGACGTCGTCAGCGGTCCCCAGCCGCCTGAATGGTCGTAATACACGTTGCGCACCTGGTAGGAGAACGTGCACAGCTTCATCGCATTGACCGAAAGGATGTCCGCCAAGGTGCGCTCGAGCGGCACGGTTCCGGTCGGCGCAGCCTTGCTCAACATGAGTTGCTGGGGCGCGAACCCAGCGCGCGAGATCAACACTTCGACCTTGTACAGGTTCTTGAACGTGGCTGGCAACTCAGTCTGCAGGAACACCGGGCACTCTGCCTCCACCGCCCAGGAGAGGCTCCCGGGGGGTGCGAGTTCGTAGATCTTCTCGAGGCACGCGGCCGAGGAGTCGACAAGCTCCATCCCTGCAAGTTCGAGTTGGATGGCGTTCCAGAATGCATCTCCCACGCCCTGGGCGGGCTGAACGGCAATGTCGATGGGCTGTTGCGTTCTGATCGGGAAGGTCCCCGTGCGGATGGCGTGGCTCACCGGTTCCGCATCGAAGACAGCCAGCGGCGCAACCGAGTTCGCGTCCCACTGCAGCAACCGGATTTCACAGCAGCGCGCTCGGATGTCACAGTGTGCCAGACTCCGGACGCGCACTTCCTCGGGGCGTGCTTCCTCCGTATTCACTTCAAGCTGTATGGGTAGAGCCGCCAGGTCGTCCATCGAGATCCGTACGGGGATGACCTGCTTCTTGCGCTTCGTGTCACCGCTTTCCGCGCTCCCCTTCTCGTCGAGCCAGACGGTGACTTTGCCGGTCAAGCCGACCGGGCTGACCAGCAATCCGGCGAGGTATTTGTAGAACTCGAGACTCAGATCCAGCGTAAGGTCCGCTCCGTAATCGAGGCTAAACTGCAGCGATTCGCCGCCGAGCGCTGTGATTCCTTCGGGGAAGGCGGAAGTAAGCTCCAGTACTGCCTCGTCGTATCCACCCGAGATCACGGCGGGATTAAGCAAGGTCCCGTTGCTCAGTTTCTCCAGCTCGTCTCGAAGTGCGACGATCCTCTGCGGATCGTGCCATGGCACGATCCGCATCTGTACGCGGACCCGATACTCCTCGTCGTCGTCCTGATACACCGTCGGGATGAAGTGTGGCGCGCCGAGCTCGGCGTTGTACGTCAACCGGACTTCGTCCGGGATTCGATACACCGTGTTGGCGTAGCTGGACTTGCGGACGTATCCGTAGTTCGTCTTGGTCCAGGCCTTCAGCATCGAGTCGTCGCCCGTTAACGCTTCGTAGATGTGCCGATTCTGCGCAAGGCTCGGCTTGAAATGGAACGGGATCACTCGGCTGATCGTGATCTCCTTGAACGCCGCGCTCTTTGCCCGTTGGAACGCTGTGGACAGGATGGCCTTGATCGCATCGCTGTTGAGCGCGAACGAGACGTTCGTCCCTCCGGATGGCGCCTTCGCTTTCATGGTCGCAGCCGTCCCAACCGTGGCGACAAGCGGGTTTGTCGTCAAGATCGCCCGATTGATCGTCGCGTTGCTGATCGGCGGAGCCGTCGCGGTGGCCGTTTTGGGCGTCGAGAAATTTACCTTGATCTTGATGCCGCCCAGGTCCACCGTACCGCTCGTCGTGCCGCCTCCGGTTTTCCCCGTTTGACCGGCATCGACGTAGTACCCGTACTTCATGCGCACGAGCAGCTTCGCTTGAGCGTTGGCGGCCGTCATGGCCGCATAGATGGCCTCCACTTCGGCCGAGTCAAGCTCATCTCCGACACGCAGCAGGAAGTCCGGCGTATTCGGATCGTTGCCGGCGTCGAACGCGATCAGCGTCGGTCGTGGAAACACGTGCTGCTTCGCGACGCCGCGGTCCAACCAGGCAAGGGCGACGAGGATGTCTCGCACGTTGAACGGCACGGCTTCCGCGGGAAGCCCTCCCGGCCGGTGTTCCTCGAGATCGAACTGCAGGCGGACCTTCCCGTCGGCCGATTCCAAGAACTGCACGTCCGGACCGGCCGGCGGAGCTTGGCGCTCCGCAACTTGGAAGTCCGGACGAAAGTACCGCACTCCTTCGTTCGAGAGATACGCTGTGTTGTCCTGCGTCGGCGGATTGGACTCAGAGAAATGGGGGGCGTTCTTGTCTGCGTCGAGTTGGACGATGTTCTGGAGCGCAGACAGCGCCTGCCCGATCACCAGATTCGGCGTCGCAGCAGCCACTGCCTTCGCGTCGATTGCCGTTGCAAGCACCGTATTCGGCATGTTGATCCTCCTTCCCGGGCTCACCGAACCACGAGAATGGTGTCTTCGGTCGTCTGCCAACCTTCTTCCCGATCATCCGCCTTGTTGACGCCGATGTATCGGATGCGGAAACGATAGCTGGTCTTGTTCGGGTCTCTGAGCAGCACCTTCCACGTGCGCAGCTGCTCGCAGTTGGACTCCCGAATCATGAGATCCTCGCTCTCGTCGACCTTATGGGCATCGTCGGTGTACTCCAGCGAGACGATCACGCGAGCGTAGGTGTCCCAGTCGACGAGTCCGGCGTCGACCATGACGGACAGCGTGTCCACTGCACCGACGCCAACGGAGACGGTACCCCCATTCACGTGCGTGCGCGTCGCCTGATCGTCCCGCGAGCCGTCGCGGTAGATCACGATGACATCGAACTCGATGTCGCGCTTGAGAGGGTTCCGCATCGGGATGTTCCACGGACTCACCTCACCGTTGCTCATCAACTCGGCCGAGTGCTCGACGCGGTAGTCGTTGCCGTCATCGATATAGCGCGCATCGACGAGGATCTTCTCGACGACGTCGAAGTCAGCTTGCGCGAGGAAACGATAGTTCAGCGTTTGCTCGAACGGATCCGAAACGGTCAACACTTCCGACTGGCTCTCGGCCTCCGGCATGTCCATCTTCTGCCCGTCCGTCAGCTTGTACGTGATCTGATAGCGATACGGCTTGGGATCTCCCTGATGCCCAATGAATGTGAAATACCCATCCACGGGATGATCCCGCGACAGCTCGATGACCTTCTGCGCCGTGGCGGAGGTTGCGTACGGATACGAGATGCGAACCGTGGCGGAGTCGACCTGGTCTGGCATCGGACCGAGATTGACCGCAACCTTGACGAACCCTAACCGTCGATAGGAGATGACCAGCTCACGTTCCTTCGTGTCTAGCGAGCCGTTCGCCGGCACACGAATCGTCTCCCCAGTCCCCTTATAGACGATCTCGCTCCAGTAGCTGTAGGTATCCTTGACGGCCTGGTCCGCTTCCTTGGCCATGATGGTTCGGAAGCGATGGACCTGATCGGCGCTTCGGAACAGGAATTCCTTCGCTTTTCGAATCCGGACATCGCGCACGTCGTCATGTTGGTCGTAGTCCAGGAAGACCTTCAGCGCGTACACGGGATCGTTCTCGAAGTCGACGTTCGCGTGTACCTTAACGTCAAGGTCCTTGAACATCGGCTCGCTAAGATCGAGGTACACGATGTGCTTCGCAATTTCGGCCTCGTCGAGCACTTCCGTGAACGTCGCGCTCGGATACACCGTTCGTTGGACGACATCGGACCGCTTGATCCAAATGTCGATCGTTCCGGTGACGGTCTCCTGTATCGTCGGACGATCCTTCACTTCGCCGTCCTCTTCCTCCACGATCTCCTTGAGCGCGGGCTCGAAGAACGTCGGCAGGATGTTGTTCTCCAGGATCTTGAACGCCAACTCCTCGAGCTTGGACGACAGTTCTTCGCCCTCCTCACCTGTGCGGAAGTCCTGATCGTCGATGTCGATTTTCAGACTGTGAAAGGTGTCCTTGAACTTCTTCATGCCCGAGAACTCCCACCAGGACCAGGTACGCTTGTAGTAGGTGATGCCGAAGATCTTCTTGGTGCGCGTGTACGTCTTCCTCACGTACTCCTTGACCTCGTCGTAGAACTTCCGGCGATTCCCATGGATGTGGATCGTGAGTGCAGGGATTCTTGCCAGGTACGTCAACTCGTAGTTGATGATCGCTGGCGTGACCCCCTGCGTGAGACTGGCGCGAAACAGCTCGGCGCCGTCCTGCTTCAGCGTTTGCGAAAAGCTAGCCACGTTGGTGCCCATCAGGGACGGTTTGGTCGATCCGCCGCTGTATTCCACCATGTCGTCGCCGAAGGTGGAGAACTTCACCGCGCCGTTCACAAAGGCCGGCGGGTAGCCCAGCTTGGGCTCGGTGGAATTGACCCGCTGCCTCAGGAATCCGTAGCCTCGCGCCTTCTCCTCCTTGAGCTGTTTCCTCAAGTAATCCCGGATCTTGTCCTCGTCCTCTTTGGACACCGCGACCTGCGTCGTCAGGGCGAGATACCCACGCTCGATTTCCGCTTCGTCCGGGTTGAGCCGATCGAGATCCCTTGCGTACAGGATGAACGTGAACAACGGATCTCCTTCGTCGTCCTTTGCCACGGAAGGCAGATCCGTAATCATGTAGAACTGACTGTTGTCTTCGTCGTCCCGATAAAGCTCCACGTGATCGACGCCCGGTACCTTCAGACTCCCGTACATACTCAGCATGTTCCGCTCCTTCACTCGTCGAGGTGTGCCGTTCGGTCACTCCCTCTCTAGTAGGCGATGTGTTGTGCCAGGCTCTCGAGCACGTCTTGGTCGATCGCCAGGCTTCCTCGTAGCGTTAGCGTGACAGTGCCTGTTTCAGTCGTTCGCACACGGATGTCGACTCGCTGCGTTGCCGATGTCTTGGTCTCTTCGCCAACCGATTCCGTCTCGGTTTCAATGGAATGCTCGTCCTCCGATAC
>Ga0272441_10008880_pt1 | contig 15733 bp, 13 predicted proteins | sample SSMProp6N_FD_193582 | JGI IMG/M metagenome (GOLD analysis project Ga0272441, IMG submission 193582) | Marine sediment archaeal communities from Little Sippewissett salt marsh, Falmouth, MA, United States - SSM-Prop-6N | ecosystem: Environmental > Aquatic > Marine > Wetlands > Sediment ... | reverse complement strand
TACACCGCCTGCCACGTACCGAGCACCGGCCGCCCACCCGAAACGATCAGCACCAGCGACGGGCCGAACAGCGACGACTTGATGTGGGCGTCGGAGTTGCCCTCCATGTGGGCGTATCCCTCGCCCGGCGGCACGAGTTTATCGAGGTGGCCCTTGATGTCGCGGGCCACGTCCGGGTCGGCGTTTTCGTTGATCGTAACGCCGGCCGTCGTGTGCGGAACGAAGACGACCGCCAGGCCGTCCCGCACGCCCTCGGCCCGGATGGCCTCCGAAACCTTCGACGTAATGTCCACCATCTCGACCCGCGACGAGGTCTTGACGCTCAGGGTCTGCACGGGGATTCTCCTTCCTGCATCCAGCGGACACCGCGGCTGACCGGCCACGGGGCAACGGGGCAGTCTAGTCCGCCCCGCCAGGTCCGGCAAGCAAAAGGTTGACGCCGGACAGCAGAGGGATTAAGGGAGAGAGGGAACAAGGCAGTAGCAGTACAAACGATGCAGCCAGTCGAGCCCGCCGCGGAAGCGGCGGGACACGTGTGAACAACAGGGACGGTAACCTATACCATGGCCAACATCCTCGACACGATCCTGACCGTCAAACGCGACGAGGTGGCGGCGCTCGCGCCGCGCGTGGCGGAACTCAAGGCCGCCTGCCGCAACGCGCCCGCGCCGCGAAGCCTCGCCGACGCCCTGCGGCGCACTCAGCGCACTGGCGGGCAAGCCGCCAGTGGCACCCGGGACGCGGACCAAGCCGAAATCCAAAATCCGAAATCCGACATGCGTATACTGGCGGAGGTGAAGCACCGGTCACCCTCGGCGGGGGTCATCTGCGACCCGTTCCGACCTGCCGAGATCGCCCGCGCGTACGAAGCGGGTGGAGCCGATGCCGTCAGTTGCCTGACGGACGAAGAGTTCTTCGGCGGTTCCATCGACCACCTGCGGGAGGTGCGTGCGGCCGTGGCCCTGCCGGTTCTGCGAAAAGAGTTTATCATCGCGCCGGTCCAGGTTTACGAGGCCCGGGCGGCGGGGGCCGACGCCGTGCTCCTCATTGCCGAGGCGCTGGAACCGGAGCAGATGGCCGACCTTGGCGGCCTGGCGGCCGAGTTGGGCATGGACGTTCTGGCCGAGGCCCACTCCGGGGCCATGCTTGAGCGGGCCATCGCCTCCGGCGCACCGCTCGTGGGCATCAACAACCGCGACCTCGCGACGTTCACCGTGGACCTGGCGGCGACCGAGCGCCTCGCGCCGCGCGTGCGCGAGGCCGGCCGGGTGCTCGTGGCCGAGAGCGGCATCAAGACGGCCGAGGACGTTTCGCGCCTGCTCGCCTGCGGCTGCGACGCCATTCTCGTGGGCGAGGGCCTTTTGCGCTCCGGCGACGTGGCGGGGAAACTTTCGGAGTTCAAATCGGCAATGTAGGCCGCGGCGTGCCGCGGCTTGCGGGGGGGCGCGACGTAGGCCGCGGCGTGCCGCGGCATTCCAAAGGTAAGCGTGCGGGGCGTAGGCCGCGGCGTGCGGCGGCATCCTTTCTTCCTCTCCCTTGACGGGAGAGGGGCAGGGTGAGGGTGAATCATGTAGGCCGGGGTGGAGAAACCTCAGCGGGGGGCAACCATGAGACGTCCAACAGCCGTTACCGTCATGGCGTGGGTGTGGATCGTCCTCGGCGGGCTCGCGTGCTTGGGCAGCCTGTGGGGCGGCTTTGGGTACATCATGATTCATTCAGCGGCCGAAGAATTCCCCCCGCCGGACGAAATGGGTTGGTTCTTCTCATTCTTTGGTGTCGCGGTTCTGGCGCAGACAGGGGTGGGAATCCTGGCCATCATTGCCGGCATCCACTTTCTGAAGTTGCGAAGGTGGGCCCGGGTTTGCTTGGAAGTACTGTCGTGGATCGCCGTGGTGTTCCTCGTTGGTTACAGCATCTTCTGGGGCATCATGTGGTTCATCATAACAGGCGAAAGCGGCGTCGAGGGGCCGCACGGTTTTGGAATGATGCGGATCGTTGCCCCTATAGTGGGTGTGCTCATGATGGGCGGATTCGCGGTACCTTTTGTATTGATGATCCGCTCGCTCCGCAGCACAAAGGTTCGCGCCGCGGTCAATCGGGCTGCGGTCGTCGAGCAGCATGGTGCGGGGGGCGCAGCCACGTGGTCCTGGACGGTCTGCGACGACGCTTCAGCACAGGCCCCGTCGCCCCTTCTGGTTTACCCGTCCTATACGGACCCGCCGCCCCGCCTGCGGCAGGCGGAGCCGGATGGATATGCCGTGGTCACAGGCACCGGAGTTGCACGTGTTGGAGTAACAGAGGGCTCGGTGGTCCTCTGGGACCCGGATGGGAAGAAGGCCGTTGTCATCGCCGACGAGTGGGACGCTCAACTTGCCGACCCTCCAACGGCGGTTGATGCGTTTGTGGCAGGTCTGATGTCCAGCCGGGACGGTTGAGGCCCCAGCCGTCGTTCCGCATTCCGCCTTCCCCGTTCCGCCTCGCCTCCGTCCCTATGGCCCTCGATCCCCACCGCGGCCTACATCGCTTCCCGAATCGCAATGGCGGCGTCCGCCACGGCCCGGCGGATGGCATTGAAGTGGCCGAGGCGGGCGGCCTTGGCGGGGGCGGTCACGTGGAAGCCGTCCTCCGGAAACGTTTCGCCGCCCTGGGTGTAGGCCGTCCAGTTGGGGATGATGGCGTCGGAGATGTTTTTGAGGATCGCTTCGCCCCTGGCCACCTCGGCCGCGGCCGTGTGGCGGCGACGGGCCTCGGCGACGGCCGCCTCCAGGGCGAGGACGTACTTCAGGTCGTCGATGCCCTCGCGCGACCGCTCGTAGTCGAGCGTCGGCCAGAGGGTTGCCCCGTCGGTGCGCACAAGCGAGCCCTTTCCGTTCCGCAGATTGTAGTACCACTCGATCTTTCCGACGACGCCGTAGCGGGCCATCTTCCAGAAGAAGAACCCGTACGGGAACCGGCCGGAGCCCGTGTTCACGAACCAGGGGATGGCCCCGGTCTTGGCGGTCAGTTCGGTCAGGAAGGCGCGGTTTACGAGCCGCCGGCCCTCGTTGTGGTGGTCGATGCCGTCCCACCCGTTGTTGATGGCCGCCACGTTCAGGTACGGCGCCATGGCCAGGACTTCCTTGTACCCGTTCATGTCGCTGGTGGTGAGGAGTTCGGGAAGTTCCTCCCACGTAAGCCGTGCGAGGCGGCCGGCGTACTCCACACCCTTCACGCCCTTGTTCGTGAACTCGTCGCCAATCGAGAAGATGACCGGCACGTCGTGCCGCTGCGCCTCGGCGTGCAGGCGGCGCATCACCTCGATGTACTTCTGCTGGAAACGCTTCGAGTCGACCGGGCCGTAGCCCGTCAGCGCGCTGACGGTCAGGTTCATCGGCGTCGCGAAGTAGACGGGCTTGGTGAACCCGGCCGCCCGGTACGCCGCGATGAACGCGGCGAGGTCGCTCGTGTCCTCGTCCTGGATGGGCAGGTGAAACTCATAGAGCGGGCCGACACCCGTCATACCGTGCTCGCGCATGTCGGCCAAGTGAGCCTTCAGGGCGGCGGGGTCCTTCGGGTTCGAGTAGTTATAGCCCAGGGTGTAGGGCGGCTCGTGCAGGCGCAGGGGCAGGACCTCGAGTTCCAGGTCAAGCGCCGCCACCGGCTTCGCGTCGCTCGTCACGGTCACCTTGCCGCGGTAGAGGCCCGGCTTCGCGCTCGTGGGCACGTGGACGGTAACCCAGAAGAGTTCCTTGCTGAAGGCGGCCATGTCCCACTTTCGGCCGAGGTCCATGAGGATGTTCCGCCCGCCGCCATGGAATCCCTCGACGGACCGGACGCGGACGGCCTCGGCGGGAATCGTGCCGGCGTCACCGCTGAGCGGTCCCCCGGCAATCATGACGTTCGCGAGGCGGTCGCGCGGCCGCAGGGCAAAACCGGCCGGCTCATACTCGCCCGGGCAGGCAAACAGCACCGCTTTGTCCGACGGCGTGCCACCCAGCGGCTTAATGGATTTGTCCTGCTCGGCCATCGTGTCGGTGACGAAGAGGTCAATCTCGGGGGCAGGAGCGGCCGCCGAGGCCGGGGCTGCGGCACCGCAGAACGCGAGGATCAGGAGGCAGGGCAGGGCGGTTCTCATCGGTCACCCCCTTTCGCCTCGCCGGCAGGGACGAGCTGGGCGTCGTCCAGCCAGATCGTCCCTTCGCCGGTCACGTAGATGTAAACGTGATAGGTGTCGGCGTCGGGTTGGAGCGTGCCGGTCAAGGTCACCTGTTCCCACTGCGTGCCGATGCGCTGTCGCAGCGTGCCGCGGGCGCCGGCCTCGAAGTTGAGGAACAACTGGTTCGCGCCCTCGCCTTTAGCCCAGACGGTGAACACGACCTCTTTGGCATCCGGCGGCGCGGGCAGGGCGGGGGTGCTGATCCCGATGCGTCCCGGCTTGCCGGTGCAGCGGATGCGGGCGGAGTGGGTGCCGCTATGGACGTAGGCGGGCCGGTCCTCCCAGCGGTTCTCGTAATCGCCGCCCCACGACCATCCGCCCCACCACAGCCAGCGGGACCGGTTCGGGGCGGAGTTGCGGTTCACCTCCTCGAAGCCGCCGTTCTGGATGAAGTTCAGGGGCGGACTGACAGCCGAGAGCATCGTCGGCTTGAACGTGCCCGCCAGGCGTGCCTTGAGCATGGCCTTCTTGCGGGTGTAGGTGGCGTCGGACAAAAGGCCGGCGGCCTTCTGGGCCTCGACGGCCTTCAGGGCGGCCTCGATGCGGGCCCTCGGCCACAACCTCTTTGCCAAGTCGTCTTTCGTTTCGGCGGCCGCTGTCACAAGGGTTCCGAGTGATACAACAACCGCAACAATCGTCAACCAACGGCGTGCATCGCGCATGGCATGGGTCCTTTGACAAAGGACAAGACGCTACCCGGGCTGAGGACATCGGACCTTATGATGCCCTTGGCAGGGGAAGAAATGCAAGAGAATGCCGCCGAGGCGTTGGCCCTGCGGCGACGTGTTCGAGGTCAGCCCAGCGTTTCGAGCTCCGCGAACTCCCGGAGCCGGGCCATCGCGCGGTTCTCGGTGGGGATACCGCTCTCGTGGATGGCGGCCACGGGGTTCAGGCCGGCGACCACGATGAGGCCGGCGCGGCCCTGGGCAACGGGGATCTCCGCCAGCGGCCGACTGGGGTCGCCGACGACAACCATCCCGCCCAGGCCCACCTCGTTCATCCGCCCCAGGACCTTGTGGACGCGGGGCAAGGCAACAGCCGGCACCTCGCGGAAACTGGCCCCGATGATGCCGCTGCCCGTGCGGGCGGCGTCGGCTACACGCGTCATGCCGGCCTTGATGAAAACCTCGATCGGGTCCAGGGTCGTACCGGCGTACTCAATGATGTGCGTGAACCGCCGGGCCACCTGGTCCTGCACCTCCAGCAGACCGCCGAACCGCGACACCGTCGGCACGCCGGCCGCACGCAGCAGGCCGTTCAGGGTGATGGCGCAGACCGTGCCGATGACCGCGTCGTCGCCGCCCGACGGCAGGCCTGGCACAACGGCGGTCGCGGCGTCGATCAGGCCGAGTCGACCCATGCCAAGGCGAGCCCGCACGACGGGTCGCATGACGCGGCGGGCCTCGTAGAGGCGGTCGCGCGGCACGCTGGAAAGGTTCAGGATAACCGTGCCGCGCGAGCGCCGCAGGTCGAACGTCATCCGGTAGGCCAATTCCTCGCCGCGGGCGTCAACGAAGCCGATCTTTTCGACGGCGCCGGCGGCGGCGAGTTCGTAGCGGCCTCGGGCGGTAATTTCGCGCCCGCGCCGGCCAAGGTTCACCGTCAGGCCCTGGCCGTCGGTTTCCGCGAGGTAGTTGCGGACCATGCGTTCGGCCAGGTCGATGCCAACCGCGCGGAGCGAACGCGCGATCTTTGTGGAACCGAGCGGCCGGCCGGCCTCATCCAACGCCCTGAGGATCGCCGCAATGGTCCGTGTGTGGTCGGCATGCATCGGTTGGCCCCCGGGTGCCTTGTGCGGAGCAGAAAAGGGAGGCGGTCCGCAAGAACCGCCGCGCCCGATTCCGTCGTCCGTTCGGCGGTTGCTACACGATGCCCTGGGCCATCATGGCCCGTGCCACCTTCAGGAAACCGGCGATGTTCGCACCGGCCACCAGGTCGCCAGGCGTGGCGTACGCGTCGGCCGCCTGCACGCACTGGTCGTATACGGCGTCCATGATGGTGTGAAGGCGCTGGTCCACTTCATCGAAGGTCCAGCTCAGCCGCATCGAGTTCTGGCACATTTCCAGGGCGCTGGTGGCCACGCCGCCGGCGTTGGCAGCCTTCGCCGGGCCGAACGAGACGCCGGCCTCCTGGAACACCTCGACGGCTTCGGGCGTCGAGGGCATGTTGGCGCCCTCGCCGACGGCAATGCAGCCGTTGGCAACGAGGCTCTTGGCGGCTGCCTCGTCAATCTCGTTCTGGGTGGCGGAGGGCAGGGCCACGTCGCACGGAATGTCCCAGATGCCCTGCCAGCCGTCGACGTACTTGGCACGGGGATGCGCGTCGGCGTACTCGCGGATGCGGCCGCGCTCCACCTCCTTGACCCGCTTGACGGTAGCCAGGTCAATGCCTTCTTCGTCCACAACGTATCCGCTCGAGTCGGACAGGGCAATGACCGTGCCGCCCAGTTGCTGAACCTTCTCGGTCGCGTAGATGGCCACGTTACCGGAGCCGGACACGACCACCTTCAGGCCCTTCCAGTCCTTGCCCTTGGCCTGGAGCATGCGGCTGACGAAGTAGACGAGGCCGTAGCCGGTCGCCTCGGTCCGCACGAGCGAGCCACCCCAGTCGAGCCCCTTGCCGGTCAGGACGCCGGTGTAGGTGTTGGTCAACTTCTTGTACTGGCCAAAGAGAAAGCCGATTTCGCGGCCACCGACGCCGATGTCGCCGGCGGGTACGTCGGTGTCCGGGCCGATGTGGCGGAACAGTTCGCCCATGAACGCCTGGCAGAAGCGCATGACCTCGTTGTCGCTCTTGCCCTTGGGATCGAAATCGCTGCCCCCCTTACCCCCGCCGATGGGCGTTGTCGTCAGCGCGTTCTTGAAAACCTGCTCGAACCCGAGGAACTTGATGATGCCCAGGTACACCGATGGGTGGAACCGCAGGCCGCCCTTGTACGGGCCGATGGCGTTCGAGAACTCCACCCGGAATCCACGATTGACCTGGACTTGGCCGGCGTCGTTCACCCACGGCACGCGGAAGAGCAACTGGCGTTCCGGTTCGACCAGGCGCTCGAAGATCTTCATCGTCGCGAATTCCGGATGCGTGTCGATGACCGGACTGACGGATTCGGCCACCTCGCGTACGGCCTGGTGGAATTCGCTCTCGCCGGGATTCCGGGCTTGGACCACCTCCATTATGCCGTCAACAAACGCTTGCGACATCGTCCCTCTCCTTATGCGTGCGTGGCTCAACTGGCTTACCAGACAAGCCAAGAATCAAACCTGCGTCCACCCAACTCTCCTCACGCCAACCACATGGTAAACGGCATTACCGGAAATAGCAAGCCAAATTTCCGGTAATTTCTTGCCAAATACGCTACACGCTGGCACAATACTGCCGTATCGACGGTAAACGTCTCCGGCCAAGAGCAAAAGTGCCGGCTTTTCACCCGGCCGGGCGGACCCGTCCGAAACAGCACGCCGACCCCGGTTGACGCCCACGGGCTCAAGCCCTAGACTGGGACAATCGGGGCAAGGAACCAACCAGATTGCCATGAACAACATCGTAAGCAGACAAGTCATTGGCCCGGACGTCGTCCGGTTGGACGTGCGTTACCCGGCGTTGGCCAAGAAGGCCCTACCGGGCCAGTTTGTCATGATTCGCGTCCGTGAGGACGGCGAGCGGTTCCCCCTGACGATTGCCGCCAGCGACCCCGAGGCCGGCACCATCACACTCATCTTCGCGGTGGTGGGCAAGTCGACCATGCTGCTGGCGTCGCTGGAGGTAGGCGACCCGATTCTGGACCTTGTGGGTCCGCTCGGCATGGCGAGCGAGATTGAGCGCTACGGCCGCACCCTGTGTGTGGGAGGCGGTATCGGCGCGGCCCCGCTATACCCTGTAGCCAAGGCCCTGAAGGAAGCCGGCAACCACGTGGTGGCTGTCCTCGGCGCCCGGTCGAAGGACCTCGTGATTCTCGAGAAGGAGTTCGCGGCCTTCGCCGACGAGGTCCGCGTGGCGACCGACGACGGGTCCTATGGCCGGGCAGGCTTTGTGACCGACGTCATTGCCGATCTGCTGGCCGAAGGCCGGACCTTCGAGAAAGCCTGGGCCATCGGCCCCGTACCGATGATGCGGGCCGTCTGCGGCGTCACGCGCGAGCCGGGCATCCCGACCATCGTCAGCCTGAATCCGATCATGGTCGACGGCACCGGCATGTGCGGCGGCTGCCGCGTCCTCGTGGGAGGCGAGGTCAAGTTTGCCTGCGTCGACGGCCCCGAGTTCGACGGACACGAGGTCGACTACGACTCGCTGGGCCGCCGCCTGACCACCTACCGCGACCGCGAACGCCACGACCGCGAGGAGGGCGGATGCAGGGCCCTGGCGGCGGCCGAGACCCTGGCGGCCGAGACCGAGACCCCACCTGACGCGTCGCCCCGGGAACCCGGCCCGGCGTCCGCGGCCGCCACCGGCCGCGTCCCCATGCCGGAACGCCCCGCCGCCGAGCGCGTAACCGACTTCAACGAGGTGCCCCAGGGCTTCACGCCGGAGCAGGCCCGGGCCGAAGCGAGCCGGTGCCTCCTTTGCAAGAAGCCGCAGTGCGTAACCGGGTGCCCTGTGGGCATCGACATCCCTGGGTTCATCTCGCTGATTGCCGGCGGCCAGTTCGAGGAGGCGGCCGACCGTATCCTACTTGCCAATGCCCTGCCGGCGGTGTGCGGCCGCGTATGTCCCCAGGAAACGCAGTGCGAGGAAACGTGCGTCCTGGGCCGCAAGGGCGACCCCGTGTCCATCGGCAACCTCGAACGCTTCGCCGCCGACTGGAAGCGGACGCACGGCCAGTGCGCCCTGCCGCCGGCGCCTGAACCGACCGGCAAACGGGTCGCCGTGGTCGGGTCGGGGCCCGCCGGACTGACGTGCGCCGGCGAACTCGTCGGACGCGGGCACGCCGTGACGGTCTTCGAGGCGTTTCACAAGACCGGGGGTGTCCTGGTGTACGGCATCCCGGAGTTCCGCTTGCCGAAGCACATCGTCCAGGACGAGGTAAACCGCCTGGTTGCGCGCGGCGTCGAAATCGTAATGGACGCCGTCGTCGGCAAACTCCAAACCGTGGACGACCTGCTCGATGCGTACGACGCGGTCTTCGTGGGCGTGGGGGCAGGGGCGCCCATGTTCCTGAACGTGCCGGGCGAGGACCTCGTCGGCGTCTATAGTGCGAACGAGTACCTGACGCGAACAAACCTGATGCGGGCTTACGACGAAAACCGCGCCGATACGCCCATTCTCCACTCCAAACGCGTGGCGGTCGTGGGCGGCGGCAACGTGGCGATGGACTCCGCCCGGACGGCCCTGCGTCTGGGCGCCGACGACGTGTACATCGTCTATCGCCGGGCCCGCGAGCAGATGCCCGCCCGCGCCGCGGAGGTCCACCACGCCGAAGAGGAAGGCATCCGTTTCAACCTGCTGACAAACCCCACGCGCCTCCTGGGCGACGAGAATGGCCGCGTCGTAGCCATGGAGTGCATCCGCATGGAACTCGGCGAGCCCGACGACTCCGGCCGCCGCCGCCCCATTCCCATCGAGGGCAGCGCGTTTACGCTGGACGTCGACACGGTCATCGTGGCCATCGGGAACCGGCCCAACCCGATTGTGCCGCAGACCACTGACGGCCTCGACGCCACGCCATGGGGCACGCTCGTGGCCGACGAGGAGACCGGTCGGACCACCCGCTCGCGTGTCTGGGCGGGCGGCGACATCGTGACCGGCGCCGCCACGGTCATCAGCGCCATGGGCGCGGGGCAGCGGGCCGCACGCAATATCGACGCCTACCTCCGGGCCGCAGAACCCGGCCCCTGGCGCTTCGAAACGTGCGACGTACCGGGCGACGGCGAGGCGTGATGGAGCGTGGCGCGTCGGCGGCCGGACGATCGGACATGCGGCAGGGCCGGCCTTCGTAGGCCGGGCAGGAACGCAACAAACCCGCGCCCGGCTGCGCAACGCAACCGGGCGCGGTCATGAAAGCACGCAGGCGCCACCCGCGGTCGCTAGGCCAGCGCCTCGTCGATGGCGGCCTTGAGTTCGTCTTTCTGGGTTACGCCGGTGAAGCGTTTGACAACCTCGCCCCCCTTGAAGACCATGAGCGACGGGATGGCGGTGATGCCGAACTTGCCACTCGTCTCGCGATTGCCGTCCACGTCGAGTTTGCCGATCTTGGCCTTCCCCTGGTACTCGGCTGCCAGTTCTTCAACAATGGGCCCGACCATCTGGCAGGGCGGGCACCACTCGGCCCAGAAATCCACCAGGGTAACGCCGCCGTCCTGTTCCACTTCGGCAGCGAAGTTGTCGTCGGTCAGTACCGTCACGTTCTCGGCCATCGATTGCCTCCGTTTCTGATTGTAGTACGTTCTTTCTAGAGCTACGGTCGGACGGGCGGGTGCATACCCGGCGCCACCTCAGGCGTCCTGCTTATCGCCAACGAAGAGCCCGCAATGGCATTTGCCGGTAGCGGCGATCTCCTCGGCGTGCGTCTCGCAGGGGCATACGTTCCTGGCGTCGGTCTCGGCGTTGCCGGTTACGACCCGACAGGGACAGTAGAAGTCGCCGAACTCGGCCCGCCGGCGGAGGAGGCCCTTGACGAGGGCTTCGACAACCCGTTCGTCCGGATTGAGGCGGTACGGCGAATCGGCTTCGTGCTGCCGAATGCGTTCAGTGATGTCCTCTCGCCACATCTCCGCTTGGTCGGCGGATGCGTCGTCAGTCACGGTGCACCCCTATCGTGGTTTCGTATGTCATGTCAGCGATTATAGGCAGGCCGCCTGCACCGGGTCAATTCAAAAGGGCTCACGGGCCGGCCCAGAGGCCCCGCCCATGCCGCCGCGCGTCGTGCTCGAGCATCAGAAACTCGGCCCGGTAGCGGTACGCCGACGCCCGGTCGACGCGGGCCAGGCCTTCTCGCAGCAACGCGGCCCCCAGAAGCACGGCCTCGCCGTACGGAAACGGCCGGTCTGCCTCGCGCGAGGATGGAGGCAGGAAGACCGATGCGGTCGCGAGGGTGCGTGCGGCGTCGGCCTGGCCGCCCTCCGCCTCGGCGTACACGCGGGTGCCGGCTGGCACGAGCTCCCGCAGCCGTCCCATGGCACGGTCGCGGGCCGTGGCGTCCTTAGGCGGGCAGACGCCGGCCAACCGGACCTCGCCAAGATCCGCAAGGCGAAGTGTCGCCGGCCCCGTCACGGCGAGGGCCGTGTCGTAGGCTCCCAGCTGGGCCAGGCCCTTTCGCGGAAAGCGAACCGGCATGAACTCGCGCACCGTGTGCCACACCCAGAACCCCAATGACGCCCAGGAGATAATAAGAATCAGGCCGAGAAGCCAGAGTCGTCGGGGCTTGGTCGGCGAGGGGGAACACGACTGATCATCGGCGTCGGCCACGGCAGCCTCTAGCGTTTGAGAAAATACTCCAGCAGTTCGTGGCCGACGGCAACGTGCATGCCGGTCCTGCGGGCGTCGGCCTCGGTCATGGCCTGCTGGCCGCGGCCAGGGTCCACGCCGTGCCCCATCATGGCGAAGGGGACCGGTCTGCTTTCGTGGGTACGGATATCGAGCGGGGTTTCGTGGTCAGGGGCCACGAGGATGCGCCACGGCTCGTCCTGGGCGTCAAGGGCCGCCAGCAGCGGGCCGACGACGTGGCGATCGATGCTCTCCAGGGCCATGACCTTCTCGCGGGCGTCACCGTTGTGGCCGGCCTCGTCGGTGGCCTCCACGTGCACGACGACCACGTCGTGGTCCTCCAGGGCGCTCGCGCCGGCGTTGCCCTTGCCGGCGTAATCCGTATCGTAGTAGGCGGTGGCCCCCGGTACGTCGACGGTGTCCCAATCGATCAGGCGGGCGATGCCGCGGACCAGGTCCACGGCGGTGATGGCCGCCCCGGAAAGGTCCCACCGTTTCTTGAACGAGGTCAGATTCGGCCGCTGGCCCTGTCCCCAGAGCCAAATCTGCGAAGCGGGATTCTCGCCCAGATCGCGCCGAATCTGGTTGACGGGATGATCCTCGAGTACCTCGCGGGAGGCATCCATGAGTTCACGAAGGCGGTCGGCCCCTTTACCCTTGGGCAGGTACTTCCGGACGGCCCGCCCGAGGATGTCGTGGGGGGGCGTGGTCCGGACCTTGAACGTTTCGCCGCGCACGACCAGCAGATGCCGGTATCCCACGCCCGGATAGAAACGAAGGGCGTCGCTGCCTTCCTGTTCCTCGAGGGCGCGGATAAGGACCTCGGCCTCCGGCGTCTTGATGTGTCCGGCGGAGTAATCGATCATCTCGCCGCCGAAAACCGTGACGAGGTTGCAGCGGAACACCCAGTCCTCGGGCCCCGGCTCAATGCCCCGGGCGGCCGCCTCCAGGGGCGCCCGGCCGGTGTACGACTTCACCGGATCGTAGCCGAGCAGGCTGAGGATGGCGACGTCGCTGCCCGGCTCCATGCCGGGCGGCACGGTCTGGACGGTGCCGAGGCGTCCCTCGGCGGCGATGCGGTCCATGTTCGGGATGCGGGCCACCTCGAACGGCGTCCGCCCGCCCAGGGCTTCGGTGGGCCGGTCGGCCGCCCCGTCCGGAATGACAATGACGTACTTCACAACGCGCCCTCTCGTTCGTGGTCGAGCATCCGGATGCGAACGCCGGGCCCCGCCATCGTCGGCAGGCTCTGGATCTCCTCCATGGCCGACGTCACGTTCGCCTCCAGAGCCTCGTGCGTGGTGATGACCAGGGGAACGGAGTCCGGCCGCGTGGTCTCGTGCTGGAGCACGGACGCCACACTGATGTCGTGCCGACCCAGCACACCCGCAATGCCCGCGAGCACGCCAGGGTGGTCGAGCACGTCGAACCGCAGGTAGTCGCGCGACCGGACCTTCCCGATAGGCTTAACGGGCATGTCCGGGCCCCGACCCGCCAGCCACGAGACGCTGCGGAACGTCGTCTGGGCCCGGCCGAGGGCGGCGTCGACCACGTCGGCCACGATGCTGCTGGCCGTGGGCATCTGGCCCGCCCCGGGCCCCGTGTAGAACGTGTCGCCCACGGCGTGGCCCGTCAGCAAGACAGCATTGTTGGCCCCGCCGACGGTCGCCAGGGGGTTGGTTGCCGGAATGAACGTCGGGTGGACGCGCAGGGTCAGGCCGTCGTCCTCGCGGCGGCCAATGGCCAGTAGTTTCAGGACGTATCCAAGTTGGCTGCCGAACTGGATGTCGTGCGGGCTGATACCTTCGATGCCCTCGACGTACACGTCGGCCACGTCTACGCGCGTGCCTAAGGCCAGGGCGGCCAGGATGGCCAGTTTGTGTCGGGCATCGCCGCCGCTGACGTCGAGCGTCGGGTCGGTCTCCGCGTAGCCCTTGGCCTGGGCCTCGGCGAGGGCGTCGGCGTAGGCGGCGCCCGTAGACGACATCCGTGTCAGGATGTAGTTGCACGTACCGTTGAGGATGCCGGTGATCGCCGACAGGCGGTTGGCAATGAGGCCGTCGCGGATGGCCCGGATGATGGGGATGCCCGCGGCACACGAGGCCTCGAAACTGATGCTGCGGCCGGCGTCGCGGGCGGCCTTGAACAGCTCGTCGCCGCGCTCCGCCAAGGCCGCCTTGTTGGCGGTCACCACGTCCTTGCCGGCGGCCAGGGCCCGTTTCATCAGGTCCACCGCAACGGTCGTGCCGCCAACCGTCTCGACAAGGATCTGAACGTCCGGGTCGTCAAGGCAGTCCTGAGCGTTGGCCGTGAGCAGCCCGTCCGGCACCGAGACGCCCCGCGCACGGTCCAGGTCCACGTCGCAGACGCGGCGCAGGTCGAGCCGGACACCGGCGGCCTCCGCCAACCGGTCGGCGTCTTCCAGAAGAAGGCGCACGACACCCGTGCCAACCGTTCCGAAACCAATAACCGCTACCCCGATCGCCCGCATGGTGTTCCTTGCTGGAGTCCTGAGGCCGGAATCGTGGAACCATACGGCGGTGGGCAACGGCGTTCAAGCGAAAAAGGCGCACACCTTGCACGGGGCAGGGCGGGGAAGCCGGCAACGCGCGGGGCCGGCCATCAGGCCTTGCCGGCCTGCGCCTTCTTGGCGGCCTCGATCAGAACCTTGATTTGGTCGAGCCGTGCCTGCTGCGGATGCTGCCAGTTCTCCGGGAACGGGATACCGGCCTTCTCGCAGTCGGCCTGGAGTTTGTCGCGGAGGCGGTCGATTTGGGCCTGGTCGCGCCTCAGGATACCATCGAGTTCCGCGGTCGTATGAAACTCTTTCTCGAAGTCGATGATGTCGTGCTTGAACCGAATCGGCTCGGGCACGGCCCGAAGGGCCTTGGTCAACCCCTCGAGGCGGGTCTCGATGACTTCGACTCGGCGATTGTGCGACCGGACCCGCTCGGTGGCATGCTCGGACTGCCGCATCGTCGGGGCGCCCTTGTCTTCGTACTCGCTTTCGAGTTCGCCGAGTTTGGCCATGCATTCCTTGATGGTGGCCTCCACCTTGGGCACGCCGGCCTTGGCCTCGTTCTTCTTGGTGTTGTAGTCCTGGAGGGCCCGCTGGTACTGCTGCATCTTCAACTCGTTCTGCCGCTTGATCTGATCGCACTGGCGCTGCCAGTCGCGGCGTGCCTTCTCGTACCATCCGCTCGAACCGCTGCTTCTGCTGCTGTAACTTCGGCTGCTGCTGTTATTGTCGTACGAGGTGGTGGGCCGCCGAGGCTGCGACGGGTACCGTTGAAGCGTAGGTTTGGCCGGCGGGTTGCGGCGAAGAATGCTGTTGTACTCGCGGAGTTTCGTCCGGGCCCCCCCCAACTCACGGCGGACCGGTTGCTCTTCCTTGCGGGCCTCGCCGCGCAACTGGGCCAACTCGCGGTGCAACTTCTCGAGTTCGCCCTGGCTGTCCGTGCCGTACGACTTGATCTGACGGAGTTGGTCGCGTGTCCGTCGGTACTCGGCAAGCACTTTCGCCAGGGGCATCCACTTGTCGTTGTACAGGGCCTCGCCCTTGGCGTAGTGTTCCTCCGGGGTGAGGGCCGAGGCTTCCGCAGGAGCGGCCTCGGCCGCTTTAGCCGCCTCGGCGGCCTCGCTATGGGCGCTGCACACTACGAGGGCGGAAACCAGGGCCATCGTTACAATCGCCATCAGCCTGTACATGCGGGTCGTGGGCCACACGGTTTGGACCTCCATCGAAGGGACCTTTGCTCCGCTTTCTTATACGATTCGGCCACCACAGCCGCAACCCAATACAGATTTCGGGCGCTGAACCGCCGCTGCCAGTTAAACGCTCGGCTCGGCGAATTGTTGCTGCGTTTTCAGAAGCAACCTACAAGAGGCCCCTCATCGCCCGCACGATGGCGCCAAGGCGGAAAGACCATCCGGCGCCGCACGTGGTACAACCCCGGTTCCGGGTCGAACCGGTAGCCGCAGAAGAGGATCTCGTTCTGTTTCGAGTTGGCCCAGGCGATGGTGCTCGTGCGGGCCTCGTTCCAGATGGTGACCGTGCCGTACGGGTCGCATGCGTACCGCTCGACCACGCTGCCGTCGGAGGCGTCGACGAGGGCC
>Ga0272441_10008879_pt1 | contig 15734 bp, 7 predicted proteins | sample SSMProp6N_FD_193582 | JGI IMG/M metagenome (GOLD analysis project Ga0272441, IMG submission 193582) | Marine sediment archaeal communities from Little Sippewissett salt marsh, Falmouth, MA, United States - SSM-Prop-6N | ecosystem: Environmental > Aquatic > Marine > Wetlands > Sediment ... | reverse complement strand
AAGGCACAACAATTTCATCTATCTCATCATCCATGATGAGGACTTCTATGCCTTTTTCCTTGTACGCTTCCAGGAGCGGGGAATTCCGGAGGGTCTGTTCATTATCACCGGTGATATAGTAAATAGCTTTCTGATCTTCCTTCATCCTCTCTTTGTACTGTTCTAAACTGACCCAGCCCTCTTCCTCAGTGGATTTAAAACGTATGAGTTCCATGAGGGCCTCTTTATTGGCATAGTCGGAGTAGAGGCCTTCTTTCAGGGGCCTGTTGTATTCGGTGATAAAATCTTTATACATTTCAGGATTGTTCCGGGCTGTCTGGCTGAACTCGCCCAAAAGTTTTTTAACTGACGCGGAACGGATATTGGAAAGTATTCTGTTCTGCTGTAGGATTTCCCGGCTTACATTTAAAGGCAGGTCCTCGCTGTCTATAATTCCCCGGACAAAACGCAGATAAACAGGCATGAGTTCTTTTTCGTCATCAGTAATAAACACCCGTTTTACATACAGTTTCATTCCAGGCCGATAATCAGCCTGATAAAGATCAAAAGGCGCTTTCTTCGGGATAAAAAAGAGGGTGGTGTATTCCATCGTACCTTCGGCCTGGGTGTGCAGATAGAAGAGAGGGTCTTCAGTGTCATGGGCTATGGTTTTATAGAATTCATTGTAATCTTCATCCGTGAGTTCGGATTTCGGCCTTTTCCATAAAGCGGAAGCTGTATTTATCTGTTCTATTTTGTGTTCTTTTTTCTCTTTTCTGTTATCCCCTTCACCCTCGAAAGTAGTTTCGTCAAATTCGAGATAGATTGGGAAGGCAATATGATCGGAATATTTCTTGATAATGTTTTCCAGACTCCAGCGGTTCGTATACTCATCACCCTCGCTGTTCAGGTACAGGATAACGTCTGTTCCGATTTCGTCTCTTTCTGCTTCGGTTATCGTATATTCGCCCTTACCGTCGCTCACCCATTTGTAAGCTTGGTTTTCGCCTGCCTTTTTCGAAATGACTTCCACTTTGTCCGCAACCATAAAAGAGGAGTAGAAACCCACGCCGAACTGTCCGATAAGATTGGAATCCTTTTTTGCATCTCCGGAGATATTGCTGAGAAAAGCTTTTGTTCCGGACCGTGCAATGGTACCTAACTGCTCTCCAAGGTCCTGCTCATTCATTCCGATGCCCGAATCAGATACCGTGATAGTTTTTTTATCTCCGTCGCTGAAAGAAATATCGATTCTCGGGATAAATTCCAGGGACTTGAAATTATCATCCGTTAAGGTGAGATATTTCAGTTTATCCAGGGCATCCGAACTGTTGGATATCAGCTCCCGTAAAAATATTTCTTTATGAGAATAAAGAGAATGAATGATGAGATTAAGGAGCTGTGAAACTTCTGTTTTAAACTTGCGCTTTGACATTACTTATCCCCTTAAATTAAAAAATAATTTCTGTTTGTGAGGTTTTTTTCAATATACTAATAGAATTTCCCCCGGGCAAGAGTCATTCCGAACTGAGATCTTCGTACAGCTTTTCCGGATTCTCATGAAAAAGCCTTGCTTCCGGATGATAGAAATAGAATTTCAGCAATTTTACTGTTTTCTCAGGAAGAGAATTCCACAATTTTTCCCTGTCCTTTTCATCTGCTTTAAGAAGAGCCGCTGTAAGGACCCTCAACTGGGCGTTAACCATTCCGGCACAGGCCATAGTAATCCCATGCTCTTCGGCAAAATGATAGTCTTCGTTTACACAGCAGAAGATAATGTCCCGCATGAGAAAATTCCATTCCTTTGTAACCTGAGGCGACTCTTTTTTACTGAGGATCCTTTTAATCCGCTCAAGATATTCCGGCATAATATATTTATCCATTACACTGCTGTCAAAATCTTTTGCCTGAATGACCTCAAATTCATAACGGAAACGGTTATACATGTTTCTCAGCCATTCAAAATAAGATGCAATTACTCCTCCGCTGTTGGCAAGGGAATCATATACTACGAGTATGCCTTTTTCCGCCAGAATTTCCGAAGCTGCCGCAGTATTTGTACCGTTGCTTCCGCAGGCTATTATTTTAGCCCGGATTCTGGATGCATTTTCCCTGGTAACAGCATTCTCCAGGGCAGCGGGAATAAGAATATCGCACTCCAGTTCCAGAACTTTTGCGCCCTCCTTCATTCCCCTGATGGTTTTTACAACATTTCGTTCGCAGTCAATTATGGTCCCTGATTTTGATACATTTTCCAGTATTTCTTTTATATCCAAGCTGCTGCCGATTACAGCCCCTTCCCTATCGGCACATGCTGTAATTTTAACACCGAAATTTGAGAGTTCCCGCAGGACAGACCCTCCCACTTTTCCGACACCCTGAACAACAACCTTTTTTCCTTTTAAGAGCTTCCGGTACACGGTTTTATCCAGATCGTCCCATTCTCCTCCGTTTAGATACTGTCCATGGTTCCTGAGTATTACAGTCTCATTAAGCTCAGCGGCTTTTTTCAGTTTTTCTTTTTCCTCGTTATTCAGGGGGCGCACAGTCGACCAATTACCGGATAAATAGAGCCTGGTAATTAACGCAAGAATACTAAAGCACAAGCCTCTGCCTGCTGCTCCGTCCCTGGCGGCAATTCCCTGCCGGATCTTTCCTGTTATCTGGGGTGCGGCTGCAAATTCCAGGTATCTTTCACTGTTCACCAATTCCCGGAGCAGCTTTGTGTCCCTCCAGTCTATATCAAAGGCATCTTTCAGGAGTTCCCTTGCTTCTTCCAGGGATATAACCCGATTCCCGATAAGGGCGGCACCTTTTTTTACACCGTATGCCATAAGCGACAGGTCCCGTAGGGCTGATTTGAATCCCTCAAACATCTGTTCAATTTCCGCCGGGCCGCATCCCAACCCCACTGCAGGAACATCAAGGACCGGACCGGTAACGAGAAATAAGGACCTTCCGAAATTGGACAATGTATCAAAAAAGTCCATGCGCCGCCCTGTGAAACTCACAGGATCAACTTTAAGCCCTCCTTTGCCGCCGCCGAAAAGGATTTTAACCCGGGCGCATTTCCAGGTCATTATAAAAGAAAGAGCTGCAATTTCCGGAAAGGCAACAACAAGATCATTGCGTATGCCTCCCTTGCTCGGGCCTCTAAGAGTATTATGCTTCATACGGTATCCGTCTATTTTCCGGGTGAACCCTGAGTGGCGCATACCCACCCAGAATTCATTAAAGGATTCAAAGGAGAGGAGCAGAAGCAGAGCCTCTGAAGAGGATACCAATCCCGATATTTCAGCCGCGTTAAAAAATCCGGAAAGGCTATTGAGTAAAAAATCCGAATCATTTCCCCGGGCTAAATCCCGCAGTTCCAGGAGCATTGAAGTCCGGTTTTCCCTGTCTCTATTTTTTATACTCAGATGCCGGAGAAGATATTCAAGTTTCTCACTTAATATTTCGGGCGAAGAAGAGCCTTTTCCCCCGCGGTTTTCATCCTGTAAGATGCTTTTGAGCTCATCAACAACAGTATCGATTTCTGTATTCTTCTGTACATATACGGAGAGAATCCCGGTTCGTTTCTTTTCTTCAGTATTGCGGAACAAGTCAAAGTAGGCTCTGTTAAGCTTTATCCGGCAGCGGACAAAACAATTCAGAACTTTTAATGGAAAATCAAAGGAAGGATCCTTCTTCCCGATCATGATCCTTACCTCATCAGTATCGAGTTTCTCATTTTCATCAATTTCGCCGAGGGTGTTTTCGATTTCAATTACCGGATTATTGCTCTGCACAGCCTGATCAAAGATCCTCTGATGTCTGAAAATCCTCCTGGGCAGGGTGAATGAATTCAGCTCCTCTTTGGCATAATTCGGGGGCAGGGATTCAAGAAAGAGGGAAGTAGACAGCAATTCCTCCTGTTTGCCATTCCGTTCCACCTCATTAAAGAGTTCTTTAATGATCTTTTTTTCTTCAGCCGTTGTGGGGTACTGCCTGCGGCCCTCCCTTTCTATAGTAGTAATTTGAAGTCCTGAACGGGTTTTCACACTGTCGAAGGCCACAATGTGCATATCCACTGTTTCAGCAATAAGCTGGGCGAGTTTTCCGGGGAAATCCCTTCCTACATTGGTAAAATAGGTGATTTCTTTTCCATCACTGCTTATCTGTTCCAAATATTCAGTGACAGCACTTAATAACTGGGTTGTAATAAAAACATGGGACGCTATTTCCCTTGCATTATGATTATGAAAGTACCAGGGAGGAAGATAATCTGCCGCAAAATAGGTATCCAGGAGCTTTTCTACGGTATTTATCTCCATTTGGTAATTCCGCTCCAGAATGGACTGGACCTCATGCCTGCGTTCCTGAATACGGAGCTCTTTCCGTAACTTGAAGGTCCGGTCGAAAATAGTAACTCCTTCCGTCATACAGAACTCCCTGATAGATAAATCAGATAAATATGTAAGTATAATACTGAAAAACATCAATTTATCCCAGGCTAAATTGATTCAGGTATTATTTGGTGATATACTCATAAATTGGTAGAGTATTATTAAAAACAAATGGGGGGAATAATGAAATCTAAAAGTAAATATTTTCTGTACCTTCTTTTCTGTATACCGCTGCTGTTTTTACCAATATTTTCGTGCGGCAAAGCTGAACAAGCCCCCGTTAAGGAAGAGGTCCAGGAAACCGTAGTAGAAAAAGAAGAACCGGCTCCTGAACCTGAGGCAGAAATGCCTGTTGGTGAATCTACAGCCGAAACTGAAACTGAGGACTTAGCTCCGGTAGAAATGCCGGAAATAAGTCAGGGTATGATTACTTTCTATTCCGGCGACGTATATATTTATCAGGATGATGACTGGTGGGAAGTCGAAATCGGTGATTTTCTTGAAGAGAATGATATGCTTAAAACCGAGGCTGATTCCTACTGTGAAATCCAGTTTGGGGATACTGCCGTAGTCCGGGTGCAGGAAAATACTGAAATTGCCATGCGGACAATATATTTAAGTGCTGATGAAGCCAATATCAATGTTGATATGGATTTCGGAGGGGTTCTCTGTAAAGTTCAGAAATTGACCGGTAATGAACAGTTCAAAGTCAAGACCCAGACAGCTGTCTGCGGTGTCAGGGGAACTGAATTTTCCGTAAAATCATCAAAAGATAAAAAAACCGTACTCGCAGTAAAAGAAGGAGCTGTAGCTGTACTCCCTTCTAATGTGAATGTAGAGGAATTAAAGGAGAAAGTCGAGGATAAAGGGGAGGAAGTACTTAATATCATTAAAGAGATAGAAAATGCCGCTACTGTTGTATCTGCTGACCAGGAAATAAATGTCGATGAGGAAACACTCAAAGAATCCGAGGAAGCAGCTATTGCCATTTCTGAAGCTGTGGAAGAAATCGCAAAATCGGAAGAACCGGAAGTAGGGCAGGAAAAAATAGACAGGCTTACAAAAGTAGTTGAAGAAAAAAAGCAGGAAATTGCACAAAAGGTTGAGCCTGCCAAAGAAATTTCAAAGGAAAATACAGACGAGCTCAAGCAGATTGATAAGATGAAACTCCTTGAAATTCCTGTTGCTGAAAAAGGCGAAAAGGGAGAAGATAAAGCCGAACCTGTAAAAATCAATCTTGTTAAAATATCCCTATCGGTAAATCCTCCAAATGCTGACATTCTTCTCAATGGTGAAAGTGTCGGTAAAGGTAAATACTCAGGAATTTTTACCGAAGGGGAACGCCTTGTGTTCTCGATATCCCAGAAAGGATATTTAGACCACTCTTTCAGTATTCAGACCGCCGCGGAAAGTGCGAAACTGTATAAAATAGCTTTAAAGAAAATTCCTGTTGAACAAGAAATTAACTTAAAGGTCTCTCCCAATGATGCCGCAATTGTTTTAGACGGCGAGACCATGGGGATCGGGACATTCAGGCAGACCTTTGAAGTCGGGAAAAAGCTTGCATTTACCATCAGGAAAGAAGGATATATTGAACAGAACCTGAATATCGAAGTTAAGGAAAATACAGATAATAATTATGAAGTTGCTCTTCAGCAGATAAAAGAAAAAATAACGCTGGATGCAGAACCGAGAAATGCTGAGATCATTGTAAACGGAAAGCTTGAAGGACGGGGCAGTTATACAGGCCAGTTCCCTCCGGGTGAAATTGTAACATTTCTTGTAAGAAGCGACGGATATGAAGAAGAAACTCTTGAAGCTGTGGTCAAAAAGGGCGAAACAAAGCCGATTAAAGTATCCCTGAAAAAACTAATGAGGGGTATACAGATTTCCACCTCACCGGCTGACGCTTCCATCATCCTCCAGGGGAGAGAGGTAGGAAAAGGGAGTTATTCCGGGACCTATGAACAGGGAAGGCAATTGAACTTCCGTATTACCAGGGACGGATATGAACCGGAGACTCTTTCCGTAACTGTAACTTCTCAGGTAAAAACCTACGAGGTTTCTCTGAAACCAAAACTCTATACCTTCCAACTGCGTACGGACCCTTCAGATGCATCAATTACTTTAAAGGGCAGAGTTGTCGGTAAAGGCAGTTATACCGCTAAATATCAAAAAGGTGAAAATCTTAATTTTACAATCTCTTCGGAAGGATATGAAACAGAGACGGCGCAGTATAGAGTATCTGATAATGAAAGACCTGTAACAGTTTCCCTCACGAAAAAACCGATTGCCGCCAGGTTCAGCGTATCAAAAGCGAAAATTGTAGGAGATACTGCGGCTGGAGGAAACCTGATTTTCTCTGTAGATAAAACAGGATTTTTAGCTGCAGCAAATACAAAAGGAACAGTATTATGGAATATCTCCACTAAAAACAATCCTAATGAGAATTCCTATCCTGTTCTCATAAACAGCAATGTATATTTTTCAGGAGCCCGGGAGCTTGTTATCGCAGAACAAAGAGGCGGCAAAGTTATAGGAAGAATACCTCTTTCCGGAGAATCTGCCCATCTTTTCGGACGCAGGGTTGTCCAGTTAGGAAATGATGTTCTCCTGCCGGCAAATGAAACAATAAAGGTAATTAATGCCTCAACAGGGGAAGTAAAAAGGGAAATACCGATCCCCAAGGGATCACGCATGACTCCCGCAGTATGGAAAGATAAGCTTGTAATAGTAGACCAGCAGGGATCAGTACTGATCATTAACCCTGCTGGAAAATCCGCAGTAGAAGCAGAGATTTCCACAAGTGCTGTACAGCCCGTAGCTCTTTCTCTCACATTACTCGGGGATCTGGCATTTTTCTCCGGCAGAAAGGGTACAGTCGTTTGTGTTGATCTTGCAAAAAAATCAGTTAGATGGGAAAGGGATTTGGCATCCACAGTATTCAACGATATAATCTGCGGCACAGCAGGCGCATATGTTTATTCCAAAGGCCAGATTTTCGGGCTCTCAATTACTGATGGAAAAAATTTATTCTCACCAATACCAGGAGTAACCTCTCCTCCCCTTCTTGACGGCAACAGCCTTTATTACGGCACCCAGAAAGAATTCATTTCAGCAAATGCTGTGAACGGCAGTATTAAGAAAAAAACATATGTTGGCAATGCAGTCACATCCAGGCCGGTCCGTATAGGAAGCACAATTGCGGCGGGCACTGACCGGGGAGAAATGATTATCTTTAATCCATAATATTCATAAAAGACAAAAGGCTGCCGGCTGAAAAACCGGCAGCCTTTTTTTACAGATATGCCGGTGTTATTCTTCAGCTATAAGCAGAGTTTTAGGATCAAGCTTTAAATTCATATCCAGAAGATCAATGGTTTCATGATCTTTCACTAGTTTCAAATGCACATATTCACCGTGATACTGCAGACTAATAAGTACTTCAATTTCTTCCAAATATTTTTCTAATTCAAAGGGCACACCCTTATTGTTGAAAATCGGCTCTTTCCCTTTAAGTGAAGCCGCTATCCATATTTCCAGGCCAAGTTCTTCGGCAAAGGCTTTCACTTTACTCAGCCCTCCTGTTTCCGGTTTGGCGAAATCATATCCGTCAACAACAATTGCCTCAGCTGCAAAATTACCCTGCTGAATCATCGCACGTAAACTGTTTAAAACCTTATCTATTTCCACACCATCCTGGCTGAAATTCATGATTACCCTTTTTTTGATTATTTCATCATGCACTTCAACAGCTTTTTCGAGATTGCGTTTTTTTGCAATTTCCCTGAAAATATCTTCATACCAATTAATAATATGGTCTGTTCTGTTCGAAAATGATACATGAATAATGCTTTGATCACGTAACAGCTTGTCAGTAGCGATATGTACAAGGCAGGCGGTTTTCCCAACACCTTTTCTAGATGCGATCACGCCAATATTTCCTTTTCCTAATCCGCCATGCATTGTTTTTTCAAATATCCGCAGGGGACTTCGTTTATTTAATTCCGATTTAACCATCTTTGATCACCTCTCCTTGCTTTTTTTCTCATACTCATTTATCAGTTCCTCAGAGATTGTTTTCGGCACCTTTCCGTATTTTAAAAATTCCATTGAAAACTCAGCCTTCCCCTGAGTAAGGGAACGCAGAACAGTGGAATAACCGAACATCTCACTTAAAGCAACTTCTCCTTCAACCCGGGAATAAACTCCGTCCTCAACAGAACTGATTATCGTTCCTCTGCGCTGATTAATACTGGCGAAAATACTGCCCTGATACTCACTCGGAGTTTCAACAACAACCTTCATTATAGGTTCCAATATTTGAGGTTTGCTCTGGCGGTATATTTTTCTGAATGCTAAGAAAGCAGTAGTCTGAAATGCCATATCGGAACTGTCCACCGCGTGGTACTGTCCATCCTGAATTACCACCCTCACTCCAACAATGGGAAAACCTATAAGGTTTCCTTTTTTCACAGCCTCTTTGAATCCCTTGTCGCAGGATGGAATATATTCTGTGGGTATTACTCCGCCTTTAATTTCATTAACAAACTCATACTCACCGGAGTCGCTCGGTTCAATGTAACCGACAATCCGTCCGAATTGTCCAGAACCGCCGGTCTGTTTTTTATGTGTGTAATCAAAATCAGTGCGCTGAGTTATTGCTTCCCTGTAGGCAACCTGCGGCATACCGGAATCCACCGGAACTCTGTACTCGCGTCTGATTCTCTCAATATACACGTCAAGGTGGAGTTCTCCCATTCCCTGAATTATTGTTTCCCCTGATTCGTCATCTACATAGGTCTTGAAGGTGGGATCCTCTTTAGTGAATCTGTTCAGAGCTTTTGACAGGTTGTCTTCCACACTTTTATCTTTTACCGTTAACGCAAGGGAGATTACCGGATCAGGCACATACATGGATGTAAGGGCATAATTAATATCACCATTAACAAAGGTATCGCCGGAAGCGCAGTCTATTCCGAAGAGGGCGACAATGTCCCCGCATTCGGCCTGATTGATATCCTCCATGCTTTCGGCATGCATCCTGATCAATCTGCCCACTTTAACCTTCCTTTTAAGGCGGGTATTAAAAATATCAGATCCCTTTTTCAGGGTACCTTGATAGATCCGCACATAGGTAAGCTGTCCATACTGCCCTTCTTCAAGTTTGAAAGCAATGGCAGTCAGGGGTGCCTTAGGATCCATGGCAAGTTCCACTTTTGCCTCATTATTATCCAGGTCCAGGGCATACTCTTTCTTTTCACCGGGATTAGGAAGGTACCGTATTACGGCATCCAGGAGGGGCTGAACGCCTTTATTCTTATATGCGGCCCCCATAAACACCGGTACAATTTGATGCTGTATTGTGCCTTTTCTTACAGCATCATAAATAAGCGGGGCAGGAACATCGCCTTCAAGAAAGGCTTCAGCAACTTCGTCGGAAAAAAGGGATACCGCGTCCAGCAATTCTTCCCTTTTCTCCTCAGCCTGTTTCCGCAAATTCTCCGGGATTTCTCCTTCCCGGACCACCTCCCCCTGAACTCCGTCAAAATAGAGAGCTTTCATTGTGATCAGATCCACCAGACCTTCATGTTTTTCTTCTAATCCAATAGGCACCTGCATGAGTACAGCGTTTAATCCTAATTTTTCTTTCAACTGATTCTGAACCTTGTACGGATCAGCTCCGGTTCTGTCGCATTTATTAATAAAAGCAAGTCTAGGCACATCATACCGTTTCAACTGCCGGTCTACGGTTATAGACTGAGACTGAACTCCGCCTACAGAGCAGAGCACAAGTACAGCGCCGTCTAATACTCTTAGAGAACGTTCCACTTCAATGGTAAAATCCACATGTCCCGGGGTATCGATAATATTAATAAAATGGCTATTCCAGGTTACGTTGGTAGCGGCAGATGCGATAGTTATGCCCCGTTCCTTTTCAAGTTCCATGGAATCCATTGTTGCGCCGACACCGTCTTTACCGCGGACCTCATGAATAGCCCGGATTTTTTTGCAGTAGAAAAGAATCCTTTCCGTTAGTGTAGTTTTACCGGAATCGATATGCGCACTAATTCCGATATTCCGTAATTTTTCATAGTCCATTCTAGTTTTGATAACCTCTTAATAAATTATACTATACTTTCAATAGAAAAGCGGGGCTCAATTTTTCCTAATAGGAGGCGTAGTCTACATGAAAACAGAGTAAATATTCAATACCCTTTTTATTAGTATGTCATTAATATAATATTATCCGGGTCTGTACGGCAAAATAATTCTGTTCCCGGCAAAATCTTATCTGTATTTGATTTCTCGGCAATAATGGTAATTCCTTCTGATTCGAGCTCCAGCCGCTGATACTTACCATAATATTCTATCCCTTTCAGTATCCATGGCGACGCCTCCTTATCCTTTCTTCTTTCCAGTATTTCCACATGCTGTGGCCGGAAAAAAAGTACCGCTTTTTCTCCCGAACGAAATTCAGTTTTTACTCCGGATTTAGAAACAGTAAAGGGTCCTATCCGTGAATCAATCTGATACCTTTTTTCATCCTCAGAAACAACAGTACAGGGAATTTTATTTGCAGTTCCCACAAAAGAACCCAGCCATTCATTTGCCGGATGTTCATATAATTCCTCCGGGCTTCCAATTTGTACAAGCCTTCCATCTTTAATAACTGCAATTCTGTCAGATACGGCAAAAGCCTCATCCTGATCATGGGTTACAAAGACAACTGTTAAAGAAAGAGCCTGCTGGATCCTCCGGATTTCCTTCCGCATTCTCTTCCGCAATGCCGCGTCCAGAGAACTCAGGGGTTCATCCAATAAAACAAGGGAAGGTTCTGCAGCCAGAGCCCGGGCTAAGGCAACTCTCTGCTGTTCTCCGCCGGAAAGGCTTTCAATTTTTCTTTTTTCATATCCTGAAAGACCTACTAAATCCAGGAGTTCACCTACACGATTTTTTATCTGAATTTTCTTCCAGCCCCGGGATCGGGGTCCATACCCGATATTCCCCTCCACAGACATATGGGGAAACAGGGCGTTATCCTGAAACACCATGCCGATATTACGTAAATAAACAGGAACATGGGTTATGGGCTTTCCTTCAAGATAAATTTCTCCAGCGTCAGGCTGTAATAATCCGGCAATAATCCGGAGTGCTGTGGTCTTGCCGCAGCCCGAAGGGCCTAGAAAAGTGAGGAGTTCTCCTTTGGAAACGGAAAGATTGAGCTGCAGATGGAAATCTCCCAACTGTTTTTTTATATTCTGTAAGTTCAAATTCATTTATTCTCTGACTCCTCCGATCTTATCGATAAAAATAAAAGCTCCGCTGCACATTATTATCAGGATCACGCCCAGGGCGCACGCACCGAAAAAATTGTATGAGCCAATCATCCGGTAAATTGCTATAGGTATGGTAATGCTTTTTTCACCTGATAAAATAATTGCCGCATTCATTTCCCCGGCGGAAAGGGCAAAAGCAAATGCTGCCCCAGCTATCAAACCGGGACGCAGAAGAGGGAGATAAACCGTAAAAAATATTTTAACAGGCGACGCACCAAGGGTTGCAGCAGCGTTTATATATGATTGAGGGATCCTCCGGAACACAGCGCTTACAGAACGGATAACAAAGGGATAAGCGATTATAGTGTGGGCAAGGGATATGAGAATCCACTGATTTTTGATCTCTATGGGCAGGGCCTGGATTATTTTGATATAACTGAGTCCCAGGATGATAGGAGAAACCCCCAGGGGCAGCATTACAGCTGTATCAATAAGGCGTTTAAATTTCAAATTCTGTTTATTCAATACGTAAGCAAATAACGTTCCAATACCGAGGGAAAGGAGGACAGTCATCATACCGTTTATAAAGGTATTTCTTATTGCTCGGAAAGCTGTTGTTCCATACAGAGAATTCTGTGAAAAAAGTTCCTGATACCACCGGAAGCCGAACCTGATCTGGTCGCCCCAGCCGAAACGGTATTGGAATGACCGCATAATCACCGTTATTACAGGAGATACTACAAGGAGAATTATAAGAGCAATATAAAGAAAAAGGAAAAAGCCTTTCCATCCCCGGAACATGGAAGCAATGGGCCTGCTTTTGCTGACACTGCCGGAAATATACCCGGAATGAACTGTATTCTGGAGAAAAGTGTACAGGTACATTATGCAGAGAGAAAGAACTGAACCGATTAGTGCAAGAGCACCGGCATCCCGCAGGTTTAATGAAACCTTAGCCAGGCGGTATATTTCAACTTCCAGGGTAGTAACCTGAGGTCCCCCTCCGAGAACAAGAATAACGGCAAAACTTAAAAAACAAAAAAGAAAAATTAACGCGGCGGCGGAAAGAATCCCGGGGAGGATCTGGGGAAGAGTAACAGTAAAAAATACCCGCCTCCTGCCGGCTCCAAGGGTCCCTGCCGCCTCAATTTCATGGGCGGAAACATTACCCCAGACAGCTGCTACAATTTTAATGCAGATAGGGAAGTTGTAAAATCCATGGGCGAGAATTATTGCTTTCAATGAATAAAGAACCCGTATTACCGGTTCTTCTCTGCCGAACAGTTTCATGAGAAACCCGTTCAGAACCCCGGAATTACCGAAAAAAAGCACAAATCCCAGGACTACCAGTATCGGCGGAAGTACAAATGGAACAGTGGTTATTCCCGATACAATTTTTTTTCCCGGAAAGGTAAAATGAGAAAGTATGTATGCCCCGGGCAGGCCGAGAAACAGGGCAAAAAGGGTACTGAGAAAAGCCTGATACAGGGTGAAACTCAGCACCCCCTGATAATAATTGTTCGAGAGCACTGCCCAAATATACTTCAATGTGATACGCCCTCTTTCATCCGCAAGCCCGTAGGCAAATATTGACGCAAGAGGAACATAAAAAAAGAGAAGGAGAAAAATTAAGGGAATACCTGTAAGAAGGAGAAAGGGCAGTATCCTTTGAAAATTGGTTCCAGCTTTCATCGCGTAAGAGCTTCAGTCCATTCACTCAGCCATTTTTCGCGGTTTCCCGCAATATCACCAGGATCAAGCAATATTGATTTCAGGGCTTTGGGAGCGTAATCAAAGGAAGAAGGAAGTTTCACTTGCGGATTTACCGGATACATAAAATTCGTCAGGGGAATGGCCTTTTGGAACTTTTCTGTTAAGATAAAATCCATGAAAGCTTCAGCAGATTTTCTATGGGGGGCATTTTTTACAATTCCCATCCCTTCAATCTGCATATAATTGCCTTTATCAAAAACTGCTGCCTGGTATCTGTCTGTTTCCTCATATTCGACATGATATGCCGGTGAGGTTGTGTAGCTTAAAACAAGGGGAGCTTCTCCTGCCGTAAAGAGCCCGTAACCGGAATCCCAACCTTCAGTGATAGTTAAAATTGACGGCTGAAGACGTTCCCAGTATTCCGGGTAGTTATCACCATAGGCATAAATAGTCCACAACAGAAAACCCAAGCCCGGACTTGATGTTCTTGGATCCATTAAGATGAGATCATCCCTGAATCTCTCCTCCGTCAGATCCTCCAGAGAGCGTGGAGGGTCAGCGATCTTTTCTGAATCGTAAATAATAGAGAAAAATCCGTAATCAAAGGGTATGACATGATAAGACGGGTCAAAAAGCAAATCCTCAGGAAGCAAATCGATATTCCGGGGTTTATAGGGGGATAATATTTCCGATTCTAAGGCTTTACTGAGCATATTATTATCAATCCCCAGGATAATATCAGCTTTTGGATTTTCAGCCTCCAATAGTGCCCGGCTTAAAACCTGCCCCGCGTCGCCAACTCCGAGAATTTTCACAGGAATTCCCGTTTCTTCCTCAAATGCCGGAATAATAATACCTGCCGGGCCCCAATCGGCAACAAAAGAATCATAAGCATAAATGACAAGACTTTCTTCTTCAGTTTTACCCGAGGAAGATACTGATGAACTGATGATAAGCATAAAGAGGACAATGAAATGAAGTAATTTCTTCATTTTTATAACCTCCGAGAAAGATAGATAAGTGTGTGGGGAGTTTTTATCGGGTTCCCTACGCTGGCATTATCCAGATCAGGTTCAACGGGTATAATCTCAGGTTCCTTGCTAAGAACCACCCCACGACTTTCACTTAAAATTTATACCTCTTTACTTATTTGGTCAAGCAGCAGGAGAAAGAAAACAGGTTCATCTATAGTAGCGGTACTTATCATTGATCAGTGTCTTTAAGGGGACAAAGGTGAGATTTCCCTGATCATTGGAAAAAGTATTAATGTAGTGAATGATGTTTTCTAAATGAAGAGCTGTAACCGGAAGATCATGAAGCAGAATAGGTCCTCCCGTACTGTGGGTTACCTCTCTTTTTATTTTTTTAAATGCCTGTTCAAGGGCTTCCGGGGTTTCCTCCCGGATAAGATAATCAAAAGAGTCTATTTGAAAAAGAATAATTTCCTTTTTCAGGTCCTGGACTGCTTTTTCAACAGTTTCATCCCGCCCTGCTTCAGCATAAGGAGGGCGGAAATATTTCATTTCATAATGATATCCCAGAAGTTCATCCAAAGCCTGTTCATTTTTAATAATTTCATTTTTTACTTTTTCAAGATCCCCTTTGTATTCTCCCCGTGCGAGGTTATGATGAGCAAACGTGTGGTTGGCGATGAGATGACCTTCTTTGATCATTCGGTCAACAAGATATTTTGCCTCTGGAATAATAATTCCCTGATCATCATAAAAATTTTTGCCGTTGAGAAAGAAAACAGATTGTATTCTGTATTTTTTCAGAATATCAAGGATATATTCCGTAACAGAGACCTCCTTTGTCCCCTGATTGTCAGTGTAATAGTTTATCTTTTCTAAATTCGGACCATCATCAAAGGTTAAGGTTATTTTATTAAAAAAGTTTCTTTCTAAATCCTCAAAATAATATATACCCCGCACAGGCTCTTTCAGTTTCGCTTTCAGTTCTTCATACTGTTTTACCTGATAATCTTTATAATCCTCCAGATTAATTTTTTTCTCTTCTTCAAGTTCAACAGCTGTTTTTGTCTTTTCTTCCTCAACAGGAGGAATAGCAGCAGCAATCTGTTCTTTTGATTCAAGCTCAAGTTCAGGAATTGAGAGCTCTTCATAGGTTTGCCGAGCCTGGTTTTCTATCTCCTCAATAGGCCTTTCCATCAATGCAAATTTATGATCTCCAACTGTATGACACAGCATAAGCATAGCCGGAGGGATGAAAACAATAAATGTTACAGGTACAAGTTTAAGAATCTTTTTCCATTGAACAGCCTGTATATCAGGCGCCTGGATCCGGATACTTTTTAAAGTCTGCTTTATAAACAGCACCGAGGAAACTGTATAAGCCCGGGTTGCTGTGAAAAAAGAAA
>Ga0272441_10008878_pt1 | contig 15737 bp, 19 predicted proteins | sample SSMProp6N_FD_193582 | JGI IMG/M metagenome (GOLD analysis project Ga0272441, IMG submission 193582) | Marine sediment archaeal communities from Little Sippewissett salt marsh, Falmouth, MA, United States - SSM-Prop-6N | ecosystem: Environmental > Aquatic > Marine > Wetlands > Sediment ... | reverse complement strand
GCAATAAAGGTTTTATGGTTTCCCCCGGCTTTTCAAGTCCCGTTGTTGGTCCCTGAAAATACCCGTGATCAATCGGCATAAAAAAACATTTTCCGTTAGGCATCAATTGATGCAATCTGTTTTCCATTCCCCAATCCATAAAAACCTCCCTGGCTTGTTGACTTGTTTAACGAACCACTTGCCATCTCTTTGAAATTAATACCCAATATTCTTCCCGCCATACTTTTGTTCTAAAGAACCGCTGGGCATATCCGTCGGATCCCATCCTGCAGGATTTGTCCCTATCTGCTGAGTTGTCGTGCTTTGCGTCCCCGTGGGAAGATTTCCGTAAGAAGAAGTATTTTTGTTTCCCTTAAATACATTCAAGCTTGAAGAAACTTTTTGCGTTCCAACATTTTTGACTTTGCTTTCTCCATCAACACCTTCATAAGAAGCCTGCTGCGACTTAACATTTTTCACTTTACCATCGCCATGCTGTCCATCATCAGCAACCATTCCATTGGAATTGATCCCGTTAGAATTGATTCCATTGGAGGCGATGCCATTGGAATTGATTCCTGAGATAGCTCCTTTGGTTATAGCGCCCTTATTAGCCTTTTTCTCGGCTTTTGTTGCTTTATGCATTGCCGAAGAAACCGTTCTCCCTTTATTCATAACATTTGACTTGCCTGTTGAGGCTTTTGACTTCATTCCTCTCTGCATAAACGAAGTTGCCTTTGTTGTTTTTTCCATAGGATTTGGACGAGCCTGAACAGGTTCTTCTTCCTCATCTTCCGGCTGAGCAAAAACTGCGGGCACGATCGACAAACTTAATGCCACAAAAGCAAACAACAAAACAAACAAAACATATTTTTTCTTTTTCATTTTCCTGCCTCCCGTCATTTTTCATCATTTCAATCAAGAGGAAATGACGAGGCTCGCAAATCCGCCATAAACTGTGGCGGGTTGGCGGCCTTTTTTGAAATTAACTAACCTTCCTTGATCATATGCACATCTCTCTGCGGAAATGGGATCTCGATGCCCTGTTTCTTAAATTCTCGGAAAATTTCATTATTAACAAGAAAAATTACATCCAAATAATCATCCTGGCGGCACCAGAACCGCGCATAAATGTTGACGCTCGAATCCGCGAACTCGGTAATCCCTACTTTGGGTGGTTTTTCTTTGGAAACCTTCTCCTGCCTATTAATAACTTCTTTAACGATTCTGATAGCTTTATCCGTATCTGCGCTATAACTGACACCGACAGTGATATTCACTCTCTTTAAATGAGTATAATTATGTATCACCTCCCCAATGATATGTCTGTTAGGAATAAAAACCAGGTCCCCATCAAGTGTCTTGACTTCCGTGCGGGGCAATTTCATTTCAACGACCTCCCCTTCTACGCCAGCCACCTCAATGATATCCCCTACTTTAAAAGGTTTTGTAAAAATCAGAGTGGCGCCTGAAGCATAATTGGAAAGCGGCCCTTGAAGAGCAAAACTCAAACCAAAACCGGCAACGCTGACACCAGCGATCAAGGGGGCAATTTCAATTCCAAATTTTCCTAAAGCTACAATGATCACAAATGCCATGATCAAGAGATTGACGGCCATAACGATGAATTTGGTGACGGTGACATCCACATTTTTCTTTATTAACAATTTGTAGACCACATTGGCTACATATTTGGCCACCAGCCAACCCACAACAAGAACGATGATGCCACCTATCACTTGAAAGCTGTATTTGACGAAAAATTCCGAGACGAGCTGAATGAGTTTTTTGGCGGTATCAATTTGTTCTGCGGTCACCTCTGTCAGGCTCTTTGTCTGCTCCTGAGCATGTGCAAGGCTGGACCCCAAAAAAACACAAAAAGATAAAATAAATTTTTTCATAAAATTACTCCTTTCCTGCCTTTGCTTCTTTGGCTTCTTCGATTTTTAAAAAAACCATATCCTCTTTTTTTCTTGTGGATATAATATAATGCTTTTCTTTCTCGGATCCTGAAATTTTTGTTAATAAACACGAAGCCACATTGTTTTGGGCTTCGCCTGTCTCATATGTTTTTGTAATATTCAGCCTAATGGTACAAGCCTTGCAGTGCTCTGTTTTGCCACAGCCTCCGGGAAGACGTGCATACGCACACTGGAAGGCATCTCCTCCCAACCAACCCTTAAACTCATCAAGGCTTTTTCCAAGCATTTGACATGCTTTGTCATTAGCAAAATCAATACGCCCTTCCCTGTTAACGACAACAACGGGATACGACAAACAATTTAAAAAATCTGAAAGTGGCCGATTAGCCTGATTTTTTGTAAAAAAATCAGCACAGGAATCACAGATTCCTGTTGTCACCTGATTCTCAGCGTGTACTCCTTTGTCCTCAACCTCTCCCATATCAAGTCCACACCACCCGCAAATCCTTTTCATGTTTTCTCCTTGTTTTGTTCTATCATCATCTCAATGCATAGAAATAAGTATATCAATCCGAAAAAGAAATATCAATAAATTAATAAAACGATGGTTATTTTTATAAAGAGAACCCTTCTCTCGTGTTATAATACTTTTATGGAAAAATTCCTTATTGATTTGAGCATCCTTCTTGTAGGGGCTGCCTTTTTGGCTTACTTGGCCGTCTTATGCAAACAACCTATTGTCATTGCCTATATTTTATGCGGAATGATCGTAGGCCCCTGGGGATTTCAGATCATCAAACATGTAGAATTTATTGAAAGCATCTCTCATCTGGGAATAACCCTATTGCTTTTTTTGGCAGGATTATGTTTGCATCCTCAAAAACTTTTGGGTCTTTTCAGAAAAACATCTCTCGTCACTTTCATCAATTGTCTGTGTTCATTTTTGATAGCCATATTATTTGCTTTGGCGTTCAACTTTTCATTGGCCGACAGCTTATGCATTGCCCTGGCTTTGATGTTTTCAAGTACGATTCTGGCTGTAAAGTTGCTTCCTACAACTAAATTGCACCAGAAAAGATTAGGCGCTGTCTGTATCAGTATCCTGATCATTCAGGATCTTCTGGCTATCGCTGTTCTCGTATTGATCCGCAGCATGAGTTCTCCTCAAGGGGCCATGCTCAGCTTTTTCATCCTTTTGGTCAAACTCTGCCTGTTTATCGGAATCCTTGCGTTGATCGAACATTTTATTCTAAGAAAAATCATGGCGCGGGTCGACATGATGCATGAACTGCTTTTTATCCTGGGGCTGGCCTGGTGTTTTGGGATCGCCAGTATTTCCAATCATATGGGCCTTTTTTATGAAACAGGGGCGTTCTTCGCCGGGGTTGTTATGGCAAGACACCGCATTTCATTTTTTATCTCAGAAAAGCTCAAGCCCCTTAGAGATTTCTTCTTAGTGCTTTTCTTCTTTTCTTTAGGAGCACAGATTAATATCCCTATTATGCTGAAAATTTTTCCCCTGGCTCTTATATTGGCCGCTCTTTTTGCCACTATGAAACCATGGGTTTTTAAAAAGGCATTTATGTGGGCGGGGGAAAGCAAGCCTTTCTCCGAAGAAATCGGATTCCGATTAGGTCAACTCAGCGAATTTTCCCTTCTGATCGCACTTCTGGCTTTTGAACTGGGGCATATAACAGAGCGGGCGTCACAACTTATTCAACTGACAACGATTCTTACATTTATCGCCTCCAGTTATATCGTCGTCTTCAAATACCCCACGCCCATCGGCACATCGGAAGAAATGATCAAGGATTAAAAAAGCAGCTATTCATCCGCCAAATGCAAAAGTCAGGCCTGTGGTGACTTTATAATCAGGTTCCGACTTTGAAATCCCCACCGCCGCTCCCAAATCCCAAGAGATGATATCATTAATGGAATGATTCATCCCTAATTGGGCGGAGGTTGCATTGTCGTTGAATTTTCCGCTCAAAACAGTATCGCCGGTAATCTCACCGACCAAGTTGGTTTTTTCATTCAAGGAATACTCAACGGCAAAATTATAATTGAAGGTGTCTTCTGCATCGTGTTTGATCGTTGAACCTAAATTCAAGTGAACGGCTATATTTGCAAACTCTTTTGAAAGGATCCCCGTTATTCCGTACTCAACTTCATCCGTTCCAATGCCTTTATCGGCAGCCCCCGACTCCTCTTTAAATGAAAACAAAATTGAGAGATCGGGCATGGCCTCTTTCTCCTTGATGATATTTAACTTGGTACTTATCTTGATATCCGCCATACCGCTTTCATCATCGCCGTCCTCGGAATCAAGTGATTGATAAGGAATCTCTACCGCAAAATCGAGGTTATCCAACAATCCTGTCGTAATGGCCAAACTGTTGTTGAACTCTTTATCTCCCGCATGAGCATGCTCAAACCCATATTCGATTTCAACCGCCCCCACATCAACAGTGCCGGCATCTGCGGTCGCCAGCGGTCTTGCGGCATGCACATTAGTCGTCAACAAAAACAATCCTGCCGTTAACAAAAATAACTTTTTCATGATATTTTTTCTCTTAAAAAATATTTATTTTATAAAAGTATTTAACTGGCCTGCAAACCGCTTGTTTTGAACAGCTTTCCTGCTGCAAACGTAAAGAAAAATATGATAGCGATTCCTATTATTCCCGCCGCTATTGTTGCCAGACTTTCATTGGCGCTGAAGAAAGCCTGATAGTCAGGGAATAAGGCCGGAAGTTCCAAGGCAGAAAATTCCCGGAAGGACAATCGTTCTGCCACCCATTCCAAGCCGTCCGGAAATCCGCTGGCCAAAGGGCTGAATAACGCACCCAGAAAAGATAAAGCCAGCGTGCTTAAGACAACTGCTTTCTCGTTTTCTTTCCAAAAAGATTCACATGAAACCAATAGAGAAAATACCCCAACGGTCAGCAGTCCTTCTCCTACTCCGATCAATGCATGCACCAAAAGCATGGACGGTAATACCTTCGTTAAATGAATGGTCCCTGAAATAGCCACCTCAAAAGAGCAGGCTGCTACGGCCAACAAAACTGAGATGAAAGCGACGATGCCTAATGAAATTTTTTTGTTCGCCGCGCGGTTTGTTATCTTGTTCAACAGCCATCCGCCGAGGCCTGCCGCCACTAAGGACATATTGCATATATTTGCCCCTAAAGCATTGATGCCTCCGTCAGCAAAAAATAGTGTCTGTACAACAAGCACGACGGCCATCGAAAGAATCGCAAAGGGAATCCCAAGCAGCCCTACGGCAAGCATGCCGCCGATCAAATGTCCCGACGTCCCGTTTTGGACAGGATAATTGAGCATCTGCAAGGCAAAGATGAGTGATGTGACGGCAGCAAATTTGGGCGTTGAAGGCTTATCTTCTGCTTGATAAGCATAATAGCCGGCAAGGCCCAGGCCCGCTGCAGCGACCGCTGTTGTGACCGGGCAAATAGCCCCATTTAACATCGAACTTGGAATATGCATCATCTCCTCCTCTTGTTGTTACGTTTATTATTTTCGTGTTACCTTCTGTTAAAAAATTTTAATCGATGGCGCTCATAACCAACTCGCCGTGCTTAATGCCTTTTAACGCAATTAAATTATCTGCTAAGTTTTTCAACTCTTTGGCCTTGCCTTTTAGCGCGATTGTCTCCAAACAATTATTATGATCCAGATGCACATGCTGGGTGGATAAAACCAAATGCTGAAACTCATGCTGTATGTCGACTGACTTGTTTAAAAGATCCCTTTTGTGGTGATCATAAACCAGAACAAGGCACCCGCTGACATTGGCATTGCTCTTCCATTTTTGCTCAACTTCATCCTTTCGGATAAGATAACGGATGGCCTGGGAACGATTGGGAAGCTTGCGGCTGGAAACCAGCTTATCGAGTTCTTTGAGCAGGTTGTCTTCTAACGATACGCCGAATCTTTTCATTTTTCAGTATTACCTTTTAGAGAATGATAACACTGTCATTTCAAAAGTCAAATTTTTTCAAACCAAAACGAAACAACAGGAAAAGCCCGAAATCCCCTGCCCTTTTTCAAATATGCGCTTCGCCGTAAACGGCCGCCGTTTCCCATTTGTTAACGCCAGCCATCACATCCTTAAAACAAAGCTTCGCAAGTTCATCGAAATTGCTTTCTAAGATACGCTGAATCCTCCCTGGTTTGGAATAAAATTCACGCATGCCCCAGGCGCCTAACCGACCAAGATCCTCAATGGATAAATGCTCTGTCGGGACAACCGGATGAAGAAAGTCCCATTTGAGCATATCGAGATTATCGGGATCAATCCATCCTCTTTTTATCCCATCCGCCCAAATCGGAGAACCCGGAGGCGGGGTTAAATACCCAACCCACATAACATCCGGGTCCACCTGATCGGCGAATTCAAACCTTCGCTTGATGATCGCCTCATCATCGTAATCAAACCCAATCATGATGTCTCCTACAATAGCAATATCATTTTTCCTGAGGATTTCGATTGTCTTATAAATTTGCTCGACCGAAATTCCTTTATCCAGTTTGCGCAACTCATCATCGCTGGCAACTTCTATGCCGAAAACAGCCATGAACATCCCTGCCTTTTTCATAAGAGGAATATCTTTCTCGAGCCTTACCCAATCACTGGCACACCCCAGGCTGACCCATTTCATTTGCAAATTACGCCTGATTTTTTCCTCACAAAATTCGCGGACTCTTTGGGAATTAATATTGAAATTGTCTTCCTGGATAACGATAACCTTTGTCCCGAATTTTTTCTCCAGCAGTTCCACCTCTTCTACGACGCGCTTGGCGGATTTGGCCCGCCATCGATTAAAATGTTTGAGGGCTCTGGGGTCGTGCTCGCTCCACTCATAACAAAAGGTGCAGCCATGCGTACACCCGCGGGAAGTGACTATCTCGGCGAAAGGCTTCCAATAGGTATGCCCCACATATTTATCCATCGGAAAAAGATCGTAAGCCGGCAAAGGAAGCATGTTGAGATCTTTAATCAAATCACGCACGGGGCCAAAGACAACCTTCCCTTCTTTTCTCGACGATAATCCGGCAATATTGCTGAAATTCGTCGCTCCCCTATTGAGGGCATCCATAAGCTCATTAAAGGTGATCTCCCCTTCTCCCATGACGACAAAATCAATAGCCGGATTCTTTTCCAGTGTCTCTTTTCCGAAAAATGAATACCAAAGCCCTCCGACAACGATCTTGACGCCTGAAAGTACATTTTTAATCTCCCGAGCCGAGTCATTAAAGTATTTCTGGACGGCAAATCCTCCATAAGAGTGAAGAATATCCCCCAAAACGACAACATCAGGCTTTTTCTCTTTTATCATCTCAAGCATTTTGCCAAAAGGAATGCCTAGAACCTTGCAGTCCAACACTTCTGCTTCGATTGTCTTTTGCTCTCTGGCATAAGCCGCCCAATGGGCATGCATCTGATTGGGCGCAACATGATGGCCATGTGTTGCCCAGGACCCTAATTGTGGTGTTACAAATAAGACTTTCAAAATAACCCTCCTTGGTTAATACAGATAAAAATGATTATTTGCGGTAAAGTATCCCCTGAGACCAAATACTCATAATGGATTCTAGTGCGGATTGAAAAGACACTCCTTCTTGCTCGAGCACTTCCGGGGAAATGATGCTGTTGACTGCGCCAAGATAGGCCCTGGCGGCAAGAGTAGGGTTGACCTTGCGAAATTCTTTTTTCTTGATGCCCTTTTTGATTAAATTCTCAATCTCTAATATTTTTTCCGTACGATAATCGACGAAATCTTCCCATAATTGGGGAAGTTCAAATTTGATATCTGCCAAAAAATGCTTGAACCACGGCGCCAGTTCTTTTTGCAGATAAAAAGTGTTTTTCGAAAGAATTTCCAAGGGGTCATCGCTGGATTTCTCGACATCGATTTGATATCTGTTAATTCGGCTTTTAAGCCTGTTCAACAGCCATTCTGCGATCTCGACCTTGCTCTGAAAATACTTATAAATGGTGTTTTTGCTCATCCTCAAATCGCCGGCGATTTCATCCATGGTTACTTTGCGATAGCCAAACGAAAGCATCCTTTTTTCTGCGGCTGTTAATATTTTCTCTTGGGGAGAATCAGGCATATATTCCTCCTTGAATATTTAAAATACTAATATCGTATTTTTAGTATTCTACCTCAAAATCATTATTTGTCAAAACAAATCAAATAAAAACTTTTTAGGAATGAAAATGGGAGAATTGGGATTATCCTATGGCTAATCCCTTGCCAAGGTTATCTCTGAAGAATTAATTTGCCTACATTTTTCGCAAATCTAGTTTCTAATAATTTCTTTGGATCGCCAACGGCATCCTCAAGTCCAGGATCAAAATCAATCTTCCCTAAAAAAGGAACATCGAGCGTTTTTATTTGATCTTCCAAAGAAACATTTTCTTTTTTCATGTTATGAACGACTCCCATGATGGGAATCTTTAGCTGTTTAAGCATATTTAACGTTTTCTTTACAGTTTCTATCACGACTTTCGAATGAGTCGTTATTATACAAAATCTTACTTTCTCCATAAAACGAATGACATCCAATGTCACGTCTCCTATCCCCGGAGGCATATCCATAATCAAATAATCCAAATCGCCCCATTGAGTCACGGCAAGCAGCTCAATAACCGCCTGATCAAAACCAGATCTCCTTAAAGCCAAGGTTTTATCTTCCGTATAATAAATAATGGACATAAATTTCATCCCATGAATCTGTGGAGGAACAATCCCCTTCTCTTCCTCAGGAAAATTTCCATGAGATCCCAAGAGGACATGGGCAGAAGGGCCCCAAAAATCCAAGTCCATTAATCCGACCTTGTGACCTGCCTGTGACAAAGTTAACGCCAAAATGACAGAAAAACTGCTCTTTCCGATTCCTCCTTTGCCACCGGAAACAGCAATTATGTTACCAACATTGGCTAATCTCTTGTTAATAACGTTTACTCTCGGATCCATTTAATCTCTCTCTTTCCCTACAATAGAATTGACCCATACCCCGCGTCCTTGTACAATTTCAAAATCCGGGCTCTTGCACTGAGGGCACGGCATATAAATATGCGCAACCTCCGGAACAAAATGAATTGCCTCAAACTCTTCTGGGTTTAATTTTTTTGTATTGTCCTCAAACATCCACTTGTGCCCACAACTCTGACACTTAAAAACAGCTTTCTCCTCCTGAAGTTGAATGTTCGTCTTTTTAAACAACGATTTTTGTGTCTGTATAATTTCCTTAATAGCAAATTCGAAGACATCTTTCTCTATCTGTTGCAGCTGACCCAATTGAACGGTAATTTCTCGAATTTCTTCGAATCCCTGCTCCTTCGCTGTTTTCTCAGCCGTTAAAACAACAGACTCTGCCAGCGCCCATTCATGCATTTATGATCTCCTTAAAAATATTACTCATCACAGCTTATCAAGCTCCTCTAAAGTCTTTTCTGCAACAAGCTTTTCTTTGTTGTAATGTTTTTTCATCCTCCCTAAACATTTTCTTTTTTCATCTTCATTTCCCAAATATTCTGTGCAAAGTCCCATAAATTTTTTCGTCTGCTCGACATTAAATTTTATATTTTCAGCTACCTTCTCCCCGTCATGTCTAACGGCCTCCTGTGTACATACATTATGGCAGGTGCCGCAATGAATACATTTTTCCATGTTTATCTCTGCTTTCTCAGCTTGCATTGAAATCGCATCTACCGGGCATTCTTCAATACAAATTCCACAAGCAACACATTTCTTTTCATCAATCCATGGCATTTTTGACCTCCCTGAAATTTTTTAACGAATAAGGTTTCTTATCTTCTTCTGCCGCCACCGCCTTTGCCACGACCTCTTCCGTCACGGGGCCCTCTTCCTAAACCACGCCCCACGCCTTGCCCCATGCCGCGTCCCTGGCCCCCTCCCATGCCAAACCCGAGAGATGGAATTCCTTGTCCCTGGTTGGGATCAAAGCTCTGCTGAACTCCTTCACCGGGATAAATAGCCCCCTGAGGACAGGCCTGAGCGCATCTTCCGCAATCTGTACATTTATTCCCATCAATTTCGGCTTTATCGTTAATCATCGATATGGCTTTTACAGGACAAACATTCAGACAGGTTCCGCATCCGATACATTTTTCTTTATCCACTTTAAACATTTAATACCTCCTAAAATTCAATATAATGCCATCATTATAATAATCATCATGCAAAAGAGTTTTAAAGATTTCCTCTTTAAGCAAAAAGCCCGATTGTTCAATCTCTTTGATAATGTCCTTCAAATCCATGTTGGCTAAATTATCTAATGGATAATCTTTCTTGTGGTGCTTGGGATACACAGAAAAAAGGCCTTCTTTTTTTAAAACCCTGTAAATCTCTTTATAAACTGCGATCCTTTTTTTCTTATTCTCATAGTGAATAACGTCGTAACATAAAACGGCATCTAACAAATCACTTTCCAAAGGAATTTTCAAGTTTTCGTGTATCAACTCGATATTTGTTATTCCGTATTTTTTTATTACTCTTTTTAATTGATCCAAAATCCCGCTATCTTTATCTAATGCATACACTTTTCCGTTCTTACCCACCGTTTTAGATGCAGGAATGGTATAATGCCCCTCACCTGCACCAAAATCCAATATAACCTGGCCTTTAGCTAGTCCAATTTGTTTTAAAAATTTCTGACCGTCTGATTCCATCCATTTTTTTACTGCGTTTTTCATAAACACAGATTTTGCCTATCCCTCTATTTAACTGTTCAAATGCACTTTCCGCTGCCAAAGCTATCGGTTCCTTGCCTGGATCAGGAGACAATTCCGGCTGCCCTGCACATCTTAAGGTGGTCAAATCCAATATTTTCAAATCACATCTTATAGCCATCGCAATAACATCAATGTATTTGACGGCCGAATCAGAATCGCTGACAATTTGCCCGCCTATTAATTTTTGACTTTGTTTATCAAATATCAGCTTAACAACATACGGCTTGCGCTCTCTCATCATAGAATGCATACTGGTAGATCTCTGTTTCGCAGTAATAATTTCAATGCCCTCTTGCTTGGCCTCAAGTTCAGTAATACCTGCTCCTGCAATAGATTTATCAAAAAATTTGGTGCAAAAGCTATTAATGAAAGGTGGGTATTTAATATTAAAACCTAAAATATTTTTGGCTATCACCCTGCCGGCAATTACTGCATTCGGACGTAACTGCCCAAGCATCGGCTTTCCCGTAATGTGATTTTGGTATTCTATCAGATCCCCTCCAGCGAATATATCAAGGTCTGAAGTCTGCAAATAGTCATTAACCTTTAACCCAAAATTGCCCAAATCTAATCCGGCGTTTTTAGCAAGTTCGATATTACAACGTGCCCCTGAAGAAATAACCACCATCTCCGCGCTTATTTCTTCCCCTGAATCCAGCTTTATGCCCTCAATACTATTTTTGCCCACAATAGAAACTATTTTTTGATTCAACTTTAAATGCACGCCTTTTTCTTGCATATACGTTTGCACTTCTTCACTCATATCCCCGTCCAAAATATTGGACATGACATGCCCGAGCATTTCCACAAGCGTCACATTAAGTCCTTGTTGTGTAAGCAAATAAGCTTTTTCAATACCTATCGCTCCGGCTCCCAGGAGAACGACATTCCTGACGCGTTCAGAATTTATCCAATTAAGAATATTAACGGCATCACCGCTTGTGCGAAGTGTAAAAACCCCGGGCAAATCAACTCCCTCAACAGGAGGCATAACAGGATGAGCACCAGTTGCCAAAACAAGTTTGTCATAAAAATAAATATTGCCGTCGGCTGTTTCTACACTTTTTTTATCTCTGTTTATTTCTACGGCTGTTGCGTTCGTTAATTTTATTCCTTTTTCCGTAAAAATATTGTCATCTTTATAAGAGGCATCCACCATCACATCGCCGCAACAGATATACGGTGTTGCACACCTTGTCAATAAACCCTTCTCTTGGGGCTCTCTGATTATTATTACCTCCAGAGAAAAATTTAACTTTTTAAGCATCAAAGCGGCCAGTGCCCCGCAACCAGAACATCCTATGATAACAACTTTTTTTATCCCACTCATTTCATTTTCGTTATTCATTATTGAAAAACTCCTTTAATTAAAACTAATAAAGCCAAAATTACGGTACATAACACAAGCCCGATTTCTAGCCATATTGGTTTTGTCTTTAAAGAAAACTTGCTTCCTATTCTTGCCCCTGTGACGGAACCAATTAAAACCGATATGGCTGGCAGCCAGACTAAATCTCCTCTGGCCCAATATATCGGAATTGCGCCAAAGGCAGTAAAGATTGATACAACCAACGAGGTCGCAATGGACTGACGTGTCTCCATCCCCAATGTTTTAAAAAGTGCGGGGAAAATTTGTCCTCCACTGCCGCCTCTAAGACCGGTAATATAGCTTACAAAAAATGAAAATACCGCAAAGGTTTTTTTATCCGCTTGTTTTGTTTTGACAAAAAGAGGAAAAATTCTTTCTCTTAAAATACCAAAGGCCACAACAAAACAAATAACGACATATATTATTGTTAAAAATTTAACGGAAATAAGACCTACATGATATGCGCCTAATAATTCACCCAAAACACCGAAAATGATTAACCAAATCCCAATCTCCTTGACAATATTTTTTCTATGTGTCCATGCGCCCGTAAAGGAAGACAAAGGAATCACAATAAAATTAATTCCGAACGCCGTCCGTAACGGCAAACCGGCAAAATAAAGCAAAGGTGTCCTTATGGAACCCCCTCCTATTCCAAACATACCGCTGGCCCACCCCGCTGCAAAACCAATCAAAAAATAGATAAATTGTTGAATTGCTGAATCCACGACCATCTCATCTTTTACAAATGCCGTCATCAGAACATGGAGGCGTATCACAACGCTCTTCTCGCCCACAGCAAGTCTGTCCTGAAAAAGAATCGCTCTTATAACTGCTCATTGATGATGTGCTGCCTTTGATAATAATTGCGCCTCCTTTTCCTATTAACCTGCTTAATGTTTTTCCGCACTTAGGGCATACTTTTATTCGTTCATCCGTCATTTTCTGCATCTTTTCAAATTGATACCCGCAAAATTCACATAAATATTCATAGGTTGGCATATCTACCCCTTCTTCCGATTTGCTTCAAAATTTATTCTTTTCCACAGAGAAAAATAATCAATAATAAGTTTTCCGTCTAAGTGATCGATTTCATGCTGAAGCACCCTCGCTAACAGACCTTTGGCGCTTATCTCCTGTAATTCCCCTTTTCCATTCAGCCCTTTAACCGTAATTTCATAACTGCGTGATACATTGACTCGTGCCTGGGGGATGCTTAAACACCCCTCTTCTAATTCATCATTCCCTTTGACGGTGATAATTTGCGGGTTAGCTAAAGTTACTGCGCCCCCGCCGATATCGGCAACAATCAATTTTTCTGAAAGACCTACCTGCGGAGCAGCCAATCCTATTCCCTGGAAATGGTACATCGTACGTAACATTTTTTGAAAAATATTCCTTTCTCTCTCTGTGACATCCTTTACAGGCCGGCATTTTTTTCGTAAAACTTTTTCTGGATATTTTTTAACCTTAAAAATAAACACTATACTTTACCTCTTCTTTTTAAGGTTTCCTCGTCGCTGAGCGGGCGAATCTTTTTTCTTTCCGCTTTATACACAGAAATAGTTTTTAAACCCTTGAAATAAGATTCTATTTTATCTATTTCAGGCTCTGGTAAAGGCTTTACTTTGCATGGCCGAAGCGGTGTATTGATTTGTACCTCATCCGGCTTAATTTCTTTGGCAAGGCGGGCGAGCTCCTGTGCCGCTCCTTTGTTTTGTTCCATAAACATCATTTGCAAAGCCAATCTTCCTTTGAACATTGCTTTAAAGGCTTTTATTCCCGCAATGATTTGTTCCATAGAAATCGTTTTAACAGGCCGATTGACCGCCGTTAATATTTCCTGCATGGGGGCATCGAGTTTTGCCATAACAAAATCCGCTAACTGCAAATCCTTGCGCACATCCTCCCGATGAAATAAAGAAGCATTCGAAATAACAGCTATGTTCTCCTTCCTGATTTTCCTTATCGCTCTTATCATCTTACCCAAGTTGGCAGCCAAAGTTGGTTCTCCGGCACCGGAAAATGTAATGTAATCGATTTTTAAAGGCGGTAAGGAACGCACCTCATCGATAATATCACGAGTTTCGATAAAAATCCCCCGTTCATCCGTCAAGAGGCCGGTCTTTCCAATCTGACAATAGATGCAGTCAAAACTACAGATTTTTCTTCCCTTGGAGACAGGATCTATTCCTAAAGAACTGCCTAATCTCCAAGACGGAACAGGACCGTAAATATATTTATATTTCTTATTATTCATGAACCGCTAATGCCTTCCCCCATCAACCCATCATTGAAAAAAATTTTTCTGAAGCTCTCCTTTGTGGAAGCTGTTTTAATTTCCTATCCCACTTCTAATCCTAATAACCCCGGATTAACCAAGAGGACAATGCCCAACAACAACATAATGATTCCCCCGACAAATTTAATGATCTCCATTTGTCTTTGTGTTATTTGACGGGCTCTTAATGTATAAATAAAAATAGAAATAATCACCAGCAACGGCAAAACGTAAACAAAATTATAGTAAATAAGATAAAAATAGTAACCCGCTGTTTTTTCCAAACCTTTCCCGGATAATATCCCCGTATAGATAATAGGAAAACCGGCTGTGCATGGCAATTCGACCAAAGAAGCCAATGCCGCCAAACCAAGAGACGAAGTGATCAGAAGAGGAAAAGAGCCTTTTTGGATGATTACTTTCATGCTTTCGATTCTTTCCATCAAAGGCCCTTTATGCCTGTCCTGAATCATGAGCGTTATTCCCTTTCTAAAAAAGAAAAGTTCTTTGCAGTTAATAATGCCGGCGGCTATGGCAACAATGGCAATCCCTATACGCAAGGGATTAATAAAACTTATATATTTAAACACATTCAGCCATAAGGCCATAAACATAAAATAGAAAATATAAACCATGGCCACAAAACTAAACGCAACCACATAAAGCCTCTTGCGCGAGTCAGACGTCGAAATTAACAAGGCCAAAAGGCATGTGAGCACAAACATGTTGCAGGGATTAAATCCATCGACCAAAGCGATAATAAAAGTAAATAGGGCCAGAGGCATCGTATAACCTGTCTTCTCGAGAAAATCAGGTGTGATATTCTTTGCAAAAGAGAAAAAGGCGACCAATGCCGCTAAAGATATGATAACGATTATAAAATCACGAACCTTACCGCGAAATTGAAACTGGAAAGAAGCTCCTTTAGGAATTTTCCTGACCCTAAAAAAAGTCAAAGAAACAGCCAGAACAATAAAGGAAATAAACAAAAAGCACATCTTTTTTTCCATGGAAGCGGTTCGCGACTTTTGGATAACAAGAGGCGCCCCATTCCACTGCAGCCTCCAGCCCTGAATTTCCACGGCATATTCAAAATCAATCTGAGAGTAGGAAATAATCACAGGCTCCGGCTTCACTTCTTCAAAGTCAACATCCTGCAATATTTCTGACAAATTGTCTTTAAGGAGAATTTCCTTTAACAGGCGGTTATCGCCATCTTTTCTATTTTCTAAAGGGATTAATACCCGATTTTTGGTCCAAATTTTAGGACTACCGGGGAGGTGAAGTAAATCAAGATCTTCGAAAGCCAAAGAAGTCCTGTCCCATTTAGGAAATGGATTGGAACTCAAATTTTTCAAATCTTCGGCTTCTTTTAAGACCCGATATCTTCCGATGACACTTCTT
>Ga0272441_10008877_pt1 | contig 15739 bp, 9 predicted proteins | sample SSMProp6N_FD_193582 | JGI IMG/M metagenome (GOLD analysis project Ga0272441, IMG submission 193582) | Marine sediment archaeal communities from Little Sippewissett salt marsh, Falmouth, MA, United States - SSM-Prop-6N | ecosystem: Environmental > Aquatic > Marine > Wetlands > Sediment ... | reverse complement strand
ACCTTGAACTCGCGTCTGAGACGGTCCACGATAATGTCCAGGTGAAGCTCTCCCATTCCGGAGATGATGGTCTGCCCGCTGGCTTCATCCGTCTTGACCTGGAAAGTTGGGTCCTCTTCTGCCAGTTTGGCCAGGGCAATGCCCAATTTATCGACATCGGCTTTGGTCTTGGGCTCCACGGCAATACCGATCACCGGATCAGGGAAGTCCATGCTTTCCAGCACGATGGGGTTCTTTTCATCGGAGAGGGTGTCCCCCGTCTTGATGTCCTTGAATCCCACAGCAGCTCCAATGTCCCCTGCAGAAATAGATTCAATCGCATTCTGCTTATTGGAGTGCATCTGGTAGATCCTCGAAATCCGCTCTTTGTTTCCGGAACGGTTGTTCAGGACGTAGGACCCTGCATCCAGTTTCCCGGAATAGCAACGGAAGAAAGCCAAGCGTCCCACAAAGGGGTCTGTGGCAATCTTAAACGCCAGAGCCGCAAACGGCTCCTTGGGATCGGGCTTCCGGAGAACGGGCTCCTCTGTATTTGGGTTTATACCTTCGATCGCATCCTTGTCCAGGGGTGAAGGCAGGTAGCGGCAAACACTGTCCAGCAGGAACTGCACTCCCTTATTTTTAAAGGCAGAGCCACATACCATAGGGATGATGCTCATATCCATTACAGCAGCCCTAAGCGCAGCATGCACTTCGTCTTCTGTGATGGAATCCTCATCCTCGAAGAATTTCTCCATAAGCGTATCGTCGTACTCGGCAACCGCTTCGATAAGCTCCGCCCGGTACTGGTGCACCTCTTCCTTCATATCCTCCGGGATGTCCACTACATCAAAGGTGGACCCCATATCCTCCTCATGCCAGATGATCGCCCGGTTCTTTACCAGGTCGACAACCCCTTTAAAATCAGCTTCATCCCCTATCGGAAGAACGATGGGAACGGCATTGGACTTCAGCATATCCCGAACTTGCTGGCATACAGCCAGGAAGTTGGAACCCTGACGGTCCATCTTGTTCACAAATCCCATACGAGGGACCTTGTAGTTGTCCGCCAGTCGCCAGTTGGTCTCAGACTGCGGCTCCACCCCATCAACGGCACTAAAAAGGAAGACCAGTCCGTCCAGAACGCGGAGGGAACGATTTACCTCCACGGTGAAATCCACGTGGCCGGGGGTGTCTATAATATTGAAGTGATAGGGCTTGGTCTCCGGGGTGGCCTGACCGTTGTCCAGGGGAAACTGCCAGGTACATGTAGTGGCAGCCGAGGTAATGGTAATTCCACGCTCCTGCTCCTGCTCCATCCAGTCCATGGTCGCCGCACCGTCGTGAACTTCGCCAATCTTGTGACTTACCCCTGTATAAAAAAGGATACGTTCCGTAGTGGTCGTCTTTCCCGCATCGATATGCGCGGCAATCCCTATATTCCTTGTATATGATAAATCTCTCGCCATTTCTGCTAGAATCTGAAGTGAGAAAATGCTTTGTTGGCCTCCGCCATTTTATGCGTATCGACCCGTTTTTTCACCGCAGCGCCTTCCTCCTTGGCAGCAGCCAGGATTTCAGCGGCCAGCTTCTGGGCCATGGATTTTTCGTTTCGCTTGCGCGCGAAGGTGATCAGCCATTTCATGGCCGTGGAGATCTTGCGATCCGGACGGATCTGTCTGGGGATCTGAAAAGTGGCACCTCCAACGCGTCGGCTGCGAACCTCAACGTGTGGCATTACATTGGAAAGCGCATCCTTCCAAAGTTCCAGTGCACTTTTTTCCTCATCTGTTTTCTTCTGCTCTACAACATCCAGGGCATCGTAGAAAATTTTGAATGCCACTGATTTTTTGCCATCCCACATCATCATGTTCACAAAACGCGTTACCAGCTGGTCGTTATACCTGGGATCTGGCAACAGGGGACGTCTTTTTGCCTGTCTTTTTCTCATTGCTACTGCTTAACTCGTGAAATTTATTTTTTCGGGCGTTTTGCTCCATACTTGGACCTGCGTTGCGTCCTTCCGGCCACTCCGGCCGTATCGAGCGCCCCGCGAACGATGTGATAACGTACACCCGGCAAATCTTTCACCCTTCCGCCCCGTACCAATACTATCGAGTGCTCCTGGAGGTTATGTCCTTCTCCCGGGATATAGGCATTCACCTCTTTCCCGTTGGTGAGTCGTACACGGGCCACTTTCCGCATGGCGGAATTGGGCTTCTTGGGCGTAGTGGTATACACCCTTGTACACACTCCCCGTCTTTGAGGACACGAATCCAAAGCAGCCGATTTACTCTTCTTGGTAATGGAGGCCCTTCCTTTTCGTACTAATTGTGAAATTGTTGGCATAAACTGTCAAATAAAAAATCAAGCCCCTGTTTAAGGGTCGGCAAATGTAGCAATATTTCCCTACAATTCAAATCCAGCCTGCCTAAATTTTTTGCGAATTTCCCCAGGGTGGTTTAACGCCTTTTCGGATTGTGTCCTCGCGCAACTTCACTACAATTGCAGAACCGGTCAAATTTCAGAAAACTCCCAAGTGATTTTCAATGAAGGCAACCTCTAAAACCATCTCAAAAACCGTTAGTCCCATCACAGGCCCAGCCCGCTGTGACAAATCTTGAAAAATACCGGAATTATACCTTATATATATACCATGCCTGAGCGGATAAAAGGAAAGACTGCTCAATTTAGCAAAGCCCGCATTTTTTATTCTTTGGATTCCGTACTCCGCCTGAATTGAAACCGGGGCCAATCGCAACCCTAATTAATTCGGCAAGTGCAGCCGGAGGTCTGATAATTAGATATCTGCAAACCGAGATAGGCTATATTAAGAAATTGATAATATTTCGAGGGCGTAGTCGGATAACCTTAATTAACACCTCCCCGCTTAAAGTTTTATTAAAATAAGTTTGGATTATTAACATGAAATTAAGATTTTCGCATTTAGCTAATTCAAATAATTAAACAATGAAAACAAAATTGAATGGAATCTTGACGCTGTTACTGGCGTTTATTGTGCAGATTTCCTTTGCACAAGAAAAGACGATTTCAGGTACGGTCACCGATCAGGATGGCCTCCCTTTGCCTGGAGTTAACATTGTTGTTGAGGGCACCACTACAGGTACCCAATCCGACTTCGACGGTAACTACTCGATTCAGGCAAGCCCTGGTCAGGTACTCCTCTTCTCGTACATCGGGCAGAGGGACGAACGAAGGAATGTCGGTGCAGGTGATGTAATCAATGTCCAAATGGTCGAGGATGCACAGGCCCTGGAAGAAGTAGTGGTAACAGCCCAAGGTATCAAGAGGGAAAAGAAAGCCCTGGGATACGCCGTTTCTTCTGTAGGTGCTGACGCACTGGAACAACGAGCTGAAGGAGACGTCGCCCGGGTACTTGCCGGTAAGGCCTCCGGGGTGCAGGTTGTTGCAGCAGGAGGTATGTCCGGTTCCGGTACCAACGTTACGGTACGGGGTCTGAGTTCCTTCAGCGGAAGCAACCAGGCACTCTTCGTTGTGGACGGGGTTCCATTTGCAAATGATACCAACAGCCCCGGAAGCTTCCTCACGGGAAACACCGGTTCTTCCCGTTTCCTGGATCTGGACCCGAACAACATCGAAAGTGTTGAAGTATTGAAAGGACTGGCGGCTGCCACCCTTTACGGTACACTCGGTAAGAACGGGGTAATCCTGATCACCACAAAAGCGGGAGCAGGCGGTGAAGGTGCCAAGAAGACGGAGATTACCGTTCAGCAGTCCTTCTTCACCAATGAGATGGCTTCTATCCCGGATTACCAAAACGAATACGGTAACGGTTTCGACCAGTCTTTCGGGTGGTTCTTCTCCAACTGGGGGCCGAGCTTCAACCGGGACGGTGTTGCAGGATGGGGCAACCAGTCTGCCATCGATGACAACGGAACCCTGGAGCACCCTTACTCTACGACTTCTGTACAGAAGACCAGGGATGCCTTCCCGGAGCTGCAGGGGGCACGTTATCCCTGGAGACCTTATGATTCCGTGGAAGATTTCTTCCGCCCCGGATTCGTTTCAAATACCAACATCAACGCAGCTGGAACTACCCAGGATGGAAAGACCAGCTTCAACGTAAACGTAGGTTACCTGGATGACAAAGGGTTTACGCCCGGCAACTCCCTGAATCGTTTTAACGTCTCCATCGGGGGACGCTCTCAACTGAGCAACAAGTTTACGGTTCAGGCCACTGCCAATTACTCTCGTACGGATTACCGCACGCCACCGATTGCCTCCTCAAGGGGTAACGGAACAGACGGTCTTTCCGTATACGGTAACGTACTGTTTACACCGCGTTCCGTAGACCTGATGGGGCTCCCATTTGAAAACCCGATCGACGGTTCCAGTGTCTACTACCGGAATGGTAACGACATCATCAACCCGCGGTGGACCGCTAAAAACGTTACATATCAGCAGTTGACCAACCGTATCAACTGGACGGCACAACTGGGTTACGATATCAATGAAAACCTGAATATGACCTGGAGAACAGGACTGGATTTCTATAACGAGCGGAACATCAACGGATCCAACAAGGGTGGGGTTGAATTCAACCAGGCTATCTTCGGATTCTATCAGACGTATGACAACAACAACACGATCTGGGATCACTTCTTCTCCATCAACGGAAACTACGACATCACTGAGCGACTGGGTCTGACCTTTACGGTTGGTGCCAACGCCCGTCAGGATTTCTTTGACCAGTCCGGGGTAAACAGTACCGGGCAGATTGTATTCGGAGTGAAGCGCCACTTCAACTATGAAAACCAAACGCCTATACAGTTCTCTCAAAAACGGAACATTGTAGGTCTGCTTGGGCAGGCGACGCTTGATTATGCAGACTTCCTTTTTGTGAACCTTTCTGCACGTTCCGACTGGGTTTCCAACCTTTCGTCCGAGAACAACAACAGGACCTATCCCGGGGTGAGCGTTTCCTTCCTCCCGATCAACGCGTTTGACGGAACCTGGAACGATGCGATCCGCATGAACTACCTCAAGCTGCGCGCCAGCTACGGTACTTCAGCAACCTTCCCTACGGGATATCCTACTGTAAACGTGATCGAGCAAACCACACAGCGTTTTACCGATCCTTTCTCAGGAGGGCTTATGACGGTTAACCAGGTGGATAACTTCCGAGCAAATCCCGACCTGAAGCCTGAGCTTCTCGAAGAGTATGAAGTAGGTCTTGAAGCCCGGTTCTTTGATGCCCGGCTCCAGTTCGAAGCTACCTACTTCAACAGGGTAACGAATGACCTTATCGTGACAGAGCCACTTTCTCCTTCCACAGGATTCAGCTTTACGCAGAGTAACATCGGTGAGATCCAGAACAAAGGATGGGAAGCGGACCTTGGAGTTGACATCTTCCGAAGCGAGAACTTCTCCTGGAACTCCAGGGTGAACTTCTTCACCAACCGTGAAACCGTTACCGAGCAAGAGCAGGACTTCATTGCTTACGCAGGTAGTTTGGCCGAAGGTGGTGGTCTTTTCCGAGGCTCTAACGCGGCCATCAAAGGGGAGTCCCTGGGTACCATTGTAGGTACGGCTATAGCACGGGACGAAAACGGGAACTTCCTGGTCAACGATGGTGGTAACTACGTAATTGCCGAACAGGACAGGGATGGTAATGTTCCAATCGTCGGGGATGCGGTTCCGGATTACGTGATGAACTTTATCAACACACTCAGGTACAAGAACTGGAACCTGAACTTCCAGATCAACCACGTTAGTGGAGGAGACATGCTTTCAAGTACGGTTGCCGTGCTTTTAGGTCGTGGTCTGATTGTTGAAACTGCTGATCGTTTGAATACGTATGTGCTCCCAGGTGTGAATCAAACCACGGGAGAGCCTAACAACAGGCAGATCAACAACTCAACCTACTTCTTCAATAACTTGCTGTTCGGGCCTACAGAGACTCGCATCTACGATGCCTCTGTGATCCGCCTTCAAGAGCTTTCACTGGGATATACCTTCCCAAGCAAGTTCCTGGACAAGACGCCATTCGGTTCCCTGAGCATCACTGCCCAAGGTTTCAACCTGTGGTACGATGCCTACAACATGCCTGCCGGGGCTAGTTTTGACCCGAACGTACAGGGTGTAGGTATTGGTAACGGACGAGGATTCGACTTTATCAACGGTCCTAGTTCGCGTCGATATGGAGTGAGTATCAAAGCGTCCTTCTAATAAAAATTGTTAATGATATAGTAATTATGAAAAGTTTTATAAAATATATTACGATTGTCTTTATCACAGGAGCTTTGCTTAATTCCTGTGAGACGACAGACCTGGACTTGAGAGTAAGTCCAAACGACCTGGCGGCCGATCAGGCGGACCCTAACCTGCTGCTGACTGCCATACAGTTGGCGTACGCGACCAACATGCAGGTAATGAGTGACCTTTCTGCTGAATTGGTCCGTATCGACTATATGTTCGGTAGGGATTACTTCAACAACTACCCAGGTTCTACCCTCAACGGGGTTTGGAGCCGGACCTACAGTAGTGGTGGAAATGGAGCAGGGGATGGTGTACAGGTAGGTATGCTTACCAACATCCAGAACCTTGAAGCCCTGAATGAAGATCCGGATACCGATCTTTCCTTCCACCTTGGTGTAGCCAAGACATTGTACGCACACCAACTGATGCTGCTGGTGGACTTTATCGGTGAAGCTGCCTTTAGCCAGGCAGGTAACCCGGCGGAATTCCCGGCTCCTGAGTTGGATAGCGGAGAATCCGTTTACAACGAGGCGTTCAATCTTCTTGATGAGGCAGAAGCCCTGCTGGCTGGAGACCCAAATCCTGTTGGAGCAGTAGACATCTTCTACGATGAAGACACTACCAAATGGGTTAAGCTGATCAACACCATCCGTTTGAAGGGATACTACACTACCAACAATCAGGCAGCCTTTAATCAGGTTATTGCAGGGGGCAATTACATCGAAACCGCCGAAGATGATTTCTATCTTCAATACGGGACCAGTGAATTGCAGCCCGACAACAGGCATCCTGATTTTGCGGCTGATTACACCCCATCAGGGGCGAACATCTACCAGTCTAACTGGATCATGGAAACGATGTTGAACAACAACGACCCAAGGATTCGATACTACTTCTATCGTCAGTCGGAAACCACTCCGGGTGCGGATGCTCCGCCAGATGAGGAAACGCTGGCCTGTTCCCTGGCTCAGCCACCTCAGCACTATGTGGATGGCGGATTCACGTACTGCTCCGTGCCTAACGGGTACTGGGGACGATCTCACGGGAATGATGAGGGTACTCCTCCTGATAACTTTACAAGAGCTGCAGTAGGTGTATATCCTGCCGGAGGACGGTTTGACGATGACAGCTTCGGTAATGTAGGCCTTGGCCTTGGAGGTGCAGGAGCGGGTGTTGAACCGATTATCATGTCTTCTTATGTAGATTTCTGGCAGGGATATATGGCAGGTGATGGCGCGGCCCGGAAAGCCTTTATGCTTTCAGGTCTGACAAAATCCATCGAAACTGTACAAACCTTTGGTGGCCTGGATCCGAATGCAGATTTGGACCTTGAGCCTTCAGAAGCTGATGTGACTGCTTATCTCGATGCCATCGGAGCCGCATATGATGCAGATCCGGAAAATGTATATGCAGAGCAGTACTTCATCACCATGTATGGAGGTTCAACAGAAGCCTGGAATTACTACAGGCTGACCGGCGCTCCCAATACGTTGCTGCCTAACTGGGAGGCTAACCCGGGTCCATTCCCGTCAAGCTTCCTGTTGCCACAGAACGAGGTGATCACCAATCCTGGCCTGGAGCAGCGTACATCGCTGACTACTGAGGTATTCTGGAACCCAGGTGGATGCCCAACGTGTTATTAATCTAAAATTAGTTAGATGAAAAAGGTTTATAAATTAGGTCTTTTCGCAGCGGCATCCCTGGTACTCCTATTCGGGTGTAAGGACGGAGATACGGTGTTCGATCAGGTCGTAGATAATGAAACAAGAGGAGCCGTTTTAAGAACGGTGGAAATCCTCAACAATGAAATTGCTTTCAACCTGGAGGATGGTACCATTGCAGATGATACCTTCTTCGGAGTGATCCTTGAAGAGCAGGATCAACAAGGCGGTGATTTGTTGGAATTTGTAGAAGTATATATCGGATACCGGGATAACACCGGAGGTGAAAACAACGTGGATGAAGCTCTGGCAGAAACCATTCCAGCTTCTGAGTTTACTACTGGGGAATTTGGTTTGCCCCGCTATGAATACCAAATCAGCGGAGCCGATCTGTTAGCCTTTGTCGGGCTTGCAGGGAGCGACCTTCAAGGAGGTGACCAGTTTTCTATCCGGTTTGAATTAGTCCTGACTACCGGTCAGCGATTCTCTTTTGCAGACAATACTGGTACGCTGACTGGATCATTCTTTAGTTCTCCTTTCCTGTATACACCGAGTGTAGTGTGTGCTGTGGACCCCGAATTCTTTACCGGGGAGTATAGCATCACCCAACTTAGTGGTTCTGCACCATTTGGTATTGGAGATGCCTTTACGCAACCTTCAGTGACCGTAGTTGCAAATGGAGATACGAACAGAACATTCGAGTTCAGCTATGATCCGGGAGGTTTTGGTTCTGCTTACACAATGACGCTTGACCTGGTATGCGGGGAGATCCTGAATTTTTCGGGATCGATTAACTCCGGTAGCCTTGGATGTGATGGCACAAGTATCGGCCAGACCGGAACTGTCATCACCACGTACGATCAAAGTGTAGGAGATGCTTCCTTTACCTTTACCTTCGAGGATTTCAACCCCTCGGGAGGATGTGGCGGAACGTATGAAGCGGTTATCCGAATGGATAAGATCCAATAATTAATACTGATCCAGTAGCGAGAAATCGCTCTGAAAATTATGATGATTTACATACCATCCGGCAAGAATTAATATTCGAACCGGATGGTTTAAAGAAAAATATTCATAATTCTGATCCAACTAATTCTAACTCAAACAACGAAAATGCGATTCAAACAAATCTTAGTGGCCTTGACAGTGGGATTGGCAACCTATTCCTGTTCGGACGGCGATACCGTTTTTGACCAGATCGTCGACAATGAAACCCGGGGAGCTGTATTGAGGACTGTAGAAGTGCTCTCTAATGAGATCGCTATCAATGCGGACGGTAGTATCGCTGAAGGTGCTAACTTTGGAGTAATCCTTGAAGAGCAAGACCAGCAAAGCGGTAATCTACTGTCCTTCGTAGAAGTTTATGCTGGCTACCGGGACAACACAGGAGGTGAGAATGACAAGGATCAAATCCTTGTAGATCAAATCGACGCTTCAGAGTTCACTACCGGAGAATTTGGCCTGCCCAGGGTGGAATACTCCATTACAGGTGATGAATTGCTTTCAGCCCTTGGCCTTACCGGCGATCAGGTTGAAGGTGGGGATCAGTTTGAAGTTCGTTTTGAACTGGTGCTGACCACAGGGCAGCGCTTCTCTTTTGCCGATAATACCGGTACACTGACAGGTTCGTTCTTTAGTTCACCTTTCCTGTACACTGCCAACGTAGTTTGTGCACCTTCTACACCCACTCCGGGAGACTGGATCTTTGATCTGGCCGATTCCTTTGGAGACGGATGGAATGGTGCCTCATTGTCCGTTGATGTGGATGGAACCGTGACTGAAGTTACTCTTGATGACGGTTCAGCAGGAACATTTACGGTAAATGTGCCAGACGGTTCTGAAGTAATTTCGATTAAGTTCAACTCAGGATCATTTGATGAAGAAGTTTCCTTCACGGTTACTTCCGCAAATGGAAATGTAGTCATTGACCAGGGACCGAATCCACCTGTGGATACCGAACTCCTTGATTACTGCCCTAACAACCTGTAATTGATTTAATGTATTTTTGAACCCGGTCCCGATAGCTATCGGGACCGGGTTTTTTGTTTTATATACCTCACCCTTTTTTGGTATTTCCTACCTTTGCTTCCTCTTTAATGAAGATGCGTAATGATGAACTTCTTTGGCCGCACCCCCAAATCCGAAACATGTAATGGGTCCTTTTCTACCTGGCTGAATGCCCTCTTGATTATCCTCCTTCTGGGCGGGTCATCATGTAAGGAGGAAGATCCACAAACGGTTTCGGTTTCAGAAACAGAACTGCTCCCACCCCTTTTCGAAAAGGTTCCCACAGAGCAAAGCAATGTTATTTTTGAGAACCGCATACAGGAAGATGTTTCCACCCTGGAAAATTTATTTGATTTTGACTATTTCTACAATGGTGCAGGCACCGGGGTGGCGGACCTGAACAACGATGGCCTGCTCGACATCTTCTTCTGTGGAAACCAGGTACCCAACCGACTGTATTTCAATAAAGGGAATCTCGTCTTTGAGGATGTCAGTGAATCGGCTGGGATCAACCAGGGGAAACAATGGTCCAATGGCGTTTCCTTTGCGGATGTCAATCAGGACGGCTGGCTGGATATCTATATTTCACAGGGAGGGCCCAATCCGCGTCCGGACCGGAAAAACCTGCTGTTCCTGAATCAACAGGACGGCACCTTCAAGGAAGCTGCTGAAGCCCTGGGGCTTGCCGATATGGGGATCAGCACCCAGTCGGCTTTTTTTGACTACGACAAGGATGGAGACCTGGACTGCGTGGTGATGAACGAGAATGAATATTACGGGGCAGACCCCATCCTGCTGGAACGACTTATAGAACAAAATCCTGAGGCCCCTTACTTTAACAGTTCCCACCTTTATCGCAATGATGGAGGCAGCTTTACGGATGTAAGCCGGGAAGCCGGCATACAGCGGCCCATATTTGGCCTGGGGCTGACCATCAGTGACATCAACGCGGATGGATGGCCTGATATTTACCTGGCCAGCGACTATTACCTGCCTGACGCCCTGTTTATCAATGAGGGCGATGGGACCTTTACCGACAAAATTTCACAATACACCCAGCAGATCTCCTATTACGGCATGGGGATCGATATCGCCGACATCAACAACGATGCACTTCAGGATATCTTCGTCCTGGACATGGCTTCCAGTGACCACTATCGGTCCAAGACCCTGATGGCCTCCATGGATGTTGCTCGGTTTGATTACCTCACCAGAAGGGCCGGGTTCCACTACCAGTACATGTACAATTCATTGCAGCTCAACCAGGGGCGGAACCACTTCAGTAATGTGGCACAGCAAACCGGTACGGCAAGCACGGATTGGAGCTGGTCGGTTTTGATGGCGGATTTTGATCTCGATGCCGACAAGGACATCTATGTTACCAATGGCTACAGGCGTTACGCCCTGGACAATGACCTGCAGCAACGCGTTTACCGGGCCAGGCAGCAATACAAGGGTCAGGTACCACTTTCCGTAAAGAAAGAGCTCTATGAGAGCATGCCTTCGGAAAAACTACCCAACCTGCTCTTTGAAAATCGGGGAACGCTCCATTTTGAGGAAAACGGGACGGCCTGGGGACTGGGTGATCTGACCTTCAGCAACGGGGCTGCCTTGGGAGACCTGGACAATGATGGGGATGCCGACCTGGTGGTAAACAATATGGATGAAAATGCCTTTATCTATAAAAACCAGGCTGTTGAACAGGGAAGGGGGAATTTCCTGAAAGTGGTCCCGGAGGGAACTGCCTCAGATGCCTTTCCAAAGTTCACCCTGTACCATGGGGGGACCCGTCAGTTTATCGAGGCCCGCCGGGTTCGGGGATATCGCTCTTCCCACGAACCTGCAGCCCATTTTGGGCTCGGAAACGCTGCGAAAGTGGATAGCCTTGAGGTTGCCTGGGCAGATGGAACTTCCACGGTACTGCGGGACCTGCCCGCCAACCAAACCGTGAAAATAGCCCCGGGAATAGGCGACCCTGCCAAATCCCCCAACCCGCAAGATCCTCTGTTTGTGTCCGTCCCCCCGGCATCCCGGGGCATTACAGCCGTACACAGGGAAAATACCTATAACGATATTGAAAAGGAGATCCTCCTGCCTTATAAACAGTCTAATTTCGGACCTTACTTTTCCACGGGTGATGTCAACGGAGACGGAATGGAGGACATCTACATGGGCGGGGCTTCCGGGCAGGCCGGAACCCTCATGCTGAAAACTCCAGGCGGCTTCGACGCTATCCCCATGCCTGCATTTAAAGCGGATAAGGCCTATGAGGATATGGAATCCGTATTCTTTGACCTGGATTCGGACGGGGACCTCGACCTGTATGTGGTTAGCGGGGGCAATGAATTTGAACAGGGATCTTCCCTCTACCAGGACCGGGTGTACCTCAACGACGGCAATGGCGGGTTCCTGCGAGCGAACAACGCCCTGCCAAACAGCGCACCCTACAGTGGAAAAGCCGTGGCTGCCCTGGACTTCGATGCAGACGGGGATATGGACCTGGTTGTCGGCAACCGCATCCTGGCGCAGAACTATCCACGTCACGCACCCTCGGTACTCCTTGAAAACAGGGACGGCAGACTGGTTGATGTAACCGGGGAAAAAGCACCGGCCCTGGCCGATTTTGGCATTGTAAACAGCCTTTTGGCTTCCGACTTTGACGCAGATGGCAACCCGGATCTGATCGCCGTGGGCGAATGGACCGGCATCGGGTTCTTCAAAAATACAACTGAGGGATTTGAATTGCAGGATGCTGCCTCCCTTGGGGTTCCCATGCGCGGATGGTGGTATTCTGTACGCCAGACCGACGCCAATGGTGATGGCCTTCCCGATTACGTTCTGGGAAATGCGGGCCACAACATAAAATTCAGCGCCAGCCCTGAAAAACCGTTTAAGGTCTATACCACGGATTTTGATGACAACGGGACGCCGGACATCGTCCTGAGCAAGAAATACCAGGGAAAGTATGTCCCTGTGCGCGGACGGGAGTGTTCTTCCCAGCAAATGCCCTTTATTGCAGAAAAATTCCCGAGCTACAGTGAGTTTGCCAGTGCCAGCCTGGAAGAAGTTTATGGAAATTCGCTAAAGGAGAGCTACGAACGGGAAATCAATAGTTTCACCTCCTATGTACTGCTCAATCAGGGAAATGGGAATTTCACTCCTGTTGCCCTCCCTGAAGAGGCCCAAATGATCCCCGTATTCGATGTTGTGGTGCGGGATCTTAATGAGGATGGCAGCGAAGACCTCATCCTTGCTGGCAATATATACGAAACAGAAGTGGAAACGCCCAGATTGGATGCCATTTCCGGGACTGTTTTGCTTTCAGAAGGCGATGGGACCTACCAGGTGCTGCCACATGTAGCATCCGGAATGTACCTCAGAGGAAATATCAAATCCCTCATCTCCTATAATGAAGGAGGCTCCTTCTGGTTAATAGCCGGCGTTAATGACGGCATGCCCCTACTCTATCGCCTGAATGCTAATAATTCTATAAAGGCCGTTGCCGCGCTTAAATAATGTGTATTTTTGATAAAATCTAAATAACAATGAACAAAGTCTTTACGTTTATAGCCTTTTTGTTTATCGGTGCCCTTGGCTACGGGCAGTACTCCGGGCAAATTGCCACGAACATGTCTGCAGGTGGTGCAGATCAAGGCGGCACAGCCGGAGCTATAGCAACATTGCTGGGACCGGTTAATGACGCATATCAAAAGCGAACCATCGATTGGGAAGAATTCCAGGGCTCTCCCTATACAGCGGATGAATTCCTTCCTGCAGAGCTCTTCTACCGGGATGAAAAAGTTGGATCGGTCTTTTACCGGTACAATGCCCTTAATGAAGAGGTAGAAATCAAGGAAACCAAAACCCAGCAGGGAATCAGAGGACTGGGAAGAGATAAGAACATCATCCTGAAGATTATGGGCAACCCCATGAGCTTCAAGACCTTTATCGACAAGAACAACCGTACACTGAACGGGTACCTCACCCAACTGGTGGATGGTGAAAATATCGACCTCTACAAAAGAACCCTGGTTAAATTCACGGAAGGACAGAAAGCGGCAAATTCCTTTGTCAAGGATACGCCCAGCCGGTTCAGTCAGTTTGAGGAATACTATATTCAAAAGAAAGGGGTGGATCGCATAGATGAACTCTTACCTAAAAAGAGTAAGATCTACAAGCTGACCGGACCTGAAAAACGTCCTGAGCTCAAGGAATTCCTAAAGGACAACGATTTGGACGTTAATGATGAGGAAGACCTCAAACGCCTGATCCTTTATATCGATCGTCAGTTATAACAACTGGGCGGGAATTCGATTAAAAAATTTAAAACGGACGCAGGTCCCGGGGTAGCCTCCGGGACCTGTATGGTTTGAGACCCCTTCCATTTATCACATGGAGATGCAGAGGATCCCTTGTGCACAACCAGGTCACGTATTTGGCGGTTTTAAACCGACCTTGTATTTTGATCTATCACTTTGTTTAACCTATGGACAAGACCACTCATATTTATGGAACCCGGGCCGTCATTGAGGCACTGGAAGCAGGCAGGGCCATAGACAAGATCTTTTTGCAGAAGGGCTATCAGGGTGCGCGAATTCAGGAACTTCAATCCCTGGCACGAAAAAAAGGTGTCCGTGTCAGTGTGGTCCCCTCCGAACGCCTCGCCAGGTTCCGCGACCGGAATCACCAGGGGGTGATCGCCACCATATCCCCCGTGGATTTCCTGGACTATCAGCAACTCATTGACCAGGTCGTGGCCAGCCGTGAAAACCCTCTGCTGCTCGTGCTAGACGGGGTATCCGATGTCCGGAATCTCGGAGCGATCATACGGACGGCATCATGTACAGGGGTTGACGGGGTCATATTGCCCATAAGCGGGAGTGCCCCGGTGACGGCAGATACCGTTAAAACCTCAGCGGGTGCGGTATTCAGCGTGCCCCTTGCAAAAACACCACATACCAGGGACGCCGTGTATTATTTGCAGTCCAGCGGCATTAAGGTTATTGCAGCCAGTGAGCGGGCCGATCAGTCCATTTTTGAAACCGACCTTCGTGCCGGGACGGCAATTGTGATGGGCTCGGAGGGAAAAGGGGCCTCCCCGGCAGTCCTCAAATCGGTGGACCTGCAGGCCAGGTTGCCAATGAAAGGGTCTATCAGCTCGCTGAATGTTTCGGTAGCCTGCGGGGTATTCCTCTATGAGGCCCTGCGTCAGCGAATGGTTTAGTCCTCTTCTCCAGAGGCTTTATCCTTTTGATAATGATACCTGACCTGAATACCATCGGAGGTATTGGAAGTAGCTTCCTCTGGATCTTCGATGAAATTTCCATCCTGGTCAAAATGACGCATAAAGGGATCCGAATCTTCCTCAAAGTCTTCGGACTCCCAGGGATATTTAGGCTCCCTGGGCACGGGTGATTTCATAAAAACAGCCAGGAACAGCCCCGTTAGAAACCCGCCCAGATGTCCTTCCCAGGAGATCTCATCCAGTACGGGGAAAATATACCAGAGCAACCCCCCGTATATAAATACAACTCCCAGGGAAAGGGCCACCAAGCGGTAATACCTCGTAAAAATCCCTTTGAAAAAAATAAAACTGGCCAGGACGTAGATGAGCCCGCTGGCCCCAATATGGTAAGAAGAACGGCCTATGGCCCAGGTGATCAGGCCCGAGAGCAATATCCCCAGCAGGAGGGTCTTCCAGGCTATAGCCCGGTAAAAATAAAAGAGGGCGGCGCTAAGGACTGCCAGAGGAAGTGTATTGTTATAGAGATGCTCAAGGGATCCGTGGATCCAGGGAGAGGTAAATACGCCCCTAAGGCCACTGAGGGTCCGGGGGAGTATGCCCCAATCAT
>Ga0272441_10008876_pt1 | contig 15740 bp, 10 predicted proteins | sample SSMProp6N_FD_193582 | JGI IMG/M metagenome (GOLD analysis project Ga0272441, IMG submission 193582) | Marine sediment archaeal communities from Little Sippewissett salt marsh, Falmouth, MA, United States - SSM-Prop-6N | ecosystem: Environmental > Aquatic > Marine > Wetlands > Sediment ... | reverse complement strand
CCAATAGGGTGGAAAAGGCACTGTAATCGTTTGACTGTTAAACACCCGCATACCCGAAAGGGGGGGATCGATAAAAAAAGACCGATCATCGCGTACAGAGACAACCCGGACACTGTCCAGATTGATCGGATGCATGAGCGGAATTGTATCCATTGATCCCGGTACATACACCACTGCTCTGTCATCGGTCCATTCATCTTCCGGATATTGTTGTTCCTGAGTCGTTGGTAATTCCTTGTTCGCGTCTACGGCTTTTGAGCGAACGCCGTTTCCCATGTTGCCAACACGATCAACGGCACGTATACGATAATAATATTTGATTTCAGGATCAATATCCCTGTCGGTCCAGACATAAAAAGGACCGGCATCAGGAATGTACGTATGAACCGCTGTCTCGGCACCTGTATCGGAAGCCCGGTAGATTATATATTTCTCAACACCGCTCACAGTATCCGCCACAGCCTCCCAGGACAGCCGGTATCCCGAAGGCTCAGGAACAATGATTGGTTCCTGGACGATTTCAGGAGGCGTATAATCCTGAATACACCTGTACATATCCGAATAAACAGAGACATGTCCATCATCGGTAATAAAATCCGCTTTGGCGAAATAACAATATTCTACACCTTCATGAAGATTTTCAAATGTGGTTTTTCTCAAATCCAGACTGGATAAACGATAAAGATGACGAACCGAATTCAACAATTTATCCGGATCATTGGCAGAAAATGCATAAGCGTCCTGAGTCAATCCTTCGGCATAACCTGTGACTGGTTTCCATAAAATAGTTTTGGTACTGCCAGAATCATATCCCAAGGCAGCTTCTGCTGAATCCGGTTTCAGAACAGGAACCAGGGTGGAATCGATATCATTGATTAAAAGATTAAACTCCTGAAAATATCTGCCATAATATCTGGTATTGCCCCATATTTCAACCAAAAGGGCTGTGATTTTAAATTTCAAGGAACCGGTTTTTGTGGGCCGCAGATAGAGAATATTTCGAAGTGTGTCTATCGGCTCTTTTTTCTTTGAAATAATCATCCGATCCTGCCATTCTCCAAAATATAACGGCAGATCGACATCATCTTCATATAAAAGACCGCATTCGTAATATTCACCATCTTTGTTTTCAAAAACAACAAAGACTTCAACCGAAAGCATTTCCCCCAGGAGTAATGTCTCTTTATGCGAACTTTTCAGGATCGTTTTATTTGGATCATCCAGTTTTCGCGCTTGTATATAAAAAGTCCGCTCTCTTGCTTCAATATTGTTCAGAAACGGCATAAAAATGATCAGAACACATAAAAGACAAATCCACCTGCCTTGTTTCATGCCAAATGCCTCCAAAGGGTACACGTGACTGATTTTTAAAAACATAGGGAAACTTTATTAAATTGTCAAGAAAAATTCCAATTGCATATATAATAAAAACATACTATCCAACAAAAAGTATACCGAAGTGGGTATGCCGGACCCAATAGTTTTTGTGATGTGAACACTCTTGGATTATATTCTCATGATATTGTTCATTATATTTTCCGGTTATCTTAAATAGAAGGATAGAGTGAGTCACTCAAAAAACAGAGTGCCCTGTCTTCGGCTAAATTCTCCACAAAGTCGCATCGCGTGAGGGGCCCAATGATACAATCTGAATGGGCACTCCGCATAATTGTTCAAGCCGCTCAATATATTTTTTCGCGAGTTCCGGTAAATCCTGATATGTATGAATATCCGAAGTTTTAATCTGCCATCCCGGCAGAGTCTCATAAACGGGTTCTGCTTCGTTAAGCACTGAACTGTCATTCACAAATTCGGTGATCATTTTTTCTCGATATCGATAACCTGTGCAAATTTTAATGGATTCAAAATCATCCAGCACATCCAATTTAGTCAGAATAACGGTGTCAATATCATTGACCTGCACCGAAAACCGTGCGATCGCGGCATCAAACCAGCCGCATCGCCTGGAACGGCCAGTTGTAGCTCCATATTCATGACCATTGTCACGCATTTTATCGCCAATACTTCCTGTTAACTCCGTAGGAAATGGGCCGTTTCCCACACGCGTGGTATAAGCCTTGAGAATACCATTGACCCTATCAATACTTCTGTAACCCAATCCCAGTCCGGTAAAAACACCGCCAATGGTCGTATTGGATGAAGTCACATATGGATAGGTACCGAAATCAATATCAAGGAGTGTTCCCTGTGCACCTTCGAGCAGTATCTTTTTCCCTGATTTTCTGGCCTGGTAAACCAATCGACGCGCATCTGTGACAGTCGGAGTCACTTTCTCGCGAAACCGGTGAATCATATCCAACACTTGTGAGAGTTCGATCGGTTGATATCCATATTGTGCTAATTGTTGATTTTTTTGATCAGCGATGGATCGAATTCGTGTTTCCCACTGATCATCAAGCACATCACAGACACGCAAGCCTTCCCGCGAAGCCTTATCTGCATAAGCCGGACCAATACCCCTTCCGGTCGTTCCAATTTTAAGACCGGCTTTATATGCTTCCTTGGCTTTATCCAACATTTTATGATAGGGCAAAATCAGATGGGCAAACTGACTGATATGAAGTCGGTCAATCACTTTATAACCCTGAGATTCCAGCGAAAAAATTTCTTCAAGAACAGATTCCGGATCTATCACCACACCGTTTCCAATCACACAAATCAGGTGAGGTCGCAATATTCCTGATGGAATCAGATGCAATATAAATTGTTTATCATCAAATTCGACAGTATGCCCGGCATTGGCTCCTCCCTGAAAGCGAACGACCATATCGGCCTGTTCGCCTAAAAGATCAACTATTTTACCTTTCCCCTCATCTCCCCACTGCATACCAAGAATAACCTGCACCCGGTATTGTTCAAACAAATCGATCAATGGCTTCTTTCCTTGTTTGGCAAATATCAAAGACCTTGTCCAATTGTGTAATTTTTAGCAGGTGTCTGGGTTTCTCGGTCAGTCCGAATAATTTCAAGTCTCCATTTGCCCTGCGAATGGTATTGAGCCCTCCTATTAAAATACCGAGCCCGGAACTGTTCATCCATCGCACTTCAGTCATATCTGCTACCACTTTCTTTTTGTCATCTGCAATCAAATCATGAAGTTTTTCAGCAAGTGCGGCAGCGTCAGGCCCACCGACCATTTCACCATCTAAAGCAATGAATACAACACCGCGTTCTTCTGTTACATGAAAATGCATGAGACCCTCCCCGGTATTTTTTTTATCGCACTGATACCGGTGGATATGAATTATTTTTTTCTTTTCATCATCCGTAATTTCCCTTTACCGCCGTGCCTGCTCTGCCATTCCAATACAAGGGGGCTGGCTACAAATATAGACGAATAGGTACCCACAATGACACCGATCAGCATGGCAAATGAAAAACCACGAATCACACTCCCCCCAATTAGGAATAATATCAATACAACAATAAAAGTTGTCACTGAAGTAACTACTGTCCGGCTGAGGCATTGATTGATTGAACGGTTGATAATCACACTCAAATCTTCACTTCTCAGTAACTTTAAATTTTCCCGAATTCGGTCATATACAACGATCGTATCATTCAATGAGTAACCAACAATGGTGAGAAAAGCGGCAATCTCTTTTAATGACAATTCAAAGTTAAACAGTGTAAAAATTCCGAGCGTAATCAGCACATCATGAAATAATGCAATAATGGCACCGACTGCAAAGACAAGTTCAAACCTCCAGCCGATATAAATAAGAATCAAAAAGAGGGCAAACAAAACAGCCAAAACAGCCGATTTCCGCAGTTCTTCACCTATTTTCGGTCCCACAGTGTCAAATTTTATCCGCTGATAATTGATATCTGGAAGGGCATCCCTGATCACACTTTCCACCCTGACAGCCATTTCCTGAGCGCTGACTTCTTTTTGCTGCTCAACATAAATCAACACTTCATTCTTGCTTCCAAAACGTTTTATCTCGATATTCCCCATATCTGCACCGGTTAAAGCATTTCTCAGTTCTGTAATAGAAATGGATTTCTCAAATTGCAGGACAATGGAAGTCCCTCCCATGAAATCGATACCCAGATTTAAGTTAAATATGGATATAATTCCCACTAAAACCAGAACACCAGAAATACTGTAGGCAATCCGCCGTTTTTGAATAAATTTTATATCGGGTGTCTTAAAAAACTGCATATAAGTCCCTTTCCAATTGATTTTTATATACTTAACTGTTTCATAACTTTACGGGAAGTCATTCCGTCAAAGATCATCCGGGTCACAACCAGAGCAGTAAACATACTGATAACAATACCGATAGCCAAGGTAACAGCAAATCCCCTTATTGGCCCTGAGCCAAACTGATAGAGTACAACCGCGGTCATCAATGTTGTGATATTCGCATCCAGGATGGTTTTAAAGGCCCGGCTGTATCCTGAATCAATGGAAGCTCGAACCGTTTTTCCGGTTTTCAGCTCTTCCCGGATGCGTTCAAAAACCAGAACATTGGCATCGACTGCCATACCGATCGTTAATACAATACCGGCAATCCCGGGCAATGTCAGAGTGAATCCAAATTGCGCTAACATCGCCATGAGCAATAACAGATTCATCAACAACGCCACATTCGCTATCAATCCTGCTGTACGATAATAAATAATCATAAATAGAACAACAATACCAAAACCAATAAGTGCAGCCATTTTTCCGCTGTTGACAGAATCTGTGCCCAATGAAGGTCCAACCGTTCTTTCTTCAATGACACGAAGAGGAGCGGGCAGTGCTCCCACGCGAAGAACAATGGCTGTCATTTTAGCTTCATCCATCCCCGGAATCCCGGTAATCTGCCCGCGGCCGTCCGGAATTTTAGTCTGGATAACAGGCGCCGATGTGACCATGCTGTCCAAAATAATCGCCAGCCGTTTGTCCAGATTAGCACCGGTGACCCGGCTGAAAATGCGCCGGCCTTTTGGATCCAGAGCAAAATTAACAACCGGTCGTCCCTGGCTTTTAATGTCATTGCCAATCGTTACCCGGGCATCGGTCACATGTTTACCCAGCAAAGCAGGTTCTTTTTTAACCAGAAATAATTCACGGTAGTCTTTATTTTCCACTTTAAATGTTTCAGCATTCCATCGAAATACCGCATCGGAAGGAATAAACCGTTGAATATCCTCCCGTGCAAGTATTCTCTTGACAGCCCGGACATTCTCGACAGGAACGGCAACATCCCGCCCCTGGGTATTGCGCAACAGGGCGATAAAGGGATTCTCTTCAAATAAATTTTCATCTACAAGAAGTGCCGTGTCTGCTTCAGCTTGCTCAATATCTGCATCGATTTCCTCTTCACCGAACAATTCACTGACAGAAACTGCCTTGTCCTGGCTTTCTTTTTGCTCGGCCACAGCTTCGGTTGTGTCCTTGGGAAGCAGTTCCATCTCGTTGATGGATTCACCTTTTCGCGCTCTGGCGACCGCCTGGTCTATTTTTTCAATCGTCTCCATGACAACACGCGGATCTTTTACAAGACTGAATTCGAGCAGTGCGGTTTTACCGATTAATTCCTTTGCCCGTTCCTGATTAGTGACGCCTGGCAATTCAATAAGAATACGCCGGCTTCCTATCTTTTGAATCGTGGGTTCTGCAACCCCGAACTGATCAATCCGGTTTCTCAGTTTTTGCATTGCGCGATCCATGGCATCTTTCGCCTGATCCTCAAGAAAGTCCTCGACTTTTGCATCCGAATCCCGCCGTTCACCCCAGTATCGGTGTAACGGAATATCCTGCGTTTTAAATTCCTCAATCAGAATGGTTAAAAAATCTTCAGTTTTAACATTCAACGATCCGCGCACATTCTCCATTATTTCCTCGAAAATAGGATCTTTATTTTCTGCAATTTGCGAAAACAACTCTGGAAGATCAATTTCATACGTTAAATACATCCCTCCCTGAAGATCGAGCCCCAGCCGGATCCCCTTTTCTAAAAGGGGCATCAATTCTCCTTCAGCTTCGAGTGTTTTCTGCTCAGTCGGCGATAACGATTGTAACTTATACGTCGGCCATAAAGCAACGAACGCCCACAACACAAGAACAACAACGAGCATTGTTTTAAACAGATTTTTGCCTTTCATTGAAATCTCCTAAACATCATTTTTTATATGTGATCCGGTTCATTTTATTGAATGACTGATCACCCATGGGCAATCATCAATAATCAGCAAAAATTGGCTGATCACGAAATGATTGATTTTAATGTTAAGTACCCTGATGAAAACTAAGTTGCCGATCAACCTTCCTATGACAAACAGATCAAATCCGATGAATGCTGATTCGATTTTCAAACTTTTAATATATTATTTTTATAAATCTTTTGCAACCCCTATTTTCCGATTGCATTGTCTGTCTTTGATTATTCCTGATTCAGGATCGTTCATGGATAAAACCGATTGCATTGTATCCTGTTATATCTAAGGTGCTTCAGATATTTTTAATGTTTCGATGGATTCGACATCCACTTGCTCAACCGTTTGAAGAGAACGGCCCAGAAACCGCTCTCCAATTTTCTGAAACTGATCGGGAATGTCACTGACAAAAAATCGGTGATCCGGTTTCTTGTTCCCCTGATTGTCAATTTGTTTATCTATTAAAATCTGTTGAACAACCCGTATCGTCTCCTCAGCAGAATCAATTAATTGAACAGCGGGCCCCATAATCCGATGAATCACTGGTTTCAATAACGGATAATGCGTACAGCCTAAAATCAATGTGTCCATACCGGCTTTGCGCATGGGTTCCAGATAAATCTGAGCAATTTGTTCCGTAACGGGTGTATCAAGCCACCCCTCCTCTGCCAGAGGAACAAACAAGGGGCAGGCCCGGGTTAACAAAGAAGCCTCCGGCTGAATCAAATGGATATATCGATCATAAGCCCGACTGTGAATTGTCCCTCGTGTACCGATGACGCCGATTTTATAATTGCTTGTTTTCTTCAATGCCGCTTCAACACCTGGTTCAGTGACGCCCAGTATCGGCAAATGAAATTGCCGGATCAGCAAATCCAGGGCAATGGCCGATGCAGTATGGCAGGCAACAATAATCATTTTCACATCATGCTGCATCAGAAACATTGCATCCTGTATTGCAAACCGTTGAACGGATTGTGCAGATTTGGTCCCGTAAGGCACTCTGGCCGTGTCCCCAAAATAAACAACGGATTCAGCTGGCAGTTGCTGAAAAACCTCACGCACGACTGTCAAACCGCCAATACCAGAATCAAATATCCCGATCGGCCGCAAATCACTCAAAATTGTTATCCTTTAATGCGATCATTTATCTTCGTCTCTCCCATGCTCCGTTTCATCCTCAACCAACGACTCAATGACCCTACGACTCAAGGACTGTCTTGTCTCTTGTCTCCGTCCCTCATCCAATGCCTTTTTCATAGATCGCCTTGAACTGACTGATACTTTCTCCGATGGCTTCTGCCACTTTCCGCTGAAATGAACGTGATTTCAGCAGGCGCTCTTCATGTCTATTGGATATGAATGCAGTTTCAACCAAAATGGAAGGCATGGCCGCTCCCACAAGAACCCAGAATCCGGCCTGATGCACTCCCTGATCCGGAATATTGGATTTCATCTTCATGGCGCGGTTCACCATTCCGGCCAAATCTTCGCTTTCTTTCATATAATGATTTCTCGCAATGGCGTTTAAAATAAATGCCGGGCCTTCAAATTCCTTATACACTTCGGGATCATCCTCAAGCTCGACGACTGAATTTTCTTTTTGAGCCACATCAATTGCTTCTTCACTTCTTGCCTGCCCTAAAATATAGGTTGAAAAACCGCGGCACCTTGAATCCCGGTTTGCATTTGCATGAATACTGATAAACAACTTTCCATGATGACTGTTTGCAAACTGCGTTCGATCCTTCAGCCCGATAAACTGATCCGATTCGCGCGTCATGATAATTTTTACATCCGAAAGCTGCTTTTTTAAATAATCCCTGAGAAGTTTTGCGATCTGCAGCGTAATATGTTTTTCTTTGACTGTCGATCCCAAGGCTCCGGGATCCCGCCCTCCGTGGCCGGGATCAATCACAATCGTATCAATCAGCCACCGTTTCCTGTCTTGTTCCTGATTATGATTGGAGGGATAGGGTACCGAATTTCTGCTGCGGACTGCAATGGTGATTTCATCCGGCTTTATATACACCTCTTTGTGATCAATTGCCTGGCTCAAACAAAATGAAAGCTGAACAGATTGATGAAAAATATACGGGATCAGTTGTTTGAATATACCAGCAGGTTTATCTGTTGCAATTCCGGAGGAATCACAGTTGCCTCCAAATATCGTGACGTTCAGCCAGTTCTTATTGATAGCGAGGCTGACATCTGATAATTGAAATGTTTGAGTCGTTTTTATATGGATTAATCCACCGTTGGTTTTCGGTTCAATTTGAACATCGCTGATTGTGTAAGCGGTCGGTAAAATCGATAAAACAGACTCATTTGAATGAAACTCGAGTTTTTCGGCAAATAATTCTTTTGATGCATGGATAAAAAAAGCGAGCGGTACGTAAATTTTTTCATGGAGTGTCAATGGCGGAGACGGCATCTGCATGGCCTTTTTATCAATAATAAGAAACGGATTGCGATGCGTTAAAACGATTTTATGCTGCCCCACTGTCAGCACCACTTTCTTTTTCACTCTGTTTTCATGAAATCGCATACCCAGCTGATCGGCAAGATTTGAAACCGGTACATAGGCCACGCTTCCCACCCAGTACGCCGGCAGGTCTGATGACATATTTCCATTGACATTCACCGCAATGGATTGAGGCATCTGTCCATATCCCGTCGCGCACATCAACAGACCGGTCAATAGACAGTGTAAACGCATAAAAAATTTCATGAATGGACAATCCGTAAAATCGATGGTTGCATTTAATTATATGTACCTTAACAAGAAAGAACCCATCCTTCAATACCTTCCCTCATGGCCACGGATCCGGCAGTTGACACATGGATCCTTATGAGTGTTATCATACTATTATTTATTCGCGACTGATACAGCCGATTTCTCTGTTTGGGATTTATTCATCCTCTTTTTTTAAAATCTTGCTGGCTTTTTTCAATAAATCCTGTTCCTCTTTGGTTAAGTTCTCAATCCCCACATCATTGGCCTTATCCAAAATATCATCCACAATCCTCCGCAACCGGTCCAGCTCCGCCTGATGCTTCCACATGGTTTTCTGTTTTCTCTGCCGGTTCCATTGATCGAACTGTTTTTTTAAATCGGACAACGGTAATTGAAGTCCCTGTTTCATATAAATATAACCGACCAGTGCACCTCCCAAATGCGCGATATGGGCCACACCGTCTGAACTGCCGCTGATACCGTAAAACAGCTCGATTCCTAAAAAAATCATGACCATGGTTCTCGCCTGCATCACAACAGGCGGAAAAATCAGCATGATTTGCCGGCGCGGAAATAAAACAGCAAACGCGACCAGAATGGCATAAACCGCACCGGAAGCGCCGATGGTCGGTATCGGAGATTGATAAGCCACTGCCGAATAAAAAATACCGGCCCCGATACCGGAAACCAGGTAATACTGAAGAAAGGCTTTGCTGCCCCACATTCTCTCAATATCACTACCGAACATCCAGAGTGCATACATGTTCATTCCGATATGGAGCAATCCCCCGTGAAGAAACATATAGGTAAACCACTGCCAAAAATAAAAGCGTGTCCATACGAGTCTGGGGACCAGTCCAAAAAAATAGACCAGCTGATGCCCGGCAAACATTTGAAGCACAAATACAGCGACATTGGCAATGAGCAGTTTCTTGACCGTATCCGTCATGCCGCCGCCGGCCCCGAACTGAACTCTTCGATAATAATTCATTTCAATAATATCCGATCATTTGCAGTGATGAACATTTTCCGGACGCCGCAACGGGCAGGTGCCCGGATTCAATATCTGTCAATTCATCTTCATTAAAGTAACTATTATAAAAACCATGTTCTTAAGCGATTGCCTTACAGACTTAAATATTTCATGTCAGCCGGAGACTAATAGAGCTCCACACGCAGTCCGACTTTAAATCCGAGTCCTGTGACATCCACTTCATCCCATGTCGGTAATCCCGTTTTTATTTCTTTATTTCCCTTGACCTTGCAATTATTATAGTACAGCTCTCCGATTAAAGACGAACGCGTGCCTAACTGCCACTCGGCGCCCACGCGGGCCACCCACCCGAAACCGTTATAATTACGCGTTTCATCAATATTCTCTTCAAAATTATTTTCTTTGCTGATTAAAATTTGCCAAGATAATCCAGCGCCAAAATATACTCCAAATTGAGGACTTATTGGTGTATGTATAGTTGCATTAGCGATTATTGGAAATAGGTTCGAATTATACTCAAGAGTTTGTTGTTTTGTTGTATAATCTTCCGTACTGTTTACCGAATCCGCGACTGTTGTCTCTTCTTTATACGTTTTACGAAAGTATGCAATTCCCAAACTAATATCTACTGCTTCGTCTACAGCAATACCATATTTGAAATCCCAAATCATCCCTGATTTCAGGTTTTCAGGATTCAATGAGCCCACCATGAATTCAAGAGACTTCATATTCTGTCCCATGACAGACCCCAGCGCAAGCATCACGCAAATAATCACGGCATATTTTTTAAAACGCATAACCCGTCCTCCTTCAGTTTTTATTGACGATGAATGATGAAACGCGTTCCGTATAATCCGTCCCCATTATTTTCCTAAATTTGAATTTAAATCCTGATTCTATTTTACGACCAGACTGACCAGTTTGTTCTTGACCACAACCATTTTTGCAACCGTTTTATCTTCAATCCATTTTTTCACCTTCTCATCATCGAGTGCCATCTGTTTCACCGTATCCTCTTCCGCATCCGCAGACACCTGTATCTGGCTGCGTACCTTACCGTTGACCTGGACCACGATATTGACGGTCTCCGTCTTTAATTTCGCCTCATCCCATACCGGCCATGATGAATGAAAAACACTGGCCGTTTCTCCGGTCTTTTCCCATAACTCTTCAGACAGATGCGGCGCAAACGGGGCAAGCAATTGAATCAGTATTTTTAAGACGCTGTTCAGGATCGACTGGTTTTGATGATTCGTCGGCACCTCCTGAATATAGAGATACATGGCGTTCACCAGTTCCATCATCCGGCTGATTGATGTGTTGAACTGAAAACGCTGCAAATCCTGGGTTACCATTTTAACGGAATAATGACAAACACGTTCCAGATCCGCTGCTTTTTCCTTTTCATTTCCCAGAGGAGGATTCTCTAAAATTTGATGAACCAGCCGCCAGACACGCAATACGAACCGATTCAGGCCATGTATGCCTGCGTCAGACCAGTCTCCGCCCTCGGTGTATGCCCCCATGAACATAAGATACATACGAAAGACGTCGGATCCGTATTCGTCAATATAATCATCGGGATTAATCACATTCCCGCGGGATTTGGACATTTTCGCCCCGTTGTTGGTAATCACTCCCTGATGAACGAGGCAGTGAAATGGCTCGTCAAATTTAATATAATCCAGATCGTGAAGCACCTTGGTAAAAAAACGGGCATAAAGCAGATGCATCACCGCATGTTCCGCTCCGCCCACATATTGATCCACAGGCATCCATTGATCGATTATCTCCGGATCAAATGCAGCCGTATCCAGATGCGGATTGAGAAACCGGAGAAAATACCAGCTGGAGCAGACAAAGGTATCCATCGTATCCACTTCACGCCGTGCGGGTTTCCCGCATTGTGGACAGGGCACTTTGACCCAGTCGGAATTGGTCAGCAAGGGAGATTCTCCGGACCCGGTAAAATCCACTTTTTCAGGTAGTTCCACAGGCAGCTGATTGTCCGGCACCGGGACGATTCCGCATGCATCACAGGTGATGACGGGAATGGGTGCGCCCCAGTATCGCTGGCGGCTGACCAGCCAGTCCCGCAATTTGTAATTCACCTGACGGCCGCCCCATCCGTTTTCTTCAAGATAATCAATCACTTTTGAGATTCCGGAATCGGATGGCTGGCCGGTAAACGGACCCGAATGGATCATCATGCCGGGTTCCACATAGGCTGCTTTCAGTTGATCATGAGCCTGACCGTCCGCACTGATGACTTCACGGATCGGAAGCTTGAACCGGGTGGCGAATGCAAAATCCCGCTCATCGTGAGCGGGGACAGCCATGACCGCTCCGGTACCATATGTCGCCAGTGCATAATCGGCGATCCAGATGGGCACTTTCTCGTTGTTTACCGGATTGATACAGTAACTGCCAATAAAAACACCTGTCTTTTCTTTTTCTGTGGAGGTACGGTCAATTTCTGTGAGTTTTTTGGTTTCACGGACGTAATTTTGAACAGCGGATCGATGTTCGGGCGTGGTCAGTTCATTCACCAAAGGATGTTCAGGCGCAAGTACCATATAGGTAACCCCCCACAGTGTATCGGGCCGGGTTGTGAATACTTCAATAGCGTCATTGCGATTCATTAGAGGAAATTGAACGGAAGCGCCTTCACTGCGGCCGATCCAGTTTCGCTGCATGATTTTGGTTTTTTCCGGCCAGTCAATTCGATCGAGCCCTTCCAATAATTCATCTGCATATTCGGTGATTTTAAAAAACCATTGTTCCAGATCTTTTTGATAGACTTCCGAATCACAGCGTTCGCAGCATCCGTCAATCACCTGCTCATTGGCCAGTACCGTCTTACATGAAGGGCACCAGTTTACCGGTGCTTTTTTCCGATAGGCAAGATCATGTTTAAAGAGCAGTAAAAAGAACCATTGTGTCCATCTGTAATATTCCGGACTGCTGGTGTTGATCTCTTTGGTCCAGTCGTACATGGCGCCCATGGCTTTTAACTGTTTCCTTATATTGTCAATATTCATCGCTGTGGACTCAGCCGGATGCACACCCTTTTTGATCGCATAATTTTCAGCAGGAAGTCCGAATGCGTCATATCCCATGGGTTCAAATACATTGTACCCCTGCAAGCGTTTGAATCGTGCCCATGTATCCGTCGGACCATAATTCCACCAATGTCCGATATGCAGCCGGTCTCCGGAGGGATATAAAAACATCACAAGACAGTAAAGCTTCCGCTTGACATCGGACATATCTGTTTCATACAGATTCTGATCTTCCCAAATTGTCTGCCACTTATTTTCAATTTCTTTAAAATTGTATTCACTCATCGGATTTCCTGTTTTCACCGTCTTTATTCATTTGATCAATATTCAAACTGGATATGTAAAATAATATATGTTCAATATAATAAAGCGGATGAAAAAAACAAAACACGAAACAGATTATTATTCAGACCGATCATTTTTCTGATGCCGTTACCAGACGGATAAACACCCAGCCTGTAACAGCCGTTATCAGACCCGTCATCAAAAGCGGTTTGCACAGGGGTGCATGATAGGACCATACATAAAACAGATCGATCCCTAAAACAAGCGCAAGCATAAAAATGATTGTGATGATTAAACTCCCACGGCAGCGGCACAGGGATGCAGCCAGAACACTGAGCGGAAAAAGTAACACCGCAATTAAACTGAATTGCGCCAATTCGCTTTTGCCCAATCCCAGCATGGCTGGCAAATAATGGATATGCCCGTAAATCACATCCGGATGCCTTCGGCCGTTGACAAACAACTGTTCCACGCCATGATGATAGGTAGCAATGAGGTGATATTGCCCGAGACTGTCCAGAACATGATTCGCCCTAAGATTGATGTCGCTGCCGTTCCATCCTCCCATTTGGGATCGAAAACGCAGACGGATCTGCTTTTCCTGCTGCGCCAATGTAAAATTTCTTTGACCGGCATTCGGAGACAGTGAGACAATACGGGCGGGTCCTCCCTGGATTAAATTATCCGGCGTGCACCAGACTTCCACACTGAATGCACCTGATTGCTTGACTGCATGGGTCATCTTGAATCCTGGAGATACACTTTGAATAAGGCCGCCTCTGCATTGGATGCCTCCGCCCGGACTCCACTGAATATCGCTTCCGCACAACAGCAGAGGATTTTGATAACCGGACCTGTCGTGCAGGGTGTCTCCCGCTCCTTCAGTGAGCGGATAAGCGGCAAGCAATCCCATGTTCTTCCGTATGTCAACAGACCGGTCATTCAAATGGCTCTGATTCAGCGTCCGGACCTGATGTTGTGTTAAAGACTGATTATATAAAGCGATCCATTGAAGCTCGCCCCGCCAGGGCCGGTCCATCGATGCCTCATTGCCGATTAGCAGATGAAAATCCGGATTCCACGAATCGGGTGTTGTACAATATCGCGGCAGCAGAAACAGCAGAATCACAAAAACGCCATAAACCGTTAAAACCAATCCGCGGAACCATCTGTCAAACCGGCAGATCAGGTCCTGATGATTGTCATGGAACCGCTGATAACAGCCGGCTAAAATAAATCCGGCCGCGCTGCCCAGTGCGTTCATGACAATATCCGTTATATTGCTGGACCTTTCTAAAAATAACTGTGTAAATTCAATCCCGAAACTCAGAATCCCACCCATGAAAAAAGCCCGTCCCCAGGATCCTGCTTTTAATGCGTGTCTGGACAGGTAATAATAAATAAAACCAAAGGGAAGCAATAAAATGAAATTCGCAACCATATCATATCCATCGAAATAGATGTATCTGATAATCAGATCCATCAATTTTCGGCTATCAGACGAGATTAAGTAGTCAATGGAAAAATCAAACGGGCTCAAGGTTAAAACAGCCAGGCAGACTAAATAAAGTAAAAGCCAGATTTGTGTTCTTCTTTTTAAAATTACGGTCATCGAGTTATATCCATTCAGCAAAACCTGCAGCGATAATTGATGTTGATTAAAATAATTTTTTTCAATATAAGTTCCAAGTATTTTTATTGAAAATGGCCGATTGCAATTCGAATGATTATTCATTAAATTATAAAATATGTCGATGTTTTACACTATATGTATTTCAGTGACCGATAAAATTAAAAACGCATTTTAAAAATAAGGAAGCCGAACAATTAATATGCATTTGACACAACAGGAGTCTTTCACAGCGGAGTCTGCAATGAAATCGATATTGTGCTGCATTTTAATCCTTCTGCCCGCAATATTGGCCTGCCATTCAGGGAAAAAAGGAATATCTGATTTTATAATTCAGCGAGGCATTAATATTTCTCACTGGCTTTCGCAAAGCGACCGCCGGGGTGAGGCCCGGAAAGCCTGGTTTACAGAGAAAGATGTGGATTATCTTGCGAATCTGGGTTTTGATCATCTTCGAATTCCCATTGATGAGGAACAGATGTGGGATGAAGACGGGAACATGATGAACGAGGCTTTTGATTTACTGAACCAGGGGCTGGACTGGTGCGCCCAGTACAATTTACGGGCCATTGTGGATCTGCATATTTTGCGTTCGCATTATTTCAACGCTGAAGAAATACCATTGTGGACGGATCCGGATGCTCAGGAACAATTTTTCAATTGCTGGCGCGATCTGTCCGCTCAGCTGAAAAACCGGCCCGTGAGCCAGGTTGCTTATGAACTTATGAATGAAGCGGTCGCTGATGATCCGGAAGACTGGAACCGCCTTCTGGCCAAGGCCTATGCGGTGATTCGGGAAACGGAATCCCACCGTGTGATCGTAATCGGATCCAATCGCTGGCAGATCCCGGATACATTCGA
>Ga0272441_10008875_pt1 | contig 15742 bp, 16 predicted proteins | sample SSMProp6N_FD_193582 | JGI IMG/M metagenome (GOLD analysis project Ga0272441, IMG submission 193582) | Marine sediment archaeal communities from Little Sippewissett salt marsh, Falmouth, MA, United States - SSM-Prop-6N | ecosystem: Environmental > Aquatic > Marine > Wetlands > Sediment ... | reverse complement strand
GCATGAAGCCCGAGATCGCTGTAGCCCCTTCGTTCTGGTCTCCGTCACGCGAGTTGTAGTTCGACGACCGAACAGCCGTTGCGTACCCGCCACCCGTGTTCACCTGTACCTCTACGACCACCTGAGTGCGGTTGTTGAACCCGTCGCCGTTAATCTGCACGTTGATGAGCAGCCACTTGCCATCCAACTCGGATTCGATCGTCACTTCTCCGGCCGAATATGCGTATCCACTGTCTTCCTTGGCCGGAGTATCCCACGTCACCATGGTGGACGCCGTGGGCGGGTTCGTCGTGGTGGCCGTCAGGGCGCCGCCATCTGTCTTCTCCGCAAAGAAGATGATCGGGGTTATCCCGCCGCCGCCACCAGCCGGAGTCTGCCACGTATTGTCGTCCCGCAGGTACTTCGTCCCATCCGGCGTACCCGTGCCCAGCCGAGCAGTCGGCACGGTCCCGCTGGCCAGGTTGCTCGCGTTCGTGCAGTCGGTGTTCGGGACGCTGCCCAGACCCACATCGGACTTCGATACGCTATGCGGGTTCCCAGAAGTAATCGCATCGTGGTCACCGTCGCTGACCAAGGCGAGCTGCGCGCTATTGGCGTGCGTGTGCTCGTTGTTCACCGCATCGGTGGTATCCAGGTTCGGCACATTGCCGAGCCCCACGTCCGACTTGTCTACGCTATGCGGGTTCCCGGTAGTGTCGCCAATATGCGTATCAATCTCGGCGTGGGTATTCGTCCCCGCGCCGCTGATGTTCTGGTGGACGACGTTGCCCTCATTCACGGTCAGTTCCACGTCATGAGATGTCCCGTCCAGGGACACCGAGAGCCGGTCGTTCTCGCTCTTGATGGCGTTAAATTGGAGGTCTACTCCGTCCTTCTGGTAGTAGATGCTCGTGCCTGCGCCCTGACTGCTGGCCGTGTTGGCCTCGCCGCCGCCGCCGCCGGGCACCGCCTCCCACGCCGCGTTGCCCGCGCCGTCTGAGGTCAGCACATGCCCGTCCGAAGACGCCTCGGCATCTATGTTGCCTGCCTTAACGGTCTCTAGGTATGTCCCGAGATCCGTTATATCAGATTCGACATGCGCGTGGTCGGCATCGGCCGTGTTGTCTGACGACTTGATTCTAGACCACTCAGCCACGGTACACCCTTATCTCATCGGCCTCATAGTCATAGTACACAGTTCCCTTCTCCGCCCCGTCGGGCACGGAGGTGGGCAGAACCAGGTTGCCGGGCTTGAAGGCGCCGCCCTTATAGGGCTGGCGGACCTCGTTGATCCGCTTCTCAAGCTCGCGGATCAGCCGATTGGCCTCTCGTGCCTCGACTTTCCCGTCCTTGTCGCCGCGAAGAAACATCTCTCTCCTAGTCGTGCAACGTCATGCCCATGCCATAAATCTGGGCCTCGCCCTCAACACGTAGCATGTAGCCCTGTTTCAGGTGTGCCTGGCTCGGCATGAAGCGCATCAGGCTGCGGGCAGAGTTGGTCTCGTTGGTCGCCAGAACATCGGTGCCACCGTCGTATACCAGCGTCACCGTGAGCCCGTTGCCAGAGGTCTTGCAATCTATCCAGACATACTCGACCCTGGCCGGGCCCGGCAGCATCCACTCCTTGGTGTCGGCGCGGAGAGACTGTGAGCCGGTACTGTATAGTTTGTTGATGGAGTTTTCGCCCATCGTGTAGGGCGAAGCGTCGCCAGGGCGTCCAAACAGCCAGCCGTGCCCGGTTGCCTCGATAGACCACTGCGCGCCATCGCCCACAAAGGTAGCCACGTAGACCGATGTGCCGCCGCCATAGCAATGCAGTTTGTTATCCACGAAGCAACACTGCCAGGGCCCGGTTTCGGCCACAAACAGGTCTTGGATCGGATTACTGATCCGCTTGGGAGTCACGCCCTGATAGAGGTATAGTCCGCGCTCCCCCGCGTGAACCGCGCCAAAGGGCGTGATTACCACAGACAGGGGATCGGCCGTGCCCTCGGGCGTGTCGATCTCTTCGAGGTTGCCCACCCCGTCAAGATTCGCGTAGCGCCATAGGCGGCTGTTGGAGTACACCAGCACGCTGTCTCCATAGGCCGCAAGCGCCGTGATGTCCGCCGGGATCTCGATGTTGTTCAGGGGCGGGAAGAAGTCCGGAGCCCACGCCTGCGAGTAGTACAAGAACCGCTTGTTGCTGGTATCGTTGCAGTATAACCGCTGGCCAGCATGGGCAAGAAGCGACGACGTAGGCGGCTGATCGTGGTCGTCGGGGGCCTCGACCCACGCCGCCCCCAGCATCAGATCGTCTAGGTCGTCCCAGCAGTTGACCTTGGTCTGGTTATATACCAAAGCGTGGTCCACCCGGCGGATAAGGTAGAAGGTTGTTCCGCCCAGCTTGGTCCGCCAGAAACGCGCCCACAGATAAATGTCCGCTCCGATGTCATAGCCATTGCCTTCGCCGGTCTCGGCTGGGTAAGTGTATCCCGAAAGGTCGGCCACGGAGATGCCCGGAGCGGTGAGCTTCAGGCGCACGGTCTCATTCCAGGAGTCAAATGGCTCGGTACCGAAGGTAATACTGTCATAGGTGGCCCGCTCAATAGGTATCAGACTGCTCTCTATGACATCGCCGGATGGCAGGGAAATCTGGTAGCTGACCGCGTACTTGAACGGCCCAGTGCTTGACCCGCGCCCATTGGCGTTGCGGTAGACGTTATTGGCCGAGCTAAACGCCGTGTGGTTGGTCGAATCCTCGTTGTCCAGTTCAAACGTGGTAGAGCTTTTCCAAGTGATCTTGAAGTTCCGGGCGTTTAGTTGGGTCATCCCTGAGATGCCACCGGCGGGAATGCGGATGCCGTCGCCAGTAGACAGCCCGTGCGCTCCGCTACAGGTCACAAGTGCGGGGTTCGCATTGGAGATCCCGGTTATGATCCCGGCCATGTCGTCGGGCGAATACTTCTCGATGTATGTGTCTTCGGGATCCTGTGAAGACGGCTCTATCGCCCCGTGATCCCGGAAGCTCGTCCCATCATGGACCCGATTCTCGCTGCTGTCGGCAATGTACATCCTGTCGCCTAGCGGCAGGAAGACCGGGTTGTTACTGTTTCCCGAGGCCAGGGCGAAGTCGTCGCCATCGCGCTTGACATCTTGATCTAGCTTATAGATTACCTTGCCGTCGTTCTCGAATACCCCGCCGCCACGGGCGGTGGCGCCTGACAGGGCGATATGCTGCGCCGCGCCCAGAGACATCTTCAGGGAGCCACGATCGCTGTCGTAGTCTACCCCAGACACATAGGATAGCACGGAGTCATCCAGCAGGTGCGGCGCTGTCGCGCTGTCCATGCCCCGGAAGAGATAAGTGCCGAACTCTTTTCTCAATGCAGCGCCTCAAAAGCTGCGCCGGTCCACACCTTGAGCGTGGAGTCGGCAGAGTCAAAGAACAAAGTTCCTACCGACGTATCACCCGGTGCTGAAATAAGGGGATATTCTAGCCACTGAGGTGCAATTTTACCACTACCCCAGATGATCGCCGTATGTAGCGAGTCGGCCGACTGGTGGATTGTCAGCGCCCGGTAGCCCGTGGCCTGCGTTCGCAGATTCAACACACCCTCGGTCGCGCTGCCGCCGTTCCAACTAATCCCCTGGCCAGCCATCACATTCGCCCGGATCTCCTGCCGCCTGAGCGAGTCGGCATCGTCTTCGAAGATCTGCGAGGGGAAGTGGTAGGCGCCGTAGCCCTGCATAATCAGGGTGCGGCGATCCTCTGTCGCGCTCGGGTCGCCGCCAACTCCCTCGCCCCGGCTGTCGAAATACGGCTTGTCCATCCCCGCACCGTCGAATCGGATGCCGAAGAACGTGTGGTTATACCCGGAGAAGAACACCCGGCCGGGGATCGCCGCCAGCCCGCTGCCGATCTCGATGGACTGGTCGTAGAACCTGTTGCCGTTGATGACGTTTGCGGATCCCGTATCATGCGCGCAGTAAATGCCCCAACCAGCCGACGCATCAATGCCAGCAAGAGTCGAGGTCCACTGCAACTGGCCGCCGATAAACGTGTTCTCATTGGCCCATCCCGTATTGGCGTGCGTCACCTCGATGGCCGTCTCACAATCGCTGATCCGCCGGGGCTCGAAACGGTTATACGAGCACCCTAGATTCGTAGACCCATAAACTCGCAGCCCCTTCTTGAAGCCGACGATCTCCATGTCCCTGAACCTTGAACGCACGGTGTTAAACACGTTCATGCCAACGGTATTATCCCAGTCCACGCTGTCGGTATCGGCACATCGAATAACCCCGCCATCCCAGATGATGTTGTAGTTCTGGGATGAGCCCGAGATATTCACGATCTGGCCATTGATGGTGGTGTCGGCCAAGAGGACGGCCCCCGGCTCCATGATGATGCGGACCCGCTTGTCCGGATCACTGTTATAGACGGTCAGGCCAGAAGACAGCTTATATGTCCCATCTGGTATATAGACCGAACCGCCATCTGCTTCGGCCAGGTCGATCACGGCCTGCAACGAATCGCTGCAATCGGTTGTCCCGGTGTTGTCTACCCCGTAGGCCAGGACATTATAGGGCGTGAACCCATAGCGGGTCAGCGTGTCGCCTGTGCTGGCAAGAACCCGCTCCCACGATCCCGAGCCCCAGCGGAGGTCGTCTACCGATCCCCTATCGCGCGTCTGTCCCATGAAGAACAGGCAGGCCACGGCCAACAGTGCAAGCGCCAATCCGCGTTTCATCATGACTCCTCAATGTGCTCGGGCATCAGCCGAAACACCGGATCATGCTGGCCCGTGTAGGTCATTTCTCTCACCCAGTCGTGGGCCAACTTGGACGCCGCCCGGACCCGCAAGCGAGACAGCGAGCGCAAGAACATTCCGTACCAGAATACTGCCTTCTCCTGGTCAGCTATCACTGTATCCTGCGAATATGCCATATATAGCATATAGTACAGGATGGCTCCGCGAGCCCAGGCGGGGATAGCCGTGTCGTCTGTTATGCCGGCAGGACTATCGGCCTGGTAGATGATCTCCAACTCGAAGCCCGTGATGATGTCGGTGATAAACCCGTCGGTTCCGCCATAGGGCACGTCACGGATGTCGAAGATAAAGCCGTCGCCGCCGTCGGCCCCGGACATATCGACGATAAATCCGTCTGCGCCCCCGGAAACCTCGGCATATGTGCTGCTGGTGCCGGGGTTTTCGTAGAGCCCGATCTTCTCGTTCATCTCGTCCAGGTAGTAGAAGCGCGGCGTCCCGCTATGGTCCCGCCACCTGGGGTTGTTGTTGCGCAAGTCCTGATGCGTGATCGGCAGGATCTTCTGATCGTCGTAGGCCACGCGCATCACCCTGCGGCAGTCATCTGGCAGGTCGTACTCCTGCGTGCCCGCCGTTACGCCCTTGACCACCCGTGTCTCCAGGCAGGTCGAGTCTTCGACCAGGCGCTTCACGCCGGCTGTAGCGAATGAGGCGGCCATGGCCCCAGAGACATAAACAGGCGTATCGGCAGACTCGCCAATCATGGTGTAGAACAACGTCTTGATGTCGCTATATTGCACTACACCGCCTCTTCTTTCGTCCCGATGCCCTCTTCGTAACGCGAGCCGTAGCGGCTGGCCACGTCGCTCACGTTCTGGCTGTACTCCTCCATATAAGACGAGGCTCGTCTAGGGTCTACTGTCCCGTACAGCAGGGCCAGTGTGTACGGTACGTACAGCCGGTCTTGGATTTCGCCGGGGGCCGTGGCGGCCACGAACGAGAGGTTATTCTCGGGAAAGCACTTCAGGCATTGTAGCCTGATCGTTTCGTTCGTGACCGAGGCTATCGGGCGCCAGATCATTATCCGGCTATAGCCTTCGACTCCCGGCGCTGAGATCAGCAGGTAGTGCTCCGGGATGGTTGCCGTAGCGTTCATCCAGTTGCCGTCTACCCGGTCCAGTTTGTCGTATGTGATGGGCTTGAGGCGGTAATCGTAGTCAGAGCCGTCCGTAGAGAACTCCACCGCGCGGACTGCGATAATGGATTCCGGAAGTCCATAGTACAGCGAGCCAGACTGCAACGAGATCGTCTCGGTGCCCCAGTAACTCTCAGCCTCTTCCTTGATGGCCAAGTCTGCTAGGTGGAGCATCGAGCGAATGTGGCTGTCTTCCCACCTACCTGCCGAGTCCGGTACGCGGTCGCGTATTTTCTGCGTGACTTCTGTGACTATATTGCCCATGTCAGCGCCTCAAGAGCCAGCACACGAACTTTTCCCAGCGAGTCGGGTTGGCGTTGGTAAAGCACCTAGCTCCACAAATACATCCTAGATGCTTGCGGACTGTGGGCTCCCTCAACACTCGCCTGCACGTTAAGCAGCGCATATATGCCGTTACGCCAACCCGACCCATTTATCAGTCTCCAGGCACCTTGCAACAGAGAATACAATAGCCGGTATCGCTTCCGTCTCCGGCATCGCCACTGTCTGCTGCAAGATTGATTGCAAACACTGCCAGATCATATCCGGCCGTTCCGTCGGCTTCTGCAGCCGACCTGCCCTGCGCCCCAGGATTAGATCCACCATGGTCGGCAATAGCCGCCAAGAAAGGATCTCCCTGCAACGTATCGGCATTGGGGGCGACAACCCCGCCATCTGTTAACACATAGTCACAGTAGCCGGTTGTCTGAATCCAGCCCCACCCAGCCGCAGTAGCCGCTTGAGCCACAACTCCGGCGACACGAGTAGAGTGCCCGACGGCATCCTCAACTCCGTATCCCAGAACTCCGGCTGTATCGCTCCACTGCACAACCTCGCCTTTGGCCTTCGCTGCGTCAAAGTACACAAAAAGGAACTTTGGCAACGCCCCGGCCGAGACAGGGGATGTATTGGGCTGACTGACGCCAGTGCTTACGACAAACTTCTTGCCCATTCTTCCTCACCCCCTTACATAAAGTTGACCCAGGCTTTAGTCACGACATTGCTGACGGCATCCGTCAATGCGGTCCCATAAGGGATTTCGCCGGCAAGATCACCTCTGGCTACACCTGTCATCGTCGGCACATTGCCGGTGGGCACGAGAACGTCACCCTCGGCAGCATCATAAACCATGACGCTATCGCAGAACCCATAAACAAGTACTCGGCAGACTTCACCGCGAACGGCATTTTCTGCCAAGATGCCTACGGGGGATGAATCGTTCATGCACCACATGATGGCCGTGCCATCTCCGGGATTATCGGTCACTGTGCCGACATTGGCTCCAGACAGATCGTCTGATGCCGTGGCGGCCCTCACCAACTGTCCCTTCGACATGGTTTCTTGCCCGCAAATTGCCGTAATGAATATCTGGGGCGCCTGGCCAACAGTTACACCTGTTAGCAACATGACGACCTCCTATGGCGCACCGAACGGGAACAGCACATAGCCTCCGGCGGCAACAAGAGTGTCGCCATCATCTTCTAGTGCCAGACCAACTGTTGACAAAACAATGTCGGTTGCCGGATCTCCAGCAAGCGCGCTTGAGTCAACAACTCCACTGGCTACCGCAAAAAGCAGATTGCCGGCCGCGATGTCGTTGTCTCCGTTGGTAATAATATCAACATCACCAAGGCCGCCACACTGGACCCTGATAACGTCTCCAGAATTACCAGCCGAACAGGCCACGCCACAGGGGATCGTATCAGCATCGCTCAACATCACTGCTCTGCCCTCATATCCGGTTTCTTCCGAAACAAGGGCCCATCTGACAGTGCTGCCGACCAATATACTGTCCTCGCCGGCAACGGCGAAGAAGTACTTTTTCCCACCTTCAGTCTGGTGGTCAATTGTCTGCGGATGCATCTAACTCACCTCCTTAGGCCGCGATAGCGCGCGTGACGTCGTGGATGACGCAGTGCTTACGCCGGTTGGAGCAGACAAGCTGCAAGTACGCGAGGTACAGGTTCGTCCGCGCGTCCTGATCCACGGGGCGCTGGAATCCGGTCGGCCGGAAGTCCTTGCCACGCGCCATGACCAGCTTGAGGAACTTGGAGTTCAGCGCGAAGATCGAGTCATCGACCGCCGAACCGCTATCCCAGTTCACATTGTTGCTGATGTCAGGCACATGCTCGTCCCAGAAGATGTCTGCGTTCTGGTGCTGGATCGAGGAGAAGCCCCACTTCTGCTTGCCGGCCTGGATGTAGCGCCGCTTGTCCATGAAGGCTTCCTGGAGATTGGAGAAGGTCGCCGGAGAGACAATGAACAGATCCGGCGGGCCGCCAGTACCATACGAGGCGTGCATGTAGGCCCACTCAACAGAGGCCAGCAACGCCGCATAGGTATCATTCGTCGCGCCAGAGGTGTCAAAGTCCTCTTCCTTGCATCTCCACCACGTATAGTTAGCCGGGTTGATACCACCCGGATAATACGTGTCGTAGTCGTCCGTCACGATGATCGGGATCGACTGGATGTTCTTGCCCCCGTTGGCCGTGGTAGCCGGGGCAGTGATGTTCTCATAGTCCCACAGATGCTCGTTGATCTTCTCGCTGAAGGTCATCGAGGTCTGGGTCCACTTCTCGCTCAACAGCTTAACGATCCTGCCGACGCCGGCATTCTGGAACTCGCTCAGACCGTCGATGGACAGCGCACCGGAGTACTGTGCCCAAGGATAGATGGCAGAGGTCATTCCGTCCTGCGGAGAGACGTCAAGATTATCGTACCGGCTGTACGAGCCGACCGTGGTGTTCTGGCCATACATGACATTGACGTTGATGTTGTAGCCGCCATCGGCATACTCGATCCGATTCGCCTCCTTGAGCACCCTGAATGTCGGGTTGCTCTTGAAGATGTTGTCATGCATCCGGCCCTTTTTGTACCACTTATCAGTGGTCGTCGCCAACAGTGCGTCAATAGCAGAACTACGCGCATTGTCGTTGGTCACACCGGCCATTTATCTCACCTGCCTTTCGTCACCAACTAAGACCCAGTTCCTTGGCGACTTCCATGCCGTCCTGCTCCAAAGTGGTCCCATACCTCTCGGCTGGCGTAACCTCTTTGGGCGCCCCCGTTTCCTGGGAGCGAGGAACTGCCCTTTTGCTGGCTGATGCTTTTCTACGTGCAGTCTTCTCGGCCCTCTGGGTTCTTCCGACCTGGAGGGCCGCATGGTCAAACAAGGCGTCTAGGCCCTCGTCCGACTGAAGTGCCTGCTGCCAGAGGGGATTAGCCTCGACCAGCTCGGTCATGCGTTGCTCGACTTCTGGCGAGAAGCCCTCTTTCTGGGTGAGCCGGTTGTACCGCTCGCGTGCTTCATACTGTTGCATCTTCGCGGTTTGCTCATCCAGTTTCGGGAACACGTTGTCGAGCTTTTCGCTGATCTGCTGCTGGACTTTCTTATCCACCTCGTACTGCATACGCGCTTCCCAGGCCCGGTTCCATTCCTCGGGAGAAGCGTTATCTCCCGGCATGGGCGGCGGCCCGGCTTCGGGTGCGGGCGGTGGGGCGGCAACCTTCTCCAGCTTGGCCTCATACTCCTTCTGGAGTTCAGCCACCTGGCGCATCTTCGCGTGAAAGCCCCGCTCCATGTCTTTGTGCTTACGCAGGACATACGGCCGGTACTCCTCGGGGATAGACTCGATCCGCCCGTCCCAGTCCTCATCGGACTTAGCGGCAGGCTCTTCGGTCTCCTCGTCTTCCGGCTCTTCCTCGTCTGCGGGCACCTCGTCAGCCTGCTTGGCCTCGTCTTCTGCTTCGGCAGCATCGTCGGCGGCAGGAAACTCAAGCTCATCAGGTACTTTCCAGCCCTCGTCTTCGGTAGTTTCCTGGGGAACTTCTACCGTATGGTCGTCTTCACCAGGAACCGGAAAGGTGATGTTGTTATCGGCAAACATGATCTACTCCTTGGGCTGGTTAGCGAGTTTGGCCTTTGTCTTCTCCAGATCATCACGTGTGATTTCTGGCAGATCCTTCATGGCCTCTCGCGCCTGCGCTTCGCGGCGCTTACGGCCGGCGGCTTTGCCGGCCATTTTCAGCTCCGCGTTGGTTTCACGGTCGTCTTTGCGGCCGTGTTTTTGAATGTACTTGATCTCATCTAACGAATCGTCACGCTCTATAGGCACCATGCCCTTTTCTCTGGCTACTTGTTCCATGTGGGTGCGGCTACGTACATAGCCCAGATCCGGGTGGATCCCCTCACAGCTTCTATTGCCCGCGCAGGTATCCCCTACGATCCGGATACCGCCATACTCGCGCCGCAGCATCGTGTTGCAGTCCGGGCAAGTGACTATAGAGACCTTGCCCAGATGGTCTGCCATCTGCTCCATGGTCAGAAACAGGTCATACGACTTATGGCAGTCGTCACATGTCATTTCATAGAGAGGCATATCTACTGCCTTCCTGCGGCGCTCTGGCTGATAACGTCAGCCTGTTTGGTGGCCATCTGGGCTATCTTGAGTCTCTGGTCGTCAGTCTTCATTTCCTGATCGGCCTGCTTGGCTGCGGCGTCCTGCTGCATCTTCTCCTGCTGCATCTGCATCTGCATCTGCTGGGCGGCTTGCTGCTGCTCAAGGGCGCGCTTCATGCCGTTGGTGATGGCGTTGATGATCCGCTGATCGGTAATGCCGTACAGTTCAAACAGGGCTTCGTTGCCCTCGCGGTCCTGTAGCAGTTGCATGGAGACCTCGCCGCCGCCCAGCACCATGTTCATGAACTGGGTGAACTGGGCCATCTGCACAGCCCGGTTACGCGGAGTCATCTCCTCTACGTCCACCGAGTGGTCATAGTCGCCGATAATCATCTCGTCGTTAGCGAAGGTCTGGAACGACTGGCCTTCTGGGCCCATGATCGTGACTGCCTGCTCGGTGGTCATGTTGGTCTGGATACTGTCTGTGAGTTTCTTGAACATCTCGGCCAGGCAGTCGGCCAACTGGTTGCGCTGGTCGTCTACTCGCAGCGTAGCGTGGAGCTGCATGTTCTCGACCTGCGTGGCCGTTTCTGCTCGCGCCTGTCCGCGTGCCTCGCTCGGCTGCCCTGCTACCTCATCGAAGTTGAGTTCGATGTTCTTGATGTAGCCGAAGAGGGCCGGCGAGACCGGGGTGTTCGGCACCGGGGTGATGGCGTCCAGCAGGCTCTCGCCGGGCTTCAGATCCACACCGATGAACTGCATGTCCTCCGGCGAGGTGAGTTTCTTGGCCTCTGCGTCCTTGATGCGGGCCCGGTCGTAGAGGTACTTGCGCGTCTCTTTCCTGAAGGCGGCCATCTGCATCTTGCGAGCCTTGTTCAACTCGTCGTTCAGGCAGATGAGGTCTGTAACCGGCGGCTTGGGATAGAACTCATAGGTCTTGGTGATCCGCTCGAACGGCCGGTAGAACACATAGGGCGAGTGGTCTATGCCGGCCGGGATCGGCTCGTCCAGCAACTTCTCACCGTGGCCATCGGCCAGGATGATGACCCGCTTGTTCTTGAGATCCCAGAACTCGAAGAGACGGATAACCTCGCTTTGGTCTTTGATGAAGGGCTCTTGGCTGCGGCCATCGGTATCCATGCCGGGTACGCGCGCCTCATCATGTTCCAGGTCGCTGGGGTCATCTATGTACGCCTGACCCGTGGCCACCAGATCCTTGGTGTTCTTGTAGCGTGGGTCATTCTGCACGTCCTTGAGCGGCCTGACATACTCCTCGGCCACCCAGTCGTGGGTGCGGAAGTTATTGCCCCCGTTGGGGTCGATAATCATGTGCCGATAGTGTACCCAGTCGATAAACCAGAGATCAGAGATAACGCCGCCATCGATCGGGATCAGATACCCCTCTTCGGTCCTGATCGGGATGACCTTGCCGCGTGCATCGAGCATCGGGCGGCCATCGTCGAACCGCTGGATCTCGTAGTTGTCCCACCTCGGCAGGCCGGTTTCTGGATCGGTCTCCGGATCGCGGCGTTGCTCGTAGGCCCAGGGCTTGAGCAGGGGCTTATAGCCGACCTTCAAGACCCCGTAGCCGAGCTGGGCAGCGCGCACGAAGCGGCGCAAGGTGTTCTTGAGGCCCATCTGCGGGCCGTGGGCGACGTTATTGGTCAGGCCCTCGACGATCTTGTGGCGCGAGATGGAGCGTGTACGGGGCACCATCTCGATCTGGCCGGTCATCTGGTTCGGCATCGGATCTACGACAGGCCCGGTTTCCGGATCTATGATCGGCGCATCTACCTGGTCGTAGCCGCTCGGGCTCTTGGGCGTGAGCCTGGCCGTCGGATTATGGAAGACGGTCTGTGCTATATGCGTATTGATCCAAGAGGCGACCTTGTTGATCTTGATATCGTCGGGCGTGCCCCACTGCTGGTCCCAGTGCCGGCCATCATCGAAAGCCTCGTTCTTGGCCCAGAAGTCGTCTGTCTCGCGGCGACGGCGCTTGATGCCCTGATCTATCTTGTAGAACAGGTCCCTCACATCGTCATCGGCGTGCATCGGGCTTCTGGTGTTGCTGCCCAGCAGTTCAGCCATGTTACACTCGCTTAGACTTTAGCCGGCAGGCCATTTTGACCTTGAACCCGGCCAGTTCCTCACACACGCCACAGTACAGGTCGGGCCGCGACCCGAAGCTCAAAAACTTGTCCTTGAACCCGCACGTCGGACAGGTGTACTCAAACGTATGAGTCCTGGCCGGGGCCCCGCGCAACTTCTTCTTAGGGGCCGACGTATTCACGGTGGTGTTTCCGGCCTCGGTCCTGTTCATCGATGATCCCTTCTGCCCAGGCCAAGGTGCCGAAGTCTCCCGCAGGCATACGGGGGATAAGTTCGGGCTCGCCCATGGCGTCGAGGCAATAGCACCACGCATCTGTCGCGTGGTTGTTTTTCTGCCTGATCTGCTCCAGTTTGTTCTTGTAGAGGTTCACGGCTTCGGTGCGGTGCTCGGCCCAACGCAGTTCGCGCACCTCGCGCGCGAGCGAGGGCGTAGCGGCGGTGATGAATCCCGTCGGATTGGCCGGGTCTTTCCAGTAGCCGCCCAGCAGGTGATTGGTCACTACCTGCACATCGACGCCCCGGCGGCCGGGATACATGTGGACCCCGTGCTCGGAGAACCGCTCGCCCAGGGTCTTCAGCCCCGAGGCGGTATGCTGGTTCTTGATCGTGGTGACCGACGGGTCGCAGCGGATGTACTCCAGGCGGCCCCAGTACGGGCAGCGTTTCAGTTTCTCGCAATGCGCCGCGAGATTCTTGCACGGTTCGTACAGCTCCCAGACAGTCTGGATCTCCTTCGTCTTGCGATTGCGAGCGGTGACGATGAAGGCCGCCGGATTCCGGGTGCCATAGTCGTAGCCGGCAAAGAACTCCCAGTCTGGGTGATGCATGAGGTCAATGTCTTTGGGCGCCTGTCGGCCCGTGAAGATTGGATGTGTCGGATCAGCCAGGAACGGGAACACTGGATCGCCGCCGCCAGCCATGTAGTCGATCTCATATTCCTGCCGCCAGGCTAGAGACTTGAATCCACCTTGAGAATATGCCGGATTCTGGACCGCTTCTTCGACCCACTTGCGTCCGTTCTCGGTCGCCGGATCCTTGTCTGGATCGGCTGTATAGTGAATCTCCAGAACCCAGCCGCCGCTGGGGGTGCGCCAGGAACGCATGCCCTTGGGCAGGCGGAAGGGGTCGCAACCCAGGGCTTCCAGCGCAACCGACACTGGCTGGGGAATAGCCAGCTCAGGCTCGAAATCTGACAGCGGCGACTGGTCTGGAGACTCAAGCACTACCTGGTTGAAGAAGCTACCCGCGTTGACCGAGGAAGCGGCGATATACCGCCCACCGCCATGCACTGCTGGCATGATGGCCATAAGAGCGGGCTGTAACTCTTCCTGATGGGCCGCCTCGTCGGAGACGAAGATAAAAGCGGTCTTGCCTCGCACCTGATCGGCGCCCTTGGGGACGCCTTCTATCTTGCTGGCTTTCCAAGGATTTTTCATCCCTGACGGGTCAAAGGTGTTAGACGAGTAGTGGAGCTTGCCGACCAGATTCCCCGCCCCGCCGCGCAGGGCCGGATCACTGAGCCAGTCGGGCAGATGCCCCTCGATGAAGTCCATACGGCCAGCTCCGGGGTTCTTGGCCCCCTTGCTAACCATCTCGTTGGCATCGTCTTCTTTCTGGGTCTGGTAGACGATATGCCGATATGGCGAGAGCCTGGCGGCCCAGGTCAGAAACGCCGCGATAGCCCAGGACACGCGGATCTGCCGGCTCTTGGGTACGAACAGAGACGGGCAGGTAAGCATGAAGAGGAACAGGACGGTCAGGTATATCTTGCCGTCGGCCATGAGTAGTTTTTCCGGGTTCTCCAGATCGTGCGTATCGTGCGTGTATACATTATCCAAGTAGTTCCACAGTCCGGAGTCGAGGTATCCGTTTTCAGGCGTACCCCAGAACTGGATGCTCTTGTGAAGCTTCCTGATGCGCTCTCTGTCTCTGACGGACAGCTTCTGCACGTCAGTCCTTCTTGTTCCAGTTCCCGTACTCGTACATGGCGACCAGTGACAGACCGAGAACCACGATAAGCCCTATCCCGGCCCAAGCTGCCGTCGGCATCTGCACAGCCATCATCTCCCGCCGGCCTCCGGGTGGTAGGTCGTACCCTCTAGCTGCGGCTGTCCGGGATCTCCCGGAGCTGTAGCCAGTGGCGAGTAGAAACCCTCGCTGGGCTCGGACCATTCGCTTTCAAGCCAGCCGTAGTTCTCGTCGTAGGCGATGCCCTTGACCCTGAGCTGCACCATCATGGCCCCGGCCGGAACTCCTTGCAGGACGAGGCAGCAGGTGTCTGACAGCGTATCGGCCAGTTCGGTCCACGGCAGGGAGTCCCAGGCGTACTGTGCGACATACGCATCGGCAGGCGGGTTGCCCGGTGCCCATGAGTATGTCAGGCTCATGGTCTGGGCGGCGCACGAAGCGGCCAGACAGAGCAGTATGATAATCGCCACCATGGTTTTCAATTATCCGCCTCCATCCTCGACCCAGACACTATCGCACGGAGCAATGGCTCCGCCGCCCGGCTGCCCTTCGCCGCCCATCAGCAACTCGTATCCGGTAGCGTTGACATTGCCCTCGCGATCTACCACATACAGGTACACGTCATCATCTGCCACAAACGTGCCGGCATTGATCGTTACGCTCAGTTCTGTGTCTCCCCAACTAGTGGGAACCTGGATCTCGCGATGCGTACAGGTCTCCCACTGATTGGAGTTGCCCAGCTCGACGCGGGCCTGGGTAGAGTCTACATATACGTCATCGAAATAGATGGCGCGCCACATGTCTTCGCCGCGCTCATCCATAAACCAGTCATGGTAATATCCCAGCTTGATGTCCTTGCCGATACAGGCATCGCCACTCTGGTCGTTCGACGGCGTGCCGTAACTATTGTCGCCCTGCCCATAGTCCGCGCCGTCATACCACATTTGGATAATTTCTTGACCGTTAATACTACCTTCGTCCAGATAAAGCTCTACTCGATGCCAGGCTCCGGCGTCCGGAAAACTCGGCGCCCCAGCCCACTCCACATTGTAGGTGTCCGTATATCCACATTCATTGTTTCTGCTGCTGGTGCCCACATGAGACCATCTGGCAAACTCCCACCAGCCGGCCCTGGCGGGCTGGCCATCTCGGTCTCTGGTTATAATCTTCTTGTTACGAACAAACAAGTTTTCCTGATTGGATGGGTTGAGCGAATCCCGGTTGCTTGACCGCATCCAAAATGTAATATAGTAATTTTCAGACACCCCATTAAGACCCTGGAAGAAGAGGCTGGCAGCATTTTCTCCGGGCCTTGGGCCGGCGCCAACAGCACAAGTGTCG
>Ga0272441_10008874_pt1 | contig 15742 bp, 11 predicted proteins | sample SSMProp6N_FD_193582 | JGI IMG/M metagenome (GOLD analysis project Ga0272441, IMG submission 193582) | Marine sediment archaeal communities from Little Sippewissett salt marsh, Falmouth, MA, United States - SSM-Prop-6N | ecosystem: Environmental > Aquatic > Marine > Wetlands > Sediment ... | reverse complement strand
GCGCATCGAAGATCGACCAGGCGTCGCTCAAGCGCATCCTGGGCGGCCTGCCCGACATCGATGACCCGAAGGTCCTGGTCGGTTCCGCCGCCGGAGACGACGCCGGCGTGTACCTGCTCGACGGCGACACGGCCCTCGTCCAGACGGTCGACGTGTTCTCCCCCTCGGTGGACGATGCGTACACGTTCGGCCAGGTCGCGGCGGCCAACTCGCTGAGCGACGTGTACGCCATGGGCGGCCGGCCAATTACCGCCCTCTCGGTCATCGGGTTCCCCCTCCGCGAGGTGCCCGACCAGGTCATGTTCGACACGCTCCGCGGCGGCATCGACAAGATGGCCGAGGCCGGCGTGCCCGTCGTGGGCGGGCACAGCATCAAGGACGGCGAAATCAAGGCCGGCTTCGCCGTCACGGGGCTCATCGACCGCACGCGCGTCATGACGAACGCCGGGGCCCGGCCGGGCGACGTCCTCGTACTCACGAAACCCCTCGGCACGGGCGTGCTGGCGTTTGCCGTCCAGATCGGGCGGGCGCCCCCCGGGGCCGCCGACGCCATCGCCGCCTCCATGAGCGCCCTGAACCGCGTGGCCTCTGAACACGCCGTCGCCCTCGGCGCCCACGCGTGCACCGACGTAACAGGCTTCGGCCTGATGGGGCACCTGTCGGAGATGGCCCGCGCCAGCGGCGTGGACGTCGAGGTTACGTGGGACGACCTGCCCGTCTTCGACGGGCTCCTCGCGTGCCTGGCCGACGGCATCGTGCCGGGCGGCATCGAGCGGAACCGCGAGTCCTCCGCCCACGCCGCCGACCCCGCCGACGGGGTGACCGAGACCATGCTCCACGTCTGCTTCGACCCGCAAACGAGCGGCGGCCTGCTCGTAGCCCTGGAACCCGAGGCGGCCGAGACGTTCGTCCGGCGTCTGCACGAGGCGGGCATCACCGCCGCCATCGCCATTGGCCGTGTAACCGGCGAAGGCACCGGCCGCGTCGCCGTCCGCACCACGGGTGGCCGGACGATGCCGGAACCGTCCGACGCGCCCGCCGGAGCCAGGGAGGAACCCGCCATGGCTACCCCCGCCCCCAATCCGAAGAAGCCGGCGCCCTCCGGCGTCTGGACCATCGGCGCCACGCCCCCCGAACCGTGCTGCGTAGACGCCGACGATGCCTGTTGCGCAGACGCCGAGGCGGAATGCTGCCCGTCGCCCGGGCACGCGGGGCACGGCGCCCCACGGCAGGTCGAGGCCGCCGGCCCCACGGGTATCGAGCAGGCGTTCAAGACGTTCCTGGGCAAGGCCGGCAAGCCGGGTGGGCTGGACGTGGCCACCAAGCAGGCCATCAACATCGCGCTCTCGGTCATCACGAAGTGCGAGCCCTGCCTGAAGATTCACGTCCGCAAAGCCCGGGACATGGGCTTTTCGCAGGAGGAAATCGACGAGGCCGCATGGATGGCCATTGCCTTCGGTGGCTCGCCTGTTATGATGTTCTACAAGGAAACGCTGAAGGCCATCGACGCGTGAGCGGAGGTGATCGGCGGCTGGTGCCGCTCCTGGTCTTCAAAACCAGTGTGGGGCTCTACCAAGTCTCGGGTGGGTTCGATTCCCATTCGCCTCCGCCAGTTTTTGCCCGTCCCGGGGCAATTCAACAAGGAATACGTATGACGGATACGGCGGCACGAACGAACCTGCGATACGGCCGGATGGCCGCCGCGGTCACCTTGGCGGCAGCGGCTTTGGCGCTGACGATGGCCACCGGGTGCCCGCCCACACCACCACCCGAAACCGTGGCCGACCCGGCAGCGTTCATGAAGGAACACGGCCTGCCGGGCAAGGTAGCCCTCATCCAGTTCGGCAGGATCGGCGGCCGCCTCAGCCAACAGGGCCTCGAGGCCATGGCCCAAATCATGGCGTCGGGTGGCCTGACGGACCTTGCCTGCCTGGGCGTCGAGATGGTCGCCGACGCGAAGACCCTGGAAGAGTACTTCGGGCCGATACCGCCGATGTTCCCCGTGGTGCCCGACCCGGACGGCTCGGTCGCGCGCGGATTCGGCGTCAGGGCCTATCCAACAACCGTGCTCGTCGACCCGCGCGGCCAAGTCCGGTACACGGGCCCCTTTCCCAGCGAGTCGCAACTGTACGACTGGTACGACGCCCTGGTCGCCGAGAAGGCTGAGCCGGTCGAGGATCCCCCTATCGGCCTCTGGTCGGACGAGGCCACACGATTGCTCGCCAACACCCGCCTGCCAAACCGCAAGGGCGAAACGGCCCTGCTGGGCGACTTCGTCAGGCCGGGCGGCATGCTCGCCGTTTTCGTCGATACCCAGTGCCCGTTTGCCGGCGAGGCCGTCGGCGAAGTCACCAAGGTCATTGAGGGCCTCGCCGGGCACAACGTGGCGACCGTCCTCGTGAACGTGGGCGACCCGGCCGACGCCGTCCGCGCCTTCTACGCCCGGAAAGCACCGGGCGTACCCGTCCTGTACGATACGACGACCGCTACCGAAAAGGCGTGGCACGTCGACGAGGTACCCAAGGCGTGCTACTTCACGGGCGACGGCGTCATGGTGTACCGCGGCAAGGCGCTGTGGGACAACGTGGCCGCCGCCGCCGAGGAATCGCTCGGCCTCGCACCCAACGCGATCCGGTTCGAGGTCAAGGGCACGGAGTTCGGGTGACTGAAGATGTATTGAGCGTCACCCGTGCGGTGAGGCACGCCAACGTGTTACCGTCCCGTAGCCGGGTCCCACCGGTCTCCAGGTACCGGGTTCCGCCCGCGCGTTACGCCAACCGTTTCTTTGCCTCTGCGCCCGGTGTGCGCCGGCTGCCTTGCCTCACCGTGAGCCGCTGCGTGTCGAAGTAATCAAGCAGGGGCACGGCGAACTTGCGGCTCGTGCCAAGGGCGTCGCGGAACGCGACCGTCGAGAAGCCGCCCGCCTCGCGAAAGAGGTCCAGCATCACCTCCACGGCCTTCGCGACGGCCGACGCATGCATCACGAGGCCCTCGCCGACCTGCGTGAGCGTGCCCTCGTCGACGAGCAACCGGACGAGGCTCCGGGCGCGGTCCAGGGGTTCGCCCATGCCGTCGGCCAGGTCCGCAATAGCCGGCGGCTCCAGTCCGGCGTCGGCCAAGGCAGCGGCGATACGGTCTTTCAGGGCCCGGTCCTCGTCCGAGAGGCGTGCCCCCTTCCCCGCCAGCGCCAGGACCGGTCCGTGGCGCTGAACCGGCCCGTCGGCGATAAGCGCGTCCAGCGCCAGGCGGAACACGCCGCCGGGGGCGCCGGTCGCCTGTGCCAGCGCGGGCTCCTCCATGCCGGCCCGCAAAGGGCTCTCGGCATGGAACGCCTCCAGCACCGCGACCATACGGTCGGCGACCGCCCGGACCACGTCGCGATGCACCGTCCGGCCGCCGGAGGCCTCGACCACGACGCCGGCCTCGCGCAGGCGTTCGAGTACACCGCGTACGGCCTCCTGCCGAAGGCGTGTCCGCTTGGCCAGTTCGCCCAGCGACAACGGGCCACCGGCTTCCTTAAGTGCCACGGCGGCCCAGGCGTCGGGCGAATCGACGGCGTCGCGGCGGGCGGCGAGGCTTTCGAGTGTCCAGGGCCGATTCCGCCTCAGCCTCAGGTTGCTCGTATCGAGGATCCGCCCGCCACCGAGCGTGGCCACCTGCCCGCCGGCCAGACCGGCCATCGCCCCCCGGATGATGAAACGGTCGCCGGCCGTCAGCGCCACCGGCTCGGACAACCGCAACTGCACGGCCCGGGCGTCGCCGGGGGCCAGCACCTTGCCCTCCAGAATGGCCACGTGGGCCATGACCTCGGCCGTCCCCACGTGCAGGTGCACGTGGGCGTAGTCCGCGAGCGTCGTCGGCAAACCGTCGAGCAACCTCAGGTCGGCCTCCGCCATGGTGACCGGGTTGTCGGGGTCGCCCTTGATGAGGACATGTCCGCGTCCGACGTCGTCAACGGCCACGTCGGTCACGTTGACGGCCACACACTCGCCGGCCCGGCCGACGTCGGCGTCCTCGCCATACACCTGGAGGCCGCGCACGCGGCCCGCCTGGCCGCCGGGCACAACGCGCAGCCGGTCGCCGACGCGCACCTCGCCGCTCGACGGGATGCCGCTCACGACCGTGCCGATGCCGCGCAGCGAGAAGGCCCGTTCGACCCAGGCGCGGAACAGGCCGGCGGTCTCGTGCGGCTCGCACGTATCTACAACCCGGTTCAGCGCCTTCAGAAACCCGTCGAATCCCTCGCCCGTCACGTTCGAGAGCGGGCAAATGGGGGCCGACTCCAGGAACGTGCCCTCGAGAAACTCGCCGACGTCCGCCAGGACGATCTCGCGGAGTTCGGCATCCACAAGGTCAATCTTCGTCAGCGCCACCAGCCCGTGCCGGCATCCCATGAGGGTGAGGATGTCGAGGTGCTCGCGGGTCTGCGGCATGATGCTGTCGTCGGCCGCGATCACGAAGATGACCACGTCGATGCCGTGCGCCCCGGCCACCATGTTCCGGATAAAGTCGACGTGGCCGGGCACGTCCACGATACCGACGATGCGTTCATCGCTCATGCGGCACGGGGCGAAGCCGAGTTCGATGGTCAGGTGCCGCTCTTTCTCGGCTTTCAGGCGGTCCGTGTCGCACCCGGTCAGCATCTTGACCAGGGCCGTTTTGCCGTGGTCAACGTGCCCCGCCGTGCCGAGTGTAATGTTGACGTGTTGGCCGGCCATGGTCCTATTCCCGGGCAGCCGTGTGGCATGGCCCCGTTTGCGTAGCCATCCGGCGGGCCGACGCGCAACATGGTCACCCCGCAGGGGATGACCATGCCACCCCCCTTACGCCTTCAGGTGGCCCATCGCGGCCGCGACGGCCTCGACGAGCACGTCTTCCTCGCCATGCTGGAGCGTCCGCGGGTCCAGGAGGACCCGCTCGTCCTTGATGCGCGTAAAGACGGGCGGCGTGCCCAACCGCAGGCGGCGGGCCAGGTCGTCGGCCGTCATGCCGCCCGGCGCCAGCGCCACCACGCGCGTCGGGATGTCGTGCGTCGGCAGCGACCCGCTGCCCATCTGCGAAAACCCGTCGGCCACCTCGACGCCGGCCCCGGTCACCCGCGTGCCGATGGCGGCGGCGATGCGGTCGGCCTGCTCGCCGAGCGACTCGCGGTCGCGGCAGAGCATCTGGTTGGTCGGCACCTCGCGAAGGGCCGTCTCCTCGTCCAGGAACAGCGTAAGGGTGGCTTCGAGGGCCGCAAGGGTCAGTTTGCCCACCCTGAGGACGCGGGCCAGCGGGTTCGTGCGGATGGCGTCGATCCAGCGTCGCCGGCCGATGATCACGCCGCCCTGGCTCGCGCCGATGAGTTTGTCGGCCGAGGACGTGGCCAGGTCGGCCCCTGCCGCCACGGATTCCGGCAGGGTCGGCTCTTTCGGGTACCCGTAGCGTGAGAAGTCGATGAGGGGCCCTGCCCCGAGGTCGTCTATCAGGGCCAGGCCGTGGCGGTCCGAGATGTCCCGGAGCGTCTCGAGCGGCACCTCCGACGTGAAGCCGTAAATCTTGTAGTTGCTCGGATGCACGCGCAGGATGGCGGCCGTCTGGTCGGTCACGGCGTTCTCGTAATCGCGGGGATGCGTCTTGTTGGTGGTGCCGACCTCGACCATGCGGGCGCCGCTGGCAGCCATCACCTCCGGCAGGCGATACGACCCGCCAATCTCCACGAGTTGCCCGCGCGACACGATGACTTCCCGGCCGCCGCCGGCTACGGCGTTCAGGACGATCAGCGTGGCGGCGGCGTTGTTGTTGACGACGGTGGCGGCCTCGGCCCCCGTCAGGCGGCACAGGAGCCTTTCGATGCGGGTGTCGCGGCGCGACCGCTTGCCCGTTTCCGGATCCGCCTGAAGAAGGGAATAGCCCGAGAGTTCGTCGGCAATCTGGCGGACGGCCTTCTGGGCCAGGACCGCCCGCCCAAGCGCCGTGTGCAGGATGATACCGGTGGCGTTGATGACGTTGCGGAAGTGCGGCCCCACCCACTCGCGGGTCCGCCGGCGGGCGTCTGCCAGAATAGCGTCGCGCAGGGTGTCCTCGGCGGCGTCGGCGTCCGGGTCGGCCAGCAGGCGTTGCCGGGCAGCCTCGACGGCCTCGCGCACGGCGTCTGCAACGATCTGCCGCGGAGCGGCCAGGGCAGCGGCATCGGGCGCCAGCGCGTCCAGCAGGCTATCGACCCCGGGAATCCTGCGAAGCACGTCTTTGGCCGACGGCATGGCGACGTCTCCTTCTGAATCCGCGGCAACCGGACGGCCTGGCGTCCGTCAACACAGGGCGCATTGTATCGGTTGGGCGGGTCGAAACCAAGCCGCCAAACCGCCTCCTATCGGGCAGCACCACCGTTACCGAAAACCAGAGTAAAACGATCCTTTTTATACTTGGCGCGTCTAATAGGCTAGTGGTACAAGAACGCACCATTCTCGCGGAGACGCGTCATGCGACCAGCCCTTCTTGCAATGCTCGTGCTGTGCCTTTCGAGCGCCTTGGCCCAGGGTCAGGGTACGTTTCCACTCGAATCGAAGTCGGCAGACGTAACCCGGATGCCGGCCCTGCAAATGGGGATGAGGTACTTTCCGGGGCAGGAGGCTGCGTCGCAGGAACCGGCGGGCGTGCCCGACGCGGCCGCCAAGACGCGGGGGTTCTTTTTTCTGCGGTTGGGCGACGAATCGCGCTGGGCCGTCTACGTTCCAGGCGACAAGCCCTCGCTCCTGGTCGATACCGACGGCGACCGCGACCTCGGCGACGAAACCCCCGTTGAAGGCAAGGCAAGCGGCAATGCCATCGACTTCGGAGCCGTCTCCGTAACGCTGAAAAACGGCGCCTCGGTCGGCGTGCAGATGAGGGGCGTCGTTCGGCAAACCGGCGCTGCGCCCCGCTACCTGCTTCTGACGCCGGGCGTCTATTGCACCGGCACGGTCAAGGTGGCCGGCAAGCCGCTCGCGCTGGCCGTCATCGATGGCACCATGAACGGTCGGTTCAACGACACATTCGACGGGACGTCCAGTCGGAACAACGCCGACCGGCTGGCCATCGACCTGAACGGCGACGGCACGTTCGCCCTGCCGCGCGGCACCGAAGGCCCGTTCGAGGTTATCCCCCTGGCGAAGTACGTCGAGCTGGGCAAGGCGTTTTACCACGTCACGCTCGAGGCCGACGGCTCGGCGGTCACGTTCGAGAAGGCGGAGCCGGGGTACGGCACGCTGGACCTCGGCGTCGCCGGGGCCACGATGATGGCCTTCTCGGACTACGGGATGGTTTCGGCCACGTCGTCGGCCCAGGGCACGTTTCGGTTGCCCGCCGGCCGGTACGCCATTGCGCGGCTGACGCTGGCCACCACGGACGACGCGGGCGAGGCATGGCAACTAACGATGACCAGCCCGCCGAAGGCCCTGGCGTCCTTCGAGATTCCTGCCGGGCAAACCGAGCGTGTGGCCATCGGCCCGCCGCTCGTGGCCGAGGTCAGCCTGCGGCAACGGGATCCGCAGGTGTATCTCGGCCTGTCGCTCAAGGGCCAGGCCGGCGAAGTGTACGTTCCCGGCATCATGAAAGGCAAACGGCGTCTGCCGCCGCCCACGTTCACCGTCCTCGGCGAGGCCGGCCAAACGGTGTACAGCGGCACCTTTGAATATGGCTGAGGCGGCACATGCCAGCACTCATGGCGAGTGCCCGACGACGCGAAAGGGAAGGTCCGTGTCCGTGTCAAGATGGACCTCGGTCCGTTCAAGTGGACGCAGGAGCCGAAACCGCACGCGCTTAAGTAGCGCGACCGATCATCGACCAGGCCTAATGGGAGGCATGCACGAGCGTGCCTCCCTTTTTGTGCGCAACTCGCAGCCTGTCAGAGAAAGGGGCCCCATGACGCACGTGCGCTGGTTCGTGTGGGTGTTGACCGCGTTGGTGGTGGCGTTTGCGGCCGGCTGGGCCACGGGGGCACAAGACGCCGTCGTGCCTCTCGGAGCGAACGCGTCACCGTCGGCGGGTTCGGCACCCGCGGCAGGGCCGGACGCGGCGCCCAGGGAAGCGATGCCGACCGACCTGCGTTTGTCGGAGGCGTCCGCCGCCAAAGAGCCGCCTGCAGACTGGTACGCCCCGCTGAAGAATATCCCCCTTGGGTCGGGCAAACTGGACGTCGACTTCCAGTTCCGTACGCGCTACGAGCACACGAACGATTTCACGATCCGCGGGTACGGCCGCGACGAGCACGACGAGTTGATGCTCGTGCGGACGCAACTGGGGTTCGACTACACGTTCGGCAAAGAGGCCCATGCGTACGTTATGTTCCAGGATTCGCGTCATTACCTGAGCGACATGTCGCGCGAGGACTTTCCGCTGACGTGCACGTTCTTCGACCAGGCCGACGTGCGGAAGGCGTACGTCGAGGTCAAGCACATTGGGGGGTCGCCGTTCGGCTTCAAGGTGGGCCGCCAGGCGCTGGATTACGGCGACCGGCGGTTCCTGGGGCCGGCCAACTGGGGAAACGTGGGCGGCTTCTGGTGGGACGCCGCCAAGGTATACATCGACACCGAGCCGGTACAAGTGGACCTGTTCTTCGGTCAGCGGGTCATCCGCGAGCAGATACGCTGGGACAACCGGCACTTCGATTTCGACGCCATCGGCACCTACGCCCAGTTTAAGAAACTGCCGTGCAAGTTCGACCTGTTCTACCTGCTCCGCTACGACGACCATGGCAATGCCCGCGGCGAACGGACGACCGGCGACATCCGCCGGCACACCGTGGGCGCCCGCGTCGACGGCAAGTTCCTCACGCGGTGGGACTACGGCGGGACGCTGGCGGCCCAGTTCGGCACGCAGGGCGGCGACGACGTCGAGGCCTATGGCGCCCACGCCCGACTCGGCTATACGTGGACCGACCGCCCCTGGACACCGCGGCTCGGCGGCGAGTTCGCCTACGCCAGCGGCGACCGCAACCCCCGCGACGGTAAGAACCAGACCTTCGACAACCTTTACACGTGCCCCACGTCGTACTACGGCCGCATGAACTTCCTGTCGTGGCAGAACATGATGGATTTCCAGGCCACCTTCAGCGTCAAGCCGACGAAAAAGCTCAAACTCTGGGTCGACTACCACTACTTCCGCCTGGCATCCGACACAGACTCGTGGTACTGGTTCAACTTCACGCGGCGGGCGCGCGACGCAGGAGGCGACTCCGGCCACGAACTCGGACAGGAAATTGACCTGCTGGCCAAGTGGACCGTCTCGAAGAACCTCGACCTGTTCGCGGGCTATGCGTTCTTCCTGCCGGGCACGTTCGTCGAGAACACCCTCGGCTACGACAACGCCAACTGGGGCTTCTTTCAGCTCGTCTATAAGTTCTAGCCGGATGTCGCTGGCGGCCTGCCTCCGGCGGGTAAACGTGCCCGCCCGTTCGCTGGACCGCCAGGGCATGAGAACCGTCGCGGGGCAACACGTACGGGAGACACGTCATGCAACGCATCACCTTAGCGCGGGTGGCCGGCCTGGCCCTCGCCGCCCTTCTCGTTTATGCCGGCTGCCAGCGAGACTCCGAACCCGACCCCGGCGAAGCGCTCGCCGCCGGCGTTCCGACCCTGCGGGTCGGCCACGTGGGCCACGACCATCACCTGGCCCTCTACCTTGCCGCCCTGGAGGGCGAGCGCTTTGCGAAGGACTTCGGCATCTGCCTGAAGGAGGTCAAGCCGAAGGAGGTGTACGACCTCGTGGACGGCGAGACGACGCTTGGCCGGCTCCAGTTCATGAAGGTGGGCGGTGGGTCGCGGATGCCGGCCGCCATGAGCCGCGGCGAAATTGCCATCGGCCTCGGCGGGGTAACGGCCGTCGCCAAGTTCGCCGACGAGGGGCAACCGTTTAAGATCCTTGCCCCTCTCAATACCGACGGCGACATGCTCGTGATGCAGAAGGAATCGCCCATCGGCAACTGGGCCGCCCTCGTCAAGACCGCCAAGGAGGGCGAGAGACCCCTCCGAATCGGCTACAAGGCGCCCGTGGCCGTTGCCAAGATGGTCTTCGAACGGGCCCTGGTGGCCGAAGGCGTATCGTACGGCTACGACGCGACCGAGGCGAAGACCGGCGTCATCCTCGTCAACTTCGGCTCGGAAAAGAGCCCCATCCCGCTCATGGAAAGCAAGGCCATCGACGGGTTCGTCATGAACCAGCCGGCCGTGGCCGTCGCCGTGCACAAGGGCCTCGGCAAAACCATCGCGGAACTCAGGGACCTCCCGCCCAAGGGCAAGTGGGTGAACCATCCCTGCTGCTGCATCGCCGCCACCCAGGACACCATCGCGGCCCACCCGGGCGTGCTCAAGGGCCTCTTGAAGGTTATCCTGCTCTCGACCGATCTCATCAAGACAAACCAGGACTTGGCTATCGACTGCGCCAGCCGGTGGACCAAGTACGAGCAGGAGATTGAACAGGCCTCGGTTCCCACCATCACCTACCTGGCCGAGCCCACCGATTCCTGGGTCACCGCCATGAAAACCTGGGTCGAGATGGTGGCAGATGTTAAACTGTTCAGAGGCAAGTACGCCGCGGTCACGCCGGACGCCTTCGTCGGCGACCTCTTGGACCTGACGCTCGTGCGCGAGGCCGCCAGGGAACTGCGCGAGAAGGGGCTTCTTAAGACGCCGTGAACGGCAAACGACTCATCGTCCGCGTGCTGCTCGGCGCGGTCGTGCCACTCGCCATCCTCGTGGTATGGCACTTGGCGTCGGCCGGCAGCGTGGTCGTGCCGTCCATCGGGGCGGTGCTCGACGTGCTGCTGCATCCCCTGCGCGAGCCGCCAGCCCTGGACGCCACGAGCCTGGCCAGCGGCGCCCTGATCAGTGTCCTGCGCGTGGTGTGCGGATTCGGCCTGGCGGCGCTGACAGCCGTGCCCATCGGCATCGGGGTCGGCCGGTCGGACACGGTCCGGCGTCTGCTCGCCCCGACGATGGCAGCCGCCATGGTTATCAGCCCCATCGCCTGGATTCCGGTGGCGATCATCGCATTCGGCCTCTCCAGCCCGGCCACGGCCATCTACGGCGACGAGGCCTGGCGGTACGGCCTGCTGGACCAGGTCCGGTTCGCCATCGTGGCGGTGATCTGGCTCGGGGCGTTCTTCCCGATCGCACTCAACGCGGCCGCCGGGGCACGTGGCGTGCGCGACATCTACATCGAGGCGGCCCGCGTCCTGGGAGCGAGCCGGCGGCAGGTCCTTTCGAAGATCATCCTTCCCGGGGCGGCGCCCGCCATCGTGACCGGCCTCCGCGTGGGCGGCGGCATCGCCTGGCGCGTCATTATCGCCGCCGAGATTTTCCCCGGCACGCGCGGCGGCCTGGGGTACATGATTGCCACCGCCCACGAACAGGCCTCCTACGAGTACGCCTTTGCCAGCATCATCGTCATCGGGGCCATCGGCCTGGCGCTGGACGGCGCCTTGCGTCTGGCCGCCCGACGCGTGAGCCGGTGGCAACCCAAGGAGCGTTAGCATGGCCGGCGACGCCGGGGTCATCCGATTCGAAGCGGTCAGCAAACGCTACCAGACACCCGCTCGGGGCGAGGTCTGGGCCCTCAGGCACCTCGATCTCCTTTGCCCCGCCGAGCAACTGACGTGCGTCCTGGGCCCCTCCGGCTGTGGCAAAACCACGCTGCTTCGGCTGGCGGCCGGCCTGGAACCGCCCACCGCCGGACGGATAGGCGTCGACGGCCAGACCGTGACCGGCCCACAGCCCGGCGTGGGCCTCGTCAGCCAGGAAGGGGCGCTGCTGCCTTGGCGCCGCGTCATCGACGACGTGGCCCTTGGCCTGGAGATTAGCGGCGTGAGCCGGGCCGAGCGCCGGGCACGCGGCCGCCAAGCCATTGCCCGCGTTCACCTGCCCCCGACGGTCGAGCGCAGCCTGCCGCACGAACTCTCGGGCGGGATGCGGCAGCGGGTGGCCCTGGCGCGGGCCCTCTGCCCCGGGCCGAGGATCCTCCTCATGGACGAGCCGTTCGCCAGCGTGGACGAACCCACGCGGCATCACCTCCAGAACGAACTGCTCCAGGTCTGGCAAACGGACGGCCAGACCATCCTCTTTGTGACACACAACGTCGAGGAGGCCGTGTACCTGGCAGACCGGCTCATCGTCATGACGTTCGGCCGGACGGTGGCGGACCTGCCGGTGCCCCTGCCGCGCCCGCGCGACCGCCTCGCGCCCGCGTTCGTCGACACGCTGCTCGCGGTCCGGCGCACGTTTACCAAGCACGCCCTGGCTGGCCCGGCCGCGGATTAGACGCCACGTGCAACGCCCCGCCTTTAAGCCAGCCCGCCGGGGTGGTCCTTTCGACAACGGCCCTCCAGATGAAGGTTGCTCCCGTCGCCGACCAATGGGTATGATGGCCGAGCGTCGGCTCAAGGAGACCGCCATGAGCCTGTTCGAGGATAGTGAGCACGTCCGGCCGCTGCGCAACGCCGAGAACCGGTTCCTCCAGGCCCTGGTCACGCAGTTCTCGCTGCATCGCCGGGGAGCCCGGGGCGCGGAACTGCGCGTAACACTCGACGACGGCAGCCCGGTGATCTGGAGCCGCGCCGGCAAGTACGCGGTCCACGCACGTATTCCGGATTTCTCCGAGAAGGCGACGCGCTACCAGGAGGCCCTGGACGGCTTCTTCTTCGAGGGCCGGGACCCCTCGTACACGTTCAACGATCCGGCCTTTCCGTTCCGCTACGCGAGCGGCGGCGCGTTGCCCGTCCTGGCGTTCGCCGGCCGGCATTACTACTGCCTCTTTTATCGCGATATTTTCCCTATCGGATGGAACATCGCCAACGGCGGCTGCGACACGCGCAACGAACTCCTGTACCCCATGGTGGCCGCCGAACGCGAACTCCGCGAGGAACTTATCATCTGGAACCCATCCGCCGGCACGCTCAGCGTGTTCGAGCACGCCTCCGAGAAACCGATGGACCATCCGGATTTCCGCCTGGCCCGCCGCCTCTGGCGACAGCGGCTGCCCCAGGCGGACTTCTTCCACATGGAGCAGGTGTCGGCCCCCATGAAATGGATCGCCGGGCCGGACCGCCTCCGGGTCGGCATCGGCAGCGATGCGGCCGACCCCCTCACGGGCTGTTTCCTGAACGTCAACGCCGAGGACTTCGGCATCGAGATTGACCGCGTAGCCGTCATCAAGGTCGACGAGGGGGCCGTTCTGCTCGACGGGGAGGTCTCGAAAGACCACCTCATCAATCGCCCCGTGGGCCTGTTCGACGTCGACCGCCTCGACCGCGAACTGCAAGACGGGGCCGACGAGTTTCTGCCGGACGTCTTCTTCTTCGACGGCATCCGGTACGACGCCGGCGCCGAACTGCACGACGTCATCGAAAACGACTACCTGCCGGGCGTCCAGCCGGTCCGCCTCCGGGAGGAAACCGAACACTACACGGCCTGCCAGAGCCGGTTCGACCTGTGCCCCGTCACGCGGCGGCTGCTCAGGCGGTACGGGTCGCTTCCGACGGTGACCACCCCGCCGGTGCCCGCAGAGGACGGCGGGTACCAGGTGTTCGTCAGTTTCGGGGGCGACGACCTTGCCCTGGCCGAGGAGGTTTACCGGTACCTCGTGGGGCTTGGCCTGTCGGTCTTCTTCTACCGCGAAACGGTGGATCACCCGGACTTCCAGGCGGCCATCGACGCGGCACTGGAGTCGGCCGACTGCCTGGTGGCCGTCGCCACCAGCCGCGAGAACCTGCTCCGCCGCTGGCCACGCTACGAGTGGCGGTCGTTCTTCCAGGACATCCAGTTCGAGCGCAAGGACCCCGCGCGGGCCCGGATCATCGCCTTCGTCTCGGGGCTCGACCCGCGCGACCTGCCGCGACCCCTTCGCCAGTACCAGGCCATCGACTGCCGCGACGACCGCCAAGCCGCCTTCAACCAACTCGCCCGGTTCCTCGGCGGCGCGGCCGGCATGGCGACACCCTAACCGGCCCCGCCCTGCCCGGCCGGGCAGCACGGCCTCAGCCAAGGACCGCAGCGCAATGACCCCCTTCGATTACGACCGCGTGGACTGGCGTTTCGCGGCCCGCATCCTGAATGAGAACAGCCTCCGCCTGAGCCGCACGCGGCAGGGCGTTTCCGACACGAGCACCAGCACCCGCAAGAAGCCGCTCGCCCTCTCGGCCGAGGCGCTGCGCCGGCGGTCGGCCGAGAACGAGGCCCGGGTGCACCGGCTGGTCTTCGCCGGGCGGGACGACCCGCCGCCGGCCGGTCCGGCCGCCGTCCGCGAGCACCTCTTCGCCGTGGCCGACGGCACGAACGCCGGCCTTTTGCCCGAGGGGCCGCTTCGGACGTGGCCCATTGGCGGCCGCGACGGAAAGGCGCCGAAGGTGCCCCCCGCCGACCTCGAACCCGCCATCGACGATTTCTGCCAGCGCGTTTTCCGGCGATGGGGCGAACTCGCAACCGACCCCGTCCCGCTGGCGGCTTGGGCCGAGTGGGAACTCAACGGCGGGGCACTGCACCCGTTCTATGACGGGTGCGGACGCATCAGCCGGTCGTTCGCCGCCTGGCTCTTCATCGGCGGGGCGTGCCTCCTGCCGCTGTACGAATCGCGCGAGCAGTACTTCGCCCATGGCAACCGCGGGCTCGACGTGTTCGAGCCGTACGTCCGCAACCGCATCGCGGCCTGCGACGACTGGCTCCGCAACGCCCCGGCCCCCGCGGAATAGGGTTGCGGCCGGCCCGTCGGCGGCCTATCGTGAAGCCTCCATGCCCATGAAGCGGGGAATCCCATGTCCGCCAAACCGTTCGGCCTGGCCGTCAAGACCATCATCTGGGACCCCGACGGACGGTGTCTCCTCCTGAAGCGACCGCCCGACAAACACTTCGGCAACCAGTGGGATCTGCCCGGCGGCAAGGCCGACCCGGGCGAGACCCTGGACGAGGCCATCGCACGCGAAGGCGCCGAGGAAACCGCCATCACGTTCACCGTGGACCGGTTCCTGGGCGCGGACGAGCACGAGATGGAGAAGGTCCGGGTCATCCTCCTCTTCTTCGAGGGCCGGTGGCAAAGCGGCGACGTCCGCGTCCGGCCGGGCGAACACACCGAGTTCACCTGGGCGTCCCGGGCCGACCTGCTCACGATGGCCATCAGCGACCAGTTGCGGCCGTTCCTCGAACGTCATTTCAAGGCGGACGTCCCCGCGTCGGAGTAGTCCAACCAACCCCCTGGATGTGCCGGCCCGGCCCCGCGGGCCGCCTCGCCCAACGATTCACGCCTACGAGAAACGGCCGCCCCTTTCGGAGCGGCCGTTTCGTTGGTTGTCGGCACCGGGCCCTTAGGCCCGGGAGAACGGCTTAGCGAGTCCGACGACGCCGCGCGATCATGGCCGCAGCGCCCAGACCCAAGAGGGCCAGCGTGGCCGGCTCGGGCGTCGGTACGCCGCCGCCCACCGGAACCGGGTCGCCACCGGCGAGCGTCTCGCCGGCGTGGTTCGCGAACGCCAGGACCAAGAGGTTCACGTCGGCGGCGTCCACGAGGTTGTCGTAGTTGTAGTCGCACGAGGCCCAACGCGCCGTCGGGTCGGCCAGCAGACCGCCGAACGAGAGGACCAGGCGGTTCACGTCCGCCGCATCCAACGTGCCGTTCAGGTCGGCATCGGCGTAGAAGGTGTACTTGACGAGGACGCTGGTGGCGTCGACCGGTTCGCCTTCGAGGTCCGCCATGCCGCCGCCGTCCGCGTCGCTGTTGTCGACGATGGCGAGGGCGTAGT
>Ga0272441_10008873_pt1 | contig 15743 bp, 15 predicted proteins | sample SSMProp6N_FD_193582 | JGI IMG/M metagenome (GOLD analysis project Ga0272441, IMG submission 193582) | Marine sediment archaeal communities from Little Sippewissett salt marsh, Falmouth, MA, United States - SSM-Prop-6N | ecosystem: Environmental > Aquatic > Marine > Wetlands > Sediment ... | reverse complement strand
CCCGTCCGGCGCAAGCGAAGGCGAGGAGGCTTCCGCGGACACGATCTCGAGACGTTGCGTTCGTTCGCCACAGGTATTGCAGATGTCGATGGATCTTCCCGATGCCTCTTCCACTGCAACGGCAAATGCATCTCCTGACGGGGCCCAATCAACGGAGAACGTAGGCGCTCTGTAGAAACTATGGGGAAGAGAGATCCCGAGCCCGCGGACCCCGCCTGCGTCCCAATCAAGCAGGAACAGCTCCCCGTCCCTCATCACCACAGCGAATCGCCCACACGGACTACACTCAATGGAGGTCGCCCCTTCGAAACCGTCGAAGAAGAGCTTGTCTCCTGTTTCCGGATCAAACTGAAACAACAGCAATCCACGCGTAATCCCTGCAATTCGTCCGTCTGCCATCATCCGGAAATCCCATCCCCAGGTATGATATCGGAGGTCGCTCCCATCGACGCGCAGGGACCAGATCTCTCGGTGCGTCGGCGAGCCTGCGACGCTGAAGAAGATACGATCTCCCTCCAGATCCCACTGCAATTCGCCCGGCTGCCAGGGCGGCGTGATCGGATCGAACCGATGGATGAGGTTCGCTCTGCCGCCGCTGCAATCGGCGACCCACAACTCATACCAATCTGGTCTGTAGCCGGCTTCCGGGCTCGGTAGCGGCGCAGTGCGCGGCAGTCTGCGTAGGTACGCCAGATGCTGTCCATCCGGTGACCACACAGCTTCTCCCACGCAGACGCGATCGGCAACCTTCCAGCCATCACCATCGCTCATACCAAGCCAAAGCTCTCCCAGTTCATTTGACCCACTACCATCCGGGCGGAAGAACGCAAACTCGGGCACCGGCGGTTGCGGGAAAACCGCACCAAGGAGCAGACTGCCGGTGAAAACGAATCCAGGAGACAACCCATCCAATCCATCCGGATGCTCCGTGCTCTCCACGGGTTGGAACGTTCGACCATCCACACTCACAAGTCCCGGAACACCATCAAGAACGATGAACAACCGATCCCCGACCCAAGCCAGAGGCGTTTCCGGATCCACATTGACAACAACTCTCTGCAGCGACTCACAATTCGTACTAGACTGAAGCCACACATCCCAGGTGCCCAAGGCATTCGAAAGGAAGGCAAGCCCGCCGGGCCCGAAGCACGGAGATCGCTCTTCCGAAGAACCGGGAAGGACGCATATCGTCGTGCTACAGCCGATCTCCTCAGCCTGTTCCCAAGCGAACAGCGGAAGGGGAGAGTTCTCAAGCGATGGAACGCTTGTGATCTGCACCGTCTTCAGTTTGCTGCCCTCTCCACCTTCATCGCTCAAGAATGCCAGTGTGGTCTTATCGGAAGATAATGTGGGCGCGGACTCGCCCCCGCTCTCCGTGGTCACCGATATTGGATCTCCCGAGTTCCCGACCAGCAAGTGGAGCTTCGTCCCATTCTCTTCTTCCAAGCCGATGACAAGACACAGGCCGTCCCAGCTGACAGCAAGCGTTCCCGGATCAAGATTCGCGGAAGATAAGATGAGTTCCTCGGTCCGGATGTCGTTTGCCGCTCGGATCAGCTGGAACTCATGATCTCGCCGGGTGATGTATACCGGAGCCGTAGGGTAGAGAAGGTCCCGAATTGCGGGCCTCGCCACAGCCGTCACCGCATCTCCTTCCCGCACCTCACCCAGTGTTTCCCACGCAACCTGCGCCACAGGCAACCAAAACGGATACTCCATGGCGTCGGCAGCAATGGAGAGAACAGACACGACAAGCAGGATCGCGCCAACCACACCATACGTCTCGCTAGTTCTCATTTCGCCCCCCTTGCTGCGCAGGTCATCGAGAAGCATGCCTTGATGTGCATCTCAAACAGATCCTGATCTTCTTTGTGGGACAACCTCGCTCCGTAGACGTCCTGTACGCATCGAACGACATCCAACGTCGACAGATCTCCTCCGTTTCCTGCCCCACCGTTCCGGAGTCGATTCATGACCGCCTGTAGATCGCGCAGGCTGTACACATACCACTCCGCGCGCTCCCTATCCGTTTCTTGGCAAACCGGGATTGCGCTGCCGACTCCTTCATCTCCCGTAGAAGCTCCCCGGAGGGGGAATCAAGCAGGTACTTCTTGACGACTCTTCCGAACACAAAGATCTCCTCTTGAACCTCATCGATGATCGATCGCAGTCTGCGATTCGTACGAGCAGGATCTATCCAACCGCCCTCTCATCGGCACGAAGTATCGTCTTTGCACTCTAACACAAATATTCTACGCTCTCCTATGCTTCTGCAGCCTCTCTTCTCCTATCTCCCTAGCTCCCGCCAACGGGTTATGCGTGACTTCTTCGCTCCAGTAATTCTTGAGGGCCTCCTTCCTTGAAGAATCTCAGACCTCTCTTTGTGCAGAGGAAATCCGGCGCGTCTCGCGCCGGATTTCCATCATCATGGCTCTACTCACCGCCTTGCCCAACACCTTGTGTAGGACTCATTGCAGCGTATGCACGCTTCATGAGGCGATCCTGCACAACAGACCAGGTGTCGTTCTGTTCAACCGGACCTTCACGGTTTCCCGAGCAACCACTTCTTCATCCACAACACGACCTGCTCCATCTGATGGCGCAGTTCGCGTGGGCGGCTGGGGCCGTGGCCGGTGTTGCCGTAGAGCACCAGTCGAGCGGGAACGCCCGCGTCGCGCAGCGCGCGGTAGAACGCGGTCGCATTGGCCGTGGGTGCCTGCCGATCGCTGTCGCCATGAAGGATCAGGACCGGCGTCTTCCGTCCCCCGATTCGGTGAAGCGGTGACAACTTGTCGTACAGATCTCGCTTCTCGGCAGGACTCCCACCGAAGTACTGCCGCTCCCAATCAGGCTGCATATTGCATCCGTAATTGAGCGTCCAATCGGCGATTCCTCCCTGCATGACAGCGGCACAGAGCCGATCGGTGGATGTGGCGAGGAACGCCGACAGGTACCCCCCGTGGCTCATCCCCGACGTGGCAACACGATCAGCGTCAACCCATCCTCTATCAACAAGAGAGTCGATCCCCGAGCCGATATCGTCGGCGTTGACCTCTCCGAGCAAGCCGATGTTGGCCATCCGGAACGCTTCCCCATATCCGGCACTGCCGCGGTAGTTGGGGCGTAGGACAATCACCCCCAGTTCGGTCAACATCGGAATCACCGATAGCTTCCAATCGGAATCGACCAGCGGTGCCCGCAGCGCGAGCGCCGTTGGACCGCCGTGGATCACGACAACAAGAGGCGCGTTCCGCGGCTCGCCGTCTTCTCGATCTCGATGAACGACGCCCTCGATTCGCGTGCCATCCGAGGCTTCCCAAGACACCAGATCCGAGGCCGGAAGACGTCCCCGAAGCACCCTTCGGTACTCAGTCATGGCACGGACGTTGCCGGTGGCAAGGTCGATCAACGCAACCTCGCCTGGCATTTGCTGTGTGTAACATACCGCTGCCATGAGCGAGCCCGTTGTGTCGAAAGAGCAGCCCTCTCCGCCCCATCCTTCCACAATTGCGAACCCGTCCTCTACATTCCGGGTCACCTGCTCGACGGCTTCGCTTTCCGGATCGAAGCGGAAGAGATGCCCATCCGTTCGCAGCAGAGAGAGGAAGTACAGACCGTCTTCCCGCCACGCGAGAGGCTTGATCTCTTCGTCCCGGACTGCATGCATCCTTACATCTCGATCGGCAACACGGTAGATGCATGTCTCACTGTTGGTCGAGAACGTCGGAGCTCGATAGCGCGTGAATGCGATTTCGCCTCCACCGGGACTCCATACAGGGGATCCACATCCGCTCCCGCACGGAAGAAACTCAAGCCGATCTTCCTTCAACCGGTAGATCATCAACTCGCCGCGGTCCCAGCACTCGGGGCTCGATCCCCGAGTACCTACAAGCACAAGCGTTCGGTCGATCGGATGCCACCGCGCTTCGCGGATGTCCATCTCGTGAGGAAGGTCGTTGGGATCCGTTGCGACGAACTCCCCACCCTCCGTTTCAACGACCCATAATCGGCTTCCGGCCCGAGCTTCATCCGCAACTTCTACCTGACCGTACTTCGACTCAAACTCGATCTCTTCGTTGGTCGGCGGCAACGAAGCGATACACGAAATCATCGAACCATCGGCCGACCAGGCAACATCGTGCCCACCAATAGGCAACTGAGAAACACAGATGATTGATGCTTGCCCTTTTTCGTGCGAGGAGATCGCGTAGACAGCGAGACCCGAGTCAGGCTTCTCGCGTCCGATCACAAGCAGCCTGCTTCCGTCAGGGGCCCACCGTGGACATACACTCGCATCGAGATCCGGACACGCCGGGAAAGGCTCTCCGCCGGCTGTCGGAGCAATCCAGACGTTCTTGCAGTACTTGTTCTGTTCCCAATCCGTTGTACGAAGCGTGAACGCAACAAGCCGTCCGTCTGGCGAAATCTGCGCATCGCCCGGTGTTGGCAGCTGGACCAGCTCGTCGACTTCGATCCTTGCTCTTGCCATGCCGCTGCACCTCTCTTATCAGATGGAGTTCATCCGTATGTATCCATCCAACTTCACGAGGTTCAGTGGATTCTAACGGTTCATGGCAGAGGAGGTTGCCTGCTCATCGCTCGCAGAACGCACTGTCGGCGGAGAGTTTTTGCACAGCAACGGATTCCGGGCTCCCTGCTGGTTCCCGTTCAGGAATAGCGGCAGAGGTAGGCCGACGGTTGCGCGATTCGAACGTCGAACGCTTCCCCTTTGGCAACGGTGAACGCAGTTCCCGCCGGGTAGGCCTCCCACTCGGTTTTCCCCGGCAGCTTCACGGTGAGCTGACCCGTGATCACCGACATCACTTCGACCGTGTTCGTGGAGAACCGATACTCTCCGGCGTCCATCACACCCATCGTTGCCGGTCCGTTTCCGTCCTCAAAACCGATCGACTTCACGCGCCCCTCGAAGTACTCATTGACTGTCAGCATACTACCCCCGATGACCGTATTGGAGTTTTGCACAAGATACCAGGCTTTGGCAGAATGCTCAATCCTCGCGTTGACGACCGCGCGGCCTGTGCTGCGAACGCCGACAACCGTTCGCCGACTCTCCTATTGCATCGACCATCGCATCGGGATCCGGACAACGGCGGGCTAGGACTCCAACTGAGCCTCACTGCCGTCCACCCATGCTTCGGGGTCTGCGATCAGCATCTCGAGCGCTTCGTAGAACCCGCCGACATGAACTCCATCCGCAAGTCCGTGATGCACCTGGATGTTCACCGGAAGCAGGAGTCTTCCGCCCTGCTCGAAGAACTTCCCCCACGCGATTCGCGGAACCGCATCATCGCCGGAGCAGCTTACGGGATGCTGGAATGCGGTGAACGATACCCACGGGATCCCGGTCAGAAACAGGTAATCATCCCGTTCCGGACGATCTTCCAGGCACGGCGCATCATGACGCTTCACGTAATCCATCGCCGATTCTGCCTGAGTACGAAACAGCAGGAAGTCGGCTTGAAACGGCAGCTCACAGAACGAGAAAGTCTGATCCGCTCTGAGGACTGTGATCGACGGATGCACGATTGCGTGCTCGATGATCCGCGCCCCTCGGATCCGTTGCCGCATCTCCGGCACACCGTTGGCAGCACGTGCCAACACATACGCGAGTCCCACTGTGAACGAGATCTGGCGAGATTTGAGACAGCGCCGCAGCTCGGTCACATCGACGTTCGCCGTCATCGCGAAGTACGGGCAGTCATACGATTGATACAGTCGAAACGCCGCTTCCCGCGGCCAATCACATCGTTCGATCTCCCGTGCTCCGTCGGGGACGGGCCACCGTTCGGGTCGTCTGGTCATCACAGTTCCATCGCACACCGGGGACGATGTCCGGTACTAGCTTGTGTGTTCGTAGGTTCCCGATTCCCACGTTCGCTGCACCTGTTTCGACTCCAGCAGATCGACACTTGCTGACAAGGTCAGATCCCTGGCCCAGCCATCCACTCCTCGTGAGAGCTCGAACTGGATCACAACGTCCACCGTTCCGATCTCGAACGCAAGCTCCACCGTCCCACCTGCATTCCAAACCGGCTGTGCATTCCGCGCCTTACTTTGCTGATACGAGATCGACCCTTCCAGCAGAGCGTTCTCCTGAAGGATGTACTCATAGGACGCCGACGCGGTCAGATCGTACTCTGAGGCAAGTTCATACGGACCGGAGAGACCCATGTGAGCCCCCCATTGCACCCGATATCCTTCCGCCTGAGCCAGGTCCGCCGTGAACGCGAGAAGGACGGGGGACGGCTCCGAGATACTCGAGAGCCCCATACCCAATCCCCCCTGAACGGTCCATCCACAGTAGCGATTGATATCCGTCGAGCCAAGCGTCTCCTCGATGAGCAGCAACGCTCGCGCATCCAGGAAGATCCCGGTGTCATTCTCGATGATCGTCTCGATCATCGTCACAAGATCCGTTGTGCTTTCGTATTCAATCTGCCTTCCGACCTCGGTCGCAATCTCCATAAGGACATCATCACCAAGCGGTTCGGAGAGAATGCCGATCGACATCAATTCCGCTTGGAAGCGAAGTGTCTTGGCAAGCGGCGTCACATCGTAGAACCGCCCGTACCCGACGCCTGCACGCAGATCCAATTGAAGCTCTGAAGCCGAAATCGAGATCTCCGCTTCGCCGTCCGCTTCCCCAAAGACATAAACGGGAATTTCGCGTTCGGAGTAGTAGCGAGCGGTGCTATTGATCCTCCCGATGCCTGACGATGGGATGATCGAACTGAGATTGACCCTGGCAAGCCCGTCAAGCGAGTACCCGAAATCGGGTGAATCATAGAGCTGAGCGTAGCTTAGTCTCATCCATCCCGAGTCGATCTCCGGTCCTACGGTCGCCGGATCATCGAAGTAGCGATAGCTGAAATCGAGCTGTGCATCAATAAGGTCGGTTTGTGGTGCATGATAATCACAGACCGGAACCGCAACCACCACAGCGCAGACAACCGCAATCCATCCCAATCCTACGACCGCTATCCGCCCCAACATCCCCTTCAAGCCGATCACCCCACTGTCTGTTTAGACGACCATGCAGGATACTCAGCGACGATAGCAGCGGCAAGCGGAACCGGCCCCGCATCCGGATGAAACGATGACAGGTTCACCGTGAGGTCAAAACCGAGACCGAAGGTATTTAAGGGGATTTCCCATCTCCCGGTACTGCCCGGCCAGCTCTTCGGCAACCTTGGCATCGATTCCGTAGCGTCTCAGCCGCCGTTCCAATCTCCACGCCGAGACGTCGCGGTGCCACTTCAGCGAGGCGACAAACCATCCTGTCTGCACGACAAGCAGGAGCACCGAAAAGATGATGTCGGGCAGTGCCAAGATCGATCTAGCAAAGCGGATCGCGCGATTCAGTCTTCCTCCCTGTCCCGATCCTCATCCCGGTCTCGGTCACGATCCCGATGGACATGAACGTTGCCCATGTCGAAGTTCTTCGAAGCAAACACTTCACGCAGGTTCAACATGTACCCCTGCGCCATTTCCAGCGCGACCTCTTTGGACATGCCCGACTCGACAAGCTTCTTGTAGAAAGCTCCGACAGCGTCTCCCATGTTTTCGGCGGCGCTCTTCGAGTACAGCACGTCGCGCAGTCCACCCAGAAGGTTCGGAAGCATCGTGCTGACCGTCTCCAGAACATCTTTCAGCTCTTCTGTCTTCCGCCCACTACGCCTGCGTGGCTCGTCATCATCATCCATGTCAATTCGTACGTCCTTGATCTTTCTCAGTTCCTCTCGGATCCGATCCTTGATCTCGCGACCTAGATCCTCCGTAAACCGCTCATCGCTCATGGTGTCCTCCTGCTCCCGATTCGTTTCCGTTGCCAAGAAGCGGAATCCGATACCCGAGAAGTTTCAGATCCGCCTTCAATGGAGCGCCTTTCCCTCGCGCAGACAGCCCCACGGACAGCCCGGCAAGGAAAGATCCGATGTCGACGCCCGTGGAAGGAAGCCGCTTGATCCGCCGCGAGACCTTGCCGAAGCCGTCGGCTGAGATCTCCGGGAGACTGTTCAGCGCCGCTTCCAGATCGATTCCCAGCGATACATCCTGCGCCAACTGCGCGCGGCAGTCGGCGCAATCAGCGATATGAACCGCCAGCTCTCCGACTTCGTGCGCAGACAAGCTTCCCGCAACGTACCAGGGAATCAGTTCTCTTACTTCATCGCATGTCATCATGCCAGAACCTCCGCAAGCTTCCGCTTCGCGTGGTACATACGGGATTTCACGGTTCCCTCCGGAATATCAAGCAGTTGCGCGACCTCCTGATAGGCAAGCCCTTCGTAGAATGCAAGGAACACGACCTCTTTGTGATCGGGAGACAATGTGTTGATCGCATGCAGAACACGTTGCTCGCGGGAAATGGCATCGGCGGGATCCGGCTCCACAAGCTGTACATCGGGATGTCGGGTTCCTCGTTCCTCGCGGCGCAGCAGTCCGAACGCTTTGTTGCGGGCAATTCCGAACACCCACGTCGAGACCTTGGAAAGCCCTGCATACTTCGAGGCTGACTGCCATACGGCGACCATCGTCTCTTGTACGACCTCCTCGGCCAAGTGCCGACTTCGTAGCAGCGTAAGCGCGTAGCGGAACACACGATTCGCGTACTCATCGTAGAATCGATGAAACGCCTCTTCTCTGCCATCCGCTACGAGCGAGAGCAGTCTCTGGTCGTCCATCACGGCTCTCGTCTCCGACACGCGGTTCCTTTCGTTTTGCGGATCCTTATCCGTACGGGCCCTATGACGTCGATGTTTCGACACCATCCACCCGCTCCCATCAGTACGTCGCACCAATCCACCATGAGGTTCAGCGTGCGCTCCTTCGATCCGGGACGTTGTCACTTCCGGCAACCCCGTTGTGCGGGAGACATCACAGTCAATACCTGAGCGGCTCGTTCGATTCTCCTAGAAGCAAGGCGCAAAAATCAATCCGCAACACCCGTCCCAACCGGAGGCGTAGTGTATCCGCTGTGGAATTGAGACAACCAGGATGGTTCTTGTCGGCCAGGCGTAGGGAGGATGAGTGCCCCGCATGCCGGTTCCACCCGTTCGTCGAAGCGCCGCACGAAGATCACATCAGGGAAGAGCGTGATCCGACTGCTTCTAAGCTACTGCGGTTGCGGCTTGACCCCATCACCGGGGGTTGCCTTTGGAAGCACGAAGTAGGCACAGACAAGGAGGAATGCCCCGAGGATGGTGACAGCAATGCCGATCAGAGCGGTCGCCCTGTGGGCGGCGAGATTGCCTCGCACAAGAACGGACACCCCGGCGATGGTGCCCACCCAGCCCGCTCGGCACAGCTGTAGACGCATGGCATCCTCCTTCTCCACGATCCTCCCCCATCAGCTGCGTGCGGCAAAGGACGGAGGACAGCCTCCGAGCAGCCGGATGTCTCTTGACAGCCGCCCAGGCTGCAGGCTGCAGCTGTCCGAAAGCCGGCTCGGCGGCCACTTAGGATGCCGCTGCCACTTTCTCTTCGTAGGAGCCCTGCGCCACATCCTTGGCAATCCGTCCGTCAACGAGCGTGATCAACCGATTGACCCGATCGAGAAGCCGGCTGTCGTGGGTGGCGAACAGGAACGTCGCCCCCTTCTCCCCGTTCAACCGACGCATCAACGCAATGAGTTCCAGGCTCGTGGTTGTGTCCAAGTTGGCGGTCGGTTCGTCAGCGAGCACGATCGAGGGCTGGCCGACAACGGCACGAGCGACCGCGACACGCTGCTGCTCTCCGCCGGAGATCCGATGTGGGTACTGATCGGCATACTGCTCGATGCCCAACTCCCCGAGGATCCTCTTCGCCCGCGCGATGCGTTCGCTGCGCACCACGCCCTGCAGTTCGAGCACGAACGCCGTGTTCTCCAGCACGGTGAGCACGGGGATCAGGTTGTACGCCTGGAACACAAATCCGATGTTGGTCAACCGCAATTTGGCGAGCTGATCCTTGGACAACTCCGACATCGGCTGTCCTTCGAGGAGGATCTCGCCTTCGGTGGGGCGATCCAATCCGCCCAAGAGATGCAGCAGCGTGGACTTACCCGAGCCGGAGGGTCCGGCGACGGCGGTGAACTCGCGCTTGTGCAACTCCAGGGACACGCCGCGCAACGCCGGCGTCTCGACGGCCTCCGTCACGTACGTCTTCTTGAGATCCAGCGTCTGTATCAGAGGGCTATTCGACATAGCGCATCGCCTCCATCGGCTCCAATTTCGCCGCACGTCTCGCCGGCAGCCAGGCGGCAAGCATGGCCACGACGGCCATCGCGCCCGCCGACAACAGCACTTGCGCCGCTGTGACGCTCATGTGCATTACGGGGCTGATTCCAATTTCCTTCATGTAAGCGGCCATCTGACCCCACAACGGGATGCCGCCGAACGCCTCGACAATCAACACGAGCGCCACACCCACGAGCGCCCCGTAGACAGCACCGGCCAGGGTGATCACTCCCGCCTCGGTGAGGACCATGCCCATGACATGGGCTCGCGACGCACCCAGCGAGAGGATCAACCCGATCTCCCGGGTTCGCTCCATCACAGACAGGTACAGCGTATTCACGACAACAAGCGCTCCAAGACCGAAGAACACGGCGGCCATGATGAGCATCATCGGTGTGAGGATCCGCAGGTAGCCGGTGACAAACGGCACCAGTTCCAGCCAATCCTTCACCTCGTATCCGGGAGGTAGCGCGGCACGCAGCGCGGCAGCCGCCTGATCCATCCGCCGCGTATCCGATGGGCCCGTGACCCCGTCGACGCGGAGCACGATTGCCGTCGCCGCGGTGTCGCTTCGAGCCAGCCGTCGTGCGGTACCGAGGCTTGAAAGAACCATCGTGCGGCCCATGGTCGCCTCCGGCGCGTTGAAGACACCCACGACGGGGACGCGAATCGCACCGAGGCTTGCCTCCGGATGGGCGCCGAGCAGCACCATCTCGTCGCCGACCTGCAGCTTGAGCAATTCGGCCAGTTCCTCGCCAACGATCACCCCGTCACTCTCACGGGTGAGAAACTCTCCCGCGACCATCCGTTCTGCCATGTTGCTGATCGGATCGATCTCTTCGGGCACCACGCCGCGGAGATATACAGTCCGCGTCTCTTCTCCGACGCTCGCCAGTGCCGGCAGATCGAGCCGCACCGTTGACCATTCGATCCTGTCGACCGACGCCACTGCGGCCAGCGCATCGTCTGCATCTCGAATCAACGGCATCGCCATCCCGGCACCGCGGCGCTCTTCCGCCCGGATCTGCATGTGGCCCGTGTCGAACCGAGTCACGGAATCGAACATGTCTTGCATCATGCTGTTGGCGAAGCCGAACATCATCACCAAGAAGTAGACCGGGATGAGGACGGCGCACAACGTGAGAATCGTCCTGCGACGGTTGCGCATCATGTGTCGGATTGCCGCTTTCATTCGCCCTCACCCCAGGACTCGAACGTGTCGAGGTTGAAGAACGCCACGTCGAGGTCAAGATCGAATTGCACATCCTCGATCCGCTGGATCGTGCGGTCTCCGTAGGCGTCCTCGATGGTAATCACCGTAGCGAATCTCCGATCACCGACATCGATGACATCGGTGAAGTCGGCGGTCTGCACGACGCCTCCACGCTGGTCGTAGTAGACCAGGCGGTTCATCACGTAATCGGACGAAACCGAAATCTCCAACTTCCCGTACACGACAGGCGCATCGGGATGCGGCACAAGCGTGAGGAAGTAACCGGTCTCGGTCCCCTCAACGGCCACATCGTAGTCATCCGACAGCGTGCCGCGAGACAGATCCTCCAGCGAAGGACCGGCGCCAAACAGAGCATCGCCGATCGCCATCGATGGAAGTTTGATCGAGCCGACCTCGGGCGAGTAGAACCACAGCTCGTCACCCGACTGCAGGTAGCCCGAGTTCAGATCGATCTCCGGCTCCAGCACGCGGATCAAGGCCATCTCTTCACCCAAGGTCCAGACTTCCAGCCTGTGCGACTTGGTCTGCCCGCCCAACACGATGTCCAAGGCCATGATGCCGTGGAAGCTATCGCCCTGCCATGCAGCATTGACGCGATCCACGATCTCCTCGGCGTCCAGGTCCCGCGCGTCTTCCAGCCCCAGCGCGGTCCATGCAACCAGCGACAAGGTCAGCACAAGGAGCCAGAATCTGAGTCGTTTCATGTGAAATCCCTCCCTAGCCTTCCCGGATCGCAGTGACCGGTTCGAGGCGGTTGACACGCCTGGCCGGATACCAAGCCGCCGCCAACGCCGTGAACACAACCACGCTAAACGCCGCAACCCAGTACCACCCCGAGGACGACGCGTAGATCACCTTCGGCAATCCGACGCCGCGGCCGATCTCTTCGAAAATTGACAGACTGAGCCCGTTCCGGCTGAGGTACAGAAGTCCCCAGTATCCGAGCCCCCCGCCGAGAAGAAATCCGATCGCCGCCACCATCGTCGACTCCAGCAACACCAGCCACGCGAGAAGCTTGCGGCTCATCCCGACCGCGGTCATCACGCCGAACTCCCGCGTGCGTTCGAGCACCGAGTAGAATGCGGTGTTGGCAACACCAAAACCCGCCATCAAGCTGATCATCAGCACGAACGGGATCATCTTGAGCGTCGACCCGGCAATCATCAGCCGGGCAAATGGATTGAGGTCGAAGTAGTCCGCCACCACGATACCGGATTGATCCGCCAGCAGGCGCTCTGCCGACGCCACGGAACGGCTCGTCGACACACCCTTCGGCACCGACACCGCAAGAGACGTCGCACCGTCGACACCCGTCATCGCCCGGACATCACCGATGGAAACCATCGCCACCTTCTCCAGATCGAGACTGGCCGTCTCGAAAAGCCCGGCAACAATGAACGCTCGTGAATCCGTTCCCTCGCTGCTGAGGGCAAGCAGAACGACCCGCTCGCCCACGCGGATATCGAGATCCTCCGCCAGCGAGCTGGAAACGAGAACCTGCCCCTCGCCGTCGAGATACGTGCCTTCGACGATCAGTGCATCGAGCTTCGTCACCAGGGATTCCTGCAACGGATCGATGCCCCGCAACATCACGCCGTCGGTTCCGTAGGCCGTGCGGATCATCCCGCCCGTCTCCATTCGCGGCGCGATCCCCACTGTTCGTAGCGTTGCCAGGGCGCCGATCGCTGCATCCACCTGCTCGGGGGAGAGCGCCTGCTCCGGGCCTGGATCGTCGGCATAGCCCACGGCTCGGACCTGAAAGCTTCCCTGGTTCCAGTCCATCTGCGAGGCCGTCATCGAGCCGACGAGTCCGTCCGACAGCCCGAACAACACGAGGATCACCAGGCTTCCCACGCCGACGGTGGCGATCATCAGAATCGTGCGCTGCTTGTGACGCCATAGATTCCGCCACGCCATCCTCCATAGAGTGCGGTTCATGACTCCCTCCGCTTCGCTTCGCCCACAGGCTCGACCGATTCCGCTTCCTTCATGTCGTGCGGGCGGCATCCGTAAGTCAGACCGTTGGCGAGGAGTTCCGGAACGAACTCCATCATCGACTCATACAACTCGGCCGGCATCTTGTCTCGGTTGAGCGCCACCAACTTGATCAGACCGAGCGAGTACAGGATCTGCCGCGGATCGCCCGCCACAATCTCTCCGCGGGCCTGGGCTTCGACGACCCGTTCCGCGAGCGGCTGGAAGAAACCGACCGAACGGCGGAGGATGTCATCGACATCCAGCGACGCCGCCAACCGCTGAAGCTCACTGGGATCGTCGAGCATGATCCGCGAGAACTCGTTGGCCTGGATCTCGTTGGCGATACCCTTGATCAGCAGGACCAGCGCCTCCCGCGTGTCGTCCGTGCCATCGAACGAGCCGTCAAGGAGCCGGCGCATCATCGCCGGCATCTCCTCCATCATGATCTCGACAAACAGCGCTTCCTTGTGCTTGAAGAACAAGTAGAAACTCGCCTTGGCGATCCCCGCCGGTTTCACCAAATCGTCAATCGTCGTCTTCTTCAAGCCATAGCGCAGGAAACACGCCCGTCCCGCCGCCATCAACTTGCCACGAATCGCCTGTTTCTCTGTCTCCGTGAATGCTCTGGGCATCTCCCCGCCTCACTATATCTGTGACTTTTTAATTCTTATGTTCACAGAGTATACAGCCGTTACCCACCGATGCAAACCCCCGCAGCACGGAGGAGCCATCTAGCCTTTAGGTCACAGGGTCCTCCTCACGCCAAGACTCCACCAGCACTTCACACTCACAGACGATGTTGCGTGCCGCTTCTCCATGCATTTTCACGTCTTCTGCTCACTCCTCTCCTTCAGGATCTATACTGATACGTAACGTTGCTCAGGTTCATCGCAGAAGCTGCGGTGAATCCGAAACCATCGGAACATCGGCGACTGGCGGAAGCCCGTGTGGGCGGACGCTTTTCATAGCGTTACTGGAACAGGCGAATGACAAACCCAAGATCCATCCGCAAACAGGGACATGACTACGCCTCGGCCGGCCATTACTTCGTGACACTGTGTGTCCGTGACCGTGACCCTCTGTTGGGAGACATTGTCGATGGGGCGATGCGACTCTCAGACCTAGGCGAGATCGTTCGGGAGGAATGGCTCGCTCTATCGAAACGATTCCCCACGGTTTTTCTCGATGCATTCACGATCATGCCAAATCACATGCACGGGATTGTCACGATCGTAGGGGTGCCCCTTGCGGGCACCCTGTCTATTGATCAACCGCATGTGATAGACACGGGCGATTCGCACGCAACCGGTTCCGATACACCGACGGATCGGGCGGGGGCAAGCCCCGCCCCTACCTTGGGTACGATCATCGGTGCGTTCAAATCTCTGTCTGATCGTCGGTGTCGAACGACAACGATTCCGGGACGTCCAGACCATCGGTTCGGTCGCCTGTGGCAGAGGGGCTACCATGACCGAATCGTCATGGGCAACGATGAACTGGTGCGGATCAAAGCGTACATTGAGGGCAACGTCAGAGCCTGGCGGAACGATCCCGATTACGTTCAACGGCATGATCCATTTTGCGAAGGCTCTGACTGACAGCACCAACGACTTCGGAGATGCGAACAGAAGGCTTCTCGCTCGGGATTTTGCACCCGGACAACGGCACGGGGTCGCGTCTTTGCGTTCGTCCTATCCTCTACTTGTGTTCACGTGCTTCTACGGCACGCGCCTTGCGGATTCAGTACGAAGGAGCTGTCTATCACATCACCTCGCGTGGCAATGCACGAGAGAGGGTCTTCTTCACGCGATCCGATCGTGAGGCCTTCCTGCAGATTCCTACCGAGCGTAGCGAACGGTAGCGAATTGAGCCCCCAATGCAAAGACGTCGAGTACAGCCGAAACGAACGTCCACTTCCCCGGCGCTCCCTTGCGACAGTCTTCTCCAACGCCCACGACAAACCATCGCGCAACGAGTGCATCCATCAACGATGCGAGATTACGAGTACACGCCAGAGGACATCGCCGGCTTCACAGGGCTTCATGACTCAATGATCAGCGTCATTGCCAAGCGGGTAACCAGGGCAAACACCAAGAATGAAGCCGTGACCCCACGCCTCTATCCTCCGCGGCAAGGATTGAGGTACTCTCTCTTCACAGTCGCGGATTGGAGAGCGTGTCATCAGAGACGAAGGCTGTCCTGGCACCTGAGTCCGAAGTTGGGAGGAGGTGGGTATCGGATGCGCAGATTTCTTGAGATTCTCGCCATCGCACTGAGCAGTGCCATTCTGCTTGCTG
>Ga0272441_10008872_pt1 | contig 15744 bp, 12 predicted proteins | sample SSMProp6N_FD_193582 | JGI IMG/M metagenome (GOLD analysis project Ga0272441, IMG submission 193582) | Marine sediment archaeal communities from Little Sippewissett salt marsh, Falmouth, MA, United States - SSM-Prop-6N | ecosystem: Environmental > Aquatic > Marine > Wetlands > Sediment ... | reverse complement strand
AGTGCGTCACAAGCTTCGATCAGCTCGTCGGCCATCCCCCAGCCGGTGCCGAAGAGAATATAAACGGGCCGGGGGTCCGTCCGCAATCGCGTCCCGAGGTCCTCGAACGACACGACCGCTTTCGTCTTCACCCTGGCCGACGTGGCAACGAGGTACGGCGAGACTCCTTCCGCCTCCTCGATCCACTGAAGCGTCTCGTCGAGATCGTCCGCGATGACGACGTACTCCATCGCCTCGCCTCGACGGCTGTTCTCACGCGCGCCCTCCCCCTCCGTCCAGAACCCGCGGATCCGCCAGGAGATCTCCCGCTGGGACGGAAGCGGCGTGATGACGAAGTACCGGGCAACGCCGTACGTCCGCGCCGACCGGGCGATGTCGTGGATGTCCATCGACGTCGTCGACGTTGCGACGATCTCACCCTGTCGGTTGCGCATCGGGAAGTGAAGGAGGCCGACGTACAAGCTACCCATTGCCCGTCTCCTCCGGCTCGATCCCGACGAGATCCGGCCGATTGCGGACCGTCTTCTTCCACGCTTCGTGCTGGCGGAACGACTCGATCTTCGCGTGATCGCCGCCCAACAGCACGTCGGGGACGGCCATCTCGCGAAAGACCGGAGGACGTGTGTACTGCGGGGCGCCGAGCCGGGGCTCGTCGTAGAAGGAATCGGTCGCGACCGAATCGAACTTGCCGACGACACCCGGCGTGAGGCGCGCCGTCGCCTCGACAATCACCGCGGCCGCCGCTTCGCCCCCGGCGAGCACGTAGTCCCCAATCGAGATCTCCTCATCAACGAACGCCAGGACCCTCTCGTCGACGCCCTCGTATCTCCCGCAGAGCAAGATCAACCCGTCGAGGGACGCCCAGCGCGCGGCGTCCGAGTGGCGAAGGAGCGTTCCTTGAGAGGAGAGGAGAATCGCGCGCGTCGAGCTCCCCCGTTCGCCGCGGATCGATTCGATCGCGCGTGCGAGCGGCTCCGGCTTCAGCACCATACCCGCACCGCCGCCGTACGGCCGGTCGTCTACCACACCGTGCGGGTCGTCGGTGAAGTCGCGCAGGTCGTGGAACGCGACGTCGATCAGGCCCGCCTCCAGCGCCTGTCCGATCACGCCGACCGACAACAGGCCCTCGAGTGCTTCCGGAAAGATCGTGACGATGTCGAACCGCATGGTGCGGCGTCCTTCAGTCGACGATTTCGACGACGACTTCTCGATCGAATCGCGTGGCCACGCCCTCGAGGAACGTCCGAATGGCGCCGATCGTCCGTCCGCCCTTGCCGAGGACGCGCCCTCGGTCATCCTTGGCGATGCGCAGGAAGAAGATGTCGACCGATTCCGTCTCGATCCGGTCGATCTTCATCGCCTCCGGCCGGTCGATCAGCGATCCCACGAGGAACTCGCACAACCGATACAGCACGTCGACCTCCCGGAGGCGGTGATCCAGGGGAGAGGGCTACGCCTTCTCCTCGTCCTCGCCTTCGTCCTCTTCCGCGTCGGCCTCGGCCTCTTCTTCGGGGGCCTCTTCCGGCTCGTCTTCCGAGGCTTCCTGTTCGGCCTTCGGCTCCTCGGCCTCCGGCTCAGCTTCGGGCTCGGGCGCGTCTTCCGCCTCGGCGACCTCTTCGGACGCCGCCTCGGACTCCGCCGCCGGCTCCGCGTCCTCGGGCGTCTCGGCTGCCGGAGCCTCCGCCTCTTCGGGCTCCTCGGCCGGGGCCGCTTCCTTCTTCTTCTTGGCGGTCGGCTTCAGTTCCTTCTTCTCGATCTCGATCGTCTCGCCTCGCTTGGCCGCGTCCCACGCAGCCATCACGCCGGCCTTCGAGAGGATGTCACGGGCCGCTCGCGTCGCCTTCGCTCCGTCGAGGAGCCACTTCAACGCCGCGTCACCGTCGATCTCGAACGTCGCCGGATTCGTCTTCGGATCGTAGTGACCGAGATCGGCGACAACCTTCGCGTCCCGCGGCTTGCGCCCGTCGAGCACGACCACGCGGTACGAGGGCTGCCCTCGCCGCCCAACCTTCTTCAATCGGATCTTCGCTGCCATATCCTCACCTCTGGTTTGTGTCCATCGTTTCACGAAAACGTTCGGCACTACACGTTGCCAAGAAGATCCGCCGGGAGCTTCCCTTTGCCCCGGCGTCCCCCGACCAGCTTGAGCGCGCGTTTGGCGTCTTCGAACCGAGACAGAACGCGATTGACGTCCCGCACCTTCGTTCCGCTGCCGCGGGCGATTCGCTTCTTCCGGCTGCCCCCGATTATAGACGGGTTCAACCGCTCTTTCAGCGTCATCGAGCGAAGGATCGCAAGCGTCCGCCTCATCTCCTCTTCGTCGACCCCGTCGTCGGGCTTCGCCTTGAGCTTCGCCGCCCCCGGCAGCCTCTCGAGAATCTGCGACACCGGGCCAAGTTTCTGCATCTCCTCGATCTGCTCGAGGAAGTCCTGAAGGGTGAACCGATCCTTCCGGATGCGCTCGACGAGCTCCTCCGCCTTCGCCTGGTCGATCTGCTCTTCCGCCTGCTCGATCAGGGAGAGGACGTCGCCCATGCCGAGAATCCGGTCGGCCATCCGGCCCGGATGGAACGCCTCGAGCCGGTCGACACGCTCTCCCGTCCCGACGTAGACGACCGGCTTGCCCGTCACATGCCGAATCGACAGTGCCGCGCCGCCTCGAGCGTCTCCGTCGAGCTTCGCCAACACGATGCCGGTGAGGCCGATCCGCTCGTCGAACGCCGACGCTACGCCGACCGCCTCTTGGCCCGTCATCGCATCGACGACGAGAAGCGTCTCGTCCGGCTCAACGGCCGCCGAGATCTCACCGACCTCGCTCATCATCTCTTCGTCGATCTGGAGTCGGCCGGCGGTGTCGACCAACACGACGTCGCGTCCCTTCTCCTTTGCCCAGTCGACGGCGGCCGCGGCGATTCCGGCCGCTGTCTCATCGACGCGCGCAATCACCGGAACGTCGAGCGCCTCGCCGAGCGTCTCCAGCTGATCGGCGGCGGCGGGACGATGGATGTCGCACGCTGCGAGGACCGGCTTCTTCCCTTCCTTGGCGAGCGACGCCGCAAGCTTCGCCGCCGTGGTCGTCTTTCCCGAGCCCTGGAGCCCGACAAGGAGGACGACCGAAGGCCGCCGCTCCAGCGCGAGCTGCGAACGCTCGCTCCCCATCGCCTCGCTCAGCGCGTCCCGGACGATCTTGACCACGTGCTGACCCGGCGTCAGGCTTTCCAGGACCTCGGCTCCGACCGCACGCTCCCGGATTGAGGCGATCAGCTCCTTGGCGACCTGGTAGTGGACGTCCGCTTCGAGAAGGGCGATTCGGATCTCGCGCAACGCGGCGGAGACGTCCGCTTCGGTGAGCGTCCCCTTGCCGCGGAGGCGGTCGAGGACGGAGGTCAGCCGTTCGCTCAGCGCGTCAAACACTCTCCGCTCCTTCGACGCGTTGATCGAGAATCTGATCGACAAGCCCGGTCGTGATTTCGCCCCGGCGGAAGGCCGGATCTGAAACGACGTCGTGAAGGAAGGCGGACGTCGTCGCAACGCCGGAGACGCTGAACCGCTCCAGCGCCGTCAGCATGCGCACGCGCGCCTCCTCCCGATCCCGCCCCCACGTCATCACCTTCGCCAGAAGCGAGTCGTAGTGCGGCGAGACCACCATCCCGTCGTGAAGCGCGCTGTCGAGGCGAACGCCGTTTCCGCCCGGCAGCTGGTGCACCTGCGCCGTCCCGCAGGACGGCGCGAACCCGCGGTCCGGATCTTCAGCCGTCACGCGGCACTCGATCGCGTGCCCTCGGAGCTCGAGTTCGTCCTGACCGAAGGAAAGAGGCTCCCCCCTCGCAACGTCGAGCTGCTCCTTGATCAGATTCCGGCCCGTGACAACCTCGCTCACCGAATGCTCAACCTGAATCCGTGCGTTCATCTCGACGAAGTGGAACGCCCCTTCGCCGTCGATGAGGAACTCGACCGTCCCGGCGTTGACGTAGCCGGTCGCCCGCGCCGCCAGGATCGCCGCCTCGTGCAACCGGCGCCGGAGCGCCTCGTCGAGGCACGGCGCAGGCGCCTCTTCGACCATCTTCTGATGACGTCGTTGGATCGAGCACTCCCGCTCGCCGAGATGGACGACCGCGCCGCCCGCGTCGGCGAAGATCTGCACCTCGACGTGACGCGGCCGGTCCGCCGCCTTCTCCAGATAGAGGCTGCCGTCTCCGCAGGTGGCCTTCGCTTCCGCCCGCGCCGCCGCCGCGGCCGCGACGACGTCGTCGAGTGACGCGACGAACCGCATGCCGCGCCCGCCGCCGCCGTAGACGGCCTTGATCAGCAGGGGGCAGCCGATCTCCTCGGCCGCCTCGAGGAGTTCGTCGGGACTCTCTGGAGCGAGGCGTCCCGGTAGCACGGGCACGCCGACCGCAGCGACCGTCTTGCGGGCTTCCTCCTTGTTGCCGACCAGGCGCATCGTCGCCGACGAGGGGCCGATGAACGTCAGCCCATGCTCTTCGCAGACCTCGACGAAGTGTGGGTTCTCTGCGAGGAACCCGTAGCCGGGGTGAATCGCTTCCGCCCCCGTCAGCTCGACGGCGCTGATGATCGACGCAATGCTGAGGTAGCTCTTGGCCGGCTCCGGCGGTCCGATGCAAACGGAGGCATCGGCGAGCTTGAGGTACGGCATCGAGGCGTCCGCCTCGGAGTAGACGACGATCGATCGGAGGCCGAGCTCGCGACAGGCTTCGATGACTCGGAGAGCGATCTCGCCTCGGTTGGCGATTAGGACCGTCTCGAAGCTCATAACCGCTCGAAGAGAACGAGCTCCTGTCCGTACTCGACCGCTTGCCCGTCGACGACGAGAAGCCGGCGGACGCGGCCAGGCTCGTCGGCGTGGACCTCATTCATCACCTTCATCGCTTCGATGATCCCGATGACGTCGCCGGCGGCGACGATGGCGCCCGGCTCGACGAACGGCTCGTCCTCCGGGCTCGGGCGGGAGTAGAAGGTGCCGACGAGAGGGGCCGTCAACGCGAACGTCCCGTCCTCGATCGACGCAGTCGGCTGCAGAGCCTGCTCGCCGGCCGGAGCCGCCCGAGGAGCGAGATCCTGGCGGACCGTGATCCGCTCATCGCCCTCGCAGACGGTGATCTCCGTCAGACCCTCTTCTTTGAGGAGGCGGATCAGCTCGCGCAGTTGATTCTCGTCCACAAGACTCCCTCCCACATCCGCCGATTGTACCGTCGCGGTCTCCAAAGACCAGACGCGAACCGCTTGCACGGCTAGAATGACGCATCTATCATAGCCGCCGTGAGGTGAACTGAGACTGTGTCGTTAGGGGCGCAATTCGCGCTGCTCGTTCTCTTGATCGTTCTGTCTGCATTCTTCTCCAGCGCAGAGACCGCGATTACGTCGCTTGCCCAGGGACGTCTTCGCCACCTCATCAACGTGCACGAGAAGAAGAAGCGCGCACTGACCCATCTGCTCGAGGAGCCGAACGATCTGATCACCGCGCTCCTCATCCTCAACAACCTGGCGAACGTGATGGCCAGCTCGCTGATGACGCTGATTTCCCTCACCCTGCTGCCGGCAGCGATGCCGGACTACCAGAAGGGCCTCGTCGCCACGATCATCATGACGATCTCTCTGCTCATCTTCAGCGAGATCACGCCGAAGAACTTCGCCAAGCACAACGCCGAGCGGTTCACCCTGGCCACGATCAACTCCGTCTACGCGATGACGCGGCTTCTTCGCCCGATCGTCGTCTCGTTCCGCGGCGTCGCGAGAGGCATCGGACGTCTCGTCGGCGTCGACCTCTCCGAGCAGGAGCCGGTCGCGGTGAGCGACGAGCAGATCGAGACGCTGATCGACGCGAGTGAGGAGAGCGGTCTGCTCAACGAGGAAGACGGCGAGATGATCCGCCGGATTCTCGACTTCGACGAGATGACCGCCGAACAGGTCATGGTCCCACGCACCGACGTCCAGGCCATCGAGATCGGCACCTCCGTCGAGGAGGCGTTGTCGATCGTCGCGCGCGACGGCCACTCCCGGTTCCCCGCGTACGAGGAGGTTCCGGACAACGTCATCGGAACGCTGTACGCCAAGGACCTGATCGTCGCCGACTCGTCCGACCCAGAGATCACGCTCCGCAAGCTTCTCCGTCCCGCCTACTACGCGCCGACCACGCAACCGATCAACGTCCTCCTGCGCGAGTTCCAGCGCCAGAAGGTGCACATGGCTGTCGTGATCGACGAGTTCGGAGGCATGGCCGGTCTCGTCACTCTGGAGGACATCCTCGAGGAGATCGTCGGCGAGATCGAGGACGAGTACGATCAACCGACCGCCCTCGTGAAGCGCCTTTCGACCGATGAGGCCGTCATCACCGGAGACATCGCCGTACATGACCTCAACCGAGCGATGGACATCGAGCTCCCGGAAGACGAAGGGGTCACCGTTAACGGCCTGATCCAGCACCGCCTGGGCACGATGGCCAAGGCCGGCGACCGGGTCGAGATCGACGAGGTCGTCCTCCTCGTCGAGCGGGCCACCGACCGGGAGATCACGTCCGTCCGCGTTCTCGTCAACAGCCGAGGGGACGACGCCGAGTCGTCCGACTGAACCATCGAACGCCCCCAAAGGAGACCCCACATGCCGACTCGATGTGTCGTCACGCTCCTCTGCGTCCTGCTCGCGTCCACACTCGCCTTCGCCGCCGACGCACCGCGTCAGGTACTCTACGTCCGCTACGACCCAGAGGAGCGGATTCTCGAAGGCACGCTCGACATCACGCTCGACGAGCCGGCCGAGACCGTCTACTTCATGCTCCCGGCGAACTTCGGGCGCGAGCAGAACCCGTACGTCTCGCCACGAATCATTGACGAGACCTATCCGTTCGGCTTCGAGCCGGGGGAGATCGAGATCGAGTCGGTTGACCTCGTCCAGAGCCCGAGCGCGAGTCTGGACTACCGTTGGCTCGCGATGCCGCCGAGCCTGCAGACCTTCTCCCTCGACGAGACGATTCTCGCCGTCGACCTCGTCGAGCCGGGGGACGAGGCGACGCTTCGGATCCGATTCACGACGCACGCGCCACGCGTTGCGACTGGTGACGACGGCGTTACGGATGGCGTGTTGACCTGGCGGTTCGGCTGGTATCCGCTCCTCGTCGAGGACGCCGCCGAGGCGTTCGAGGAGGGCGGCGTCCTCCACATCGGCGAGACCGGCGCGTTCCCGCTCGTCTTCCCGTACGGCGAAATGGAGGCGACGTTCACCCTCCCGGCGGAGGTCCACCTGTTCACCGGCGCAGACCGCACCGAGGTCGATGCCGCGATCGATCCGTCCGACGAAAGCGCGTGGATCGATCACCACGCCGCCTTCGACTCGCCGACGCGGGCGCTGGCGATCACGATCGGCGCCGACTACGAGACGTACACACTCGACGGAGAAACGCCGATCGTCGTCGCCTACCTCCCCGGCCGGGAGGAAGAGGCTCGACTGCTCGCGACCTACGCCCGCGACATCCTCGACGCCTACGAGCCGCGGCTCGGCGACTACCCGCGGGAGAGACTGACGATCGTCCAGAACCCGAACCGGAGCGGCAGCGCGTTCGCGGCCGAAGGGATCGTCTGGCTCTCCGACCTCTTCTTCACGCACAGGGACATCCCGGTCGACGGCGTGATGAACCGGTTCTTGGAGTACGTCCTCGCCCACGAGATCGCGCACCAGTGGCTCGGTCTCGGCACCGGCGTCGACCTCGACACCGACGCCTGGCTGTCGGAGGGACTGGCGCAGTACGCGTCGATCAGCTACTTCGAGAGCCGCCACGGCGCGTTCGCCGGCAACCTGTTCGACGTCGCCGTGCCCGGTCTCCTCGAAGAGGTCGTCGACCGGCAGTTCGGGTTCCTGAACCTGCGCGAGCACCAGACGGAGCTCCCGTACGTCGTGACGCTCTGGTCGCAGTTTGACGAGGCACTCGTCAGGCCGACGCAGGATCTCGAATATGCGAACGCCAATGTCTCCCGTCTCTACGACAAGGGGTACCTGGTCGCGCGCGCCATCGCCGCGACGATCGGAGAAGAGACGTTCGATCGCGCCCTGCGCGCGGCGTTCTCCTCGTCCCGCGCCGGGCGGCTCGACGCAGCGACGTTCCAGGAGATCCTCGAGGCGGAGGCCGACCAATCGCTCGACGAGCTCTTCTCCGCTTGGGTGTTCGGCGACGTCTCCGCCGACTACTCGATCGATATCGAGAGCCGCACGCGAACGCAGACCGGCTACGAAACGACGCTCGTCGTGCGCCGGGCCGGAGGCATCCCACAGCCGGTCGAAATCGAGGCGGTCCTCTCCTCCGAAGCGACCCTCCGCCGGACGTGGGACGGAACCTCGGAGGAGGAGAGGCTCGTCCTACACACGCCGTCGCGCGTCGTCCGGGCGACGATCGATCCCGATCATCGACTTCCCGACTCGAACCGTCTGAACAACAACGACCCGGTCAAGGTCGTCACCGCGGTCAACCGCGCCGCGTATCCCCTCGATGCGTACCTGATCTCCCCAAGCTCCGACACCACCGGACTCAGCTTCTCTTGGATCAACCGATTCCAGATCACGGTCGAGGGAACCGAGGCCTCGATGGTCGTGAACGTCGATCGAAACCAAAGCTACGCGGGCTCCGTCTCCCTCGGCGGGGGACACCTCACCGGATGGATTGCCTACCGCTACACGCACTTCGACCAACCGGAGACCGGATCGCCGTCGACCTACTGGCTGGAGAGTTCGGTCCTCACGACGTTCGTGGAGCGCTTCCTCGCGGACGACGAAGCGATGTGGAGCCTCGGCGTCTCGGCCGCCCAGCCCTCGACGTTCGCCAGCTCCGCGACGCGGTCGGCCTCGCTCGAGGTTGCCGAGAACGCCGCGGTCAAGCTTGCGCTGTCGGCGTTCGACGAGGTCCGGCTGCTGCCCAACTTCTACCTGCAGGGCACCGGGACGGTCGGCTTCAGCGTCGGCGATCTTCCCGAGCCGATGTGCTTCGACTTCGACGAACTGCACGCGCCCGACTTGTCGTCCCGCCCGAACAAGCTGACGGGGCGGGTTTCGCTCGAACTCGCCGGCAATGACACGCCATACAACCTGGCGAACTTGGCGATGCTCGACGGCTTCCGAACGCGCCTCTTCCTCGCGGGAGGCCTCGGTTGGACAAGCCCAAGCGAGTTCGGTACAACGGCCCCGAGCGTGGAGGCCGGCATCGAGCAAATCCTGGAACTCTCGACACTCGGAGGACTTCTTCCGCTCTCGGTGCGCCTCGGGGTCGCGACCCCGGTCAAGGGCCCGGGAACGACAGTCTTCTACGTCGGCGTCTCGCTGTAGGCAGGTCGAAGGAGAGATTCGATGAAGGTTCCGATTCGTTGGTGCACCGACTACGTGGACGTAGAGATCTCGCCCGAGGTGATCGCGCGTCTCGCCGAGCGGCTGACGCTCGCCGGGATCGAGGTCGAGGGAATCGAGGAGACCGGCAAGCTCGACGGCGTGGTCGTCGGCCGGGTGATCTCCGTTCGTCCGCATCCGAATGCGGACAAGCTCGTCCTCTGCTCGGTCGATGCGGGCGCGAAGACCGTCGACGTCGTCTGTGGTGCGCCGAACGTCGTCGAAGGGGCGCTCGTTCCACTCGCGCTCGACGGCGCACACCTTCCGAACGGCATGGCGATCGAGAAGCGGAAGGTTCGCGGCGAGTTGTCCGACGGAATGATCTGCTCGAAGCAGGAACTCGCGCTGGAGGAGAAGTCGGACGGCATCTGGAACTTCGATCCGTCGCTCGGTCTGGAGACCGGCGACGACCTCTCCGAGCTCCTCGAATACGACGACTATGTCTTCGACTTCAAGGTCGCGTCGAACCGCCCGGACTGCGCCAGCGTCTACGGCGTTGCCAGGGAGATCGCGGCCGTGCTCGATCTCGAACTGCGCCCGCTGGAGACGAGCGTTGAGGAGACCGACAATTCCGCTGCCGACGCGGTTCGCATCGTCATCGAGGATCCGGCCGACACGCCGCGCTACGCGGCCCGAATCATGGAAGACATAGCGATCGGCCCCTCTCCGCTGCGGCTGCAGCACCGCCTCGTCAAGGCGGGCATGCGGCCTCTCTCGAACGTCGTTGACGCAACCAACTACGTGATGCTCGAGATCGGGCAACCGCTGCACCCGTTTGACGCAAACGGCATCGCCGACGAGATCACCATCCGACGGGCGGCGGAAGGCGAGACGTTCCGAACGCTCGACAACGTCGACCGGGCGCTCACGCCGACCGCGCTCATGATCACCGACGAGCGGGGAGGCATCGCGCTCGCCGGCGTGATGGGCGGCGAGCGAGGCGAGATCGAGCCGACGACCGACCGGGTCCTGCTCGAGATCGCGTGCTTCAACAGCTACGCCGTTCGCCAGTCGTCGCGCTCCGTCGGGCTTCGCACCGAAGCGTCCCAGCGGTTCGAGCGCGGCCTCGACCCGGAGGGCGTCGCCCTCGCCGCCGACCGTGCCGCGCACTGGATTCAGAAGCTCACCGGATGCCGCGTCCTCGCCGGACTCGCCGACGCCTACCCGGCTCCGAGTCAGCCGCGCACGCTGCGCCTCCGGCCGCCGCGAGTGGGACAGGTCCTCGGCGTCGAGATCGAGACGGACGAGATGATTGCCATCCTCGGGAGGCTCGGCATCGAGGCGAGCCTCGAGGAGGGTGAGATCGTCGCCCGCGTTCCGACCTTCAGACCCGACCTCGAGCGAGAGGTCGATCTGATCGAAGAGGTCGGCCGAGTCCATGGCTACGATCGCTTCCCCTCGACCGCTCCGCAGATGACGCTGCGGGTCGGCCGGAAGGATCCGGTTGAACGTGGCAAGGATCGAGTCCGCGAAGCGCTGGTCGCGCAGGGGCTGTACGAGGTTCTGACCGACGGGTTCGACAAGCCGGACTGGCGCACGGCGCTCGGGCTCGACGAAGCGGATCTCGTCACCGTCAGCAACCCGATGGCCGCCACCCAGAATGCGATGCGCCTGAGCCTTCTGCCGGGAATCCTCGGCGTCGTCGACGGGAACCTGAGCGTCGGCGTCGACGGCGGCGCGGTCTTCGAACTGGGCCGGATCTTCTCGAAGAAGGACGGGGAGCGGGAGTCGCTCGCCGGCGCGATGTTCGGACGCACGCGGCGTCCCCTCGCCGGCAAGGAGATCGTCGACCTTCGTCTTGGGAAGGGCGTCGTCGAGAACCTGCTGGGCGCCCTCAAACTGGGCCCGGCCGCGATCGACCAGGAGAACACGCCGCCCTTCCTCCATCCGGGACGCAGCACGCGATTCCTGCAGGGCGCAAAGCCGATCGGCTGGCTCGGCGAACTCGCGCCACACCTCGGGGATCGATTGGCCGCGCCGACACGCGTCCTTCTGTTCGAGCTCGACTTCGAGGCGCTCCTCGACCGGTTCGAAGATGTGCCGGGCTACGAGGAGATCCCGACGCTTCCCGCGTCGAAGCGCGACCTGTCGCTGACCGCGCCGGCGGGGCTTCCGGAACGGGCGATCCGCGAGGCGATCGAGTCGGAGCCCTCCCTCGAGTCGATCCTTCTCTACGACCTCTACGAGGGAGAACAGGTGGGCGAAGGGCGCAAGAGCCTGACCTACGAAGTCGCGTTCCGATCGCCGGACCACACGCTGACTGACGAAGAGGTTTCGGAGACGATCGGTCGAATCGAGTCGAGGCTCCGTGAGCTCGACGTTCACCTGCGTGCCGGATGAACCGCTCGATCATCGCCCACGATCCGACCGAAATGGAGGAAATCGGGATCGAGCTTGCCGCGTCGCTTGACGACGGGCTGCTCGTCTCCCTCGTCGGCCCGCTCGGATCGGGGAAGACCACGCTGACCAAGGGAATCGCCAAGGGACTGTTGATCACCGACCTCGTCGTCTCGCCGAGCTACCTGCTCGCCCGCGAGTACAAGGGCCGCCTCGAGCTGCATCACATCGACGCCTACAGGATCTCCTCCTTCGCCGAACTCGCCGAGGTCGGGCTCGACGACTATCTCCCGCCGGAGACCGGCGTCAGTGTCGTCGAGTGGCCGGAGCGGATCGACGGGCTCGTCGACCGAAGTGACATCCTCGTGACCCTGGAGTACCTCGACGGCGGCGCCCGCAAGGTCGAGATCTCTCGGCCGTAGCCGGGCAGGCAGCCGGCTTACAGGAAAGCCACCACGCCTGAACCGGAGGCACTCACCCCGGAAGAAACCGGCCGGGAAGCGGCAGGCCGCATGCCGGGCACGTCCCGTCCTCTCGAAGGGCGTTCGCCCGAACGAAGTAGCCGGATCGCTCGATCAGCCGCTCGCCGCAGCCGGCGCAACGGGTGATTTCACCTTCTCCGGGAACGTTCCCCAAGTAGACGTGTCGGAGGCCGACCTCCGTGCCGATCTCGGCCGCCCGCTCCAACCGCTCGACCGGCGTCGGTGGCCGGTCGAGCAGATGGTAGGCGGGGAAGAATCGGCTCACGTGCCACGGGATCTCGGGCGAGATCCCGACGATCGCCTCCGCCGTCCAGCGCAGTTCCTCGTCCGAGTCGTTGAAGTCGGGAATAACGAGCGTCGTCACCTCCACCCACACGCCGGCGTGGGCCAGCCGCTCGATCGTGTCGAGGACCGGACGGACGTTGCCACCCGAGATTTCGTGGTACGCGTCGTTGGTGATCGCCTTGAGGTCGACGTTGATCCCGTCGAGTTCGGGAAGGATCAGCTCCGCCGCCTCGGCGGTGAAGTAGCCGTTGGAGACCCAGACGTTGGCGAGACCGGCCGACGCCGCCTCCCGCATGCAGTCGTGGACGAACTCGATCGCCACCGTCGGCTCAGTGTACGTGTAGGCGATCGAGTGGCAGCCCTGTTCCGCGGCATCGGCCACCAGCTCCCCGGGCGTTGCCGCGTCACCCACAATCCGTCCGCCCCGGTCCCGCGGGTACTGCGAGATGTACGCGTTCTGGCAGCCCTTGCAGGCGAAGTTGCATCCGACCGTGGCAATCGAGTAGGCACGTGTTCCGGGATAGAAGTGGAACAGCGGCTTCTTCTCGATCGGATCGACGTCCCGGGCGATCACGCGGCCGTAGACGAGGCTCTGAAGGCGGCCGTCGACGTTCTCGCGAACGGCGCACAGGCCGCGGTCGCCCGGCTCGATCGTGCAACGATGCGAGCAGGCACTGCATCGAACCCGCTTTCCGTCGAGCCGTTCGTAGAGCCTTGCCTCGATCATCGCCTTCACCGCCCGATGCTAGCACAGCCGATGTGAAGGGCGAACGCCGGACGCGCGGCGCATTGCAGCCGCAGGGTCGATCCGTACCATGACCCGTATGACTCTCCTGCAGGTCGATCGACTGACCAAGGCATTCGGAACCGACGTGCTGTTCGAGCCGTTCTCCGCGCAAATCGCGCGTGGAGACCGGATCGCATTGATCGGCGACAACGGTGTCGGGAAGTCGACGCTCCTGCACCTTCTGCGAGGCGCCGAGCGACCGACCGCGGGCGAGGCCCGAGAGATCGGCCGAGTTCGCATCTCCTACCTGCCGCAAGTCGCCCGACTCGAGGGTGAGGGAACGCTTCTCGAGGCGATGGAGCGCCCGATGGCCCACCTGCGGGAGATGGAGGCAACCCTCCGCGAGCTGGAGCGGACGATGGCCGACGATCCGGAGGCGCTTCATCGCTACGACGACTTGCTGCACGAGTTCGACCAGGCCGGCGGCTATACGTTCGAAGCGCGGATTCGCGCCGCCCTGCGTGGCGTTGGCTTCGGCGACGATGAGTTCTCCAAGCCGGCCGCGCATCTCTCCGGCGGAGAGGCCGCCCGGGCCGCGCTCGCGCGAACGCTCCTCGAAGCGCCCGATCTTCTCCTCCTCGACGAGCCGACGAACCACCTCGATTTCGCCGCCCTCGACTGGCTGGAAGAGGAACTCGAGAGCTTCCCCGGCGCCCTCGTCCTCGTCTCGCACGACCGCCATCTCATCGAACGCGTGTCGAATCGAACGTGGGAGATCGCACTCCGTGCCGTCTCCGTCTACCGCGTCGGCTACGCGCACTCCCGCGAACTGCGGGAGGCAAGTCGCCGGCAACAACTCGAGGCGTTCGAGCGGCAGGAGGAGACGATCGAGCGGTACAAGGAGTTCGTCCGTCGGAACAAGGTGGGGAACCCTCGCCAGGCCAAGGACCGCGAGAAGAAGCTCGAGCGAATCGAGCGCGAGAGGGTCGAGGCGCCGCGCGACGCGAAGCGGATTTCGCTTCGCATCCAAATCGGCCGTCCGAGCGGAAAGCGAGTCCTCGAACTGCGCGACCTCTCGATCGGGTTCGACCGACCGCTGTTCGGGATCCCCGATCTCGACCTCCAACGCGGCGCGAAGGTGGCGATCGTCGGGCCGAACGGCTGCGGGAAGACAACGCTCCTGAAGACGATCCTCGGCGAGCGGCCGCCGCTCGCCGGCGAGATCCACCTCGGGCACAACGTGCACGTCGCCACCTACAGCCAGACGCAGGAGGGTCTCCACGGACCGAACACGGTCCTCGAAGCGATCATGTCGAGGTCCGTGCTGACGATCAGCGAGGCGCGCGGCCTTCTCGGCCGCTTTCTGTTCTCCGGCGACGCGGTCGAGAAGAAGATGAAATCTCTCTCCGGCGGCGAGCGAAGCCGGGTCGCACTTGCCCTCCTCTCGCTCGTCGAGGGGAACCTGCTCCTGTTCGACGAGCCGACGAATCACCTCGACCTCGCAAGCCAGGAGATCCTCGAGCGTGCCCTGGGCGCGTTCGACGGGACGGTCCTCCTGGTCTCGCACGATCGTGCCCTGCTCGAGGCCGTCACGACGAAGGTCTGGTCCATCGAGGACGGCGCACTGCGCGTCTACGGCCACGGCTACGCCGAGCACCGAAGGCGGCGGGCGCACGCCGCGCAGGAGCCACCCACGTCACCTCCGTCTCACAAACCCCGCTCGGCGAAGGCCGACCGTCCTGCCCGACCGCCCGACAACCACGAACGGGACGCGGCGCTTCGAGCTGCCGAGTCGGAGATCGAGAGCCTCGAGGCGAGAGTCGCCGATCTGGAGACGTCGCTCGTCGCCGCGAGCGAACGCGGCGAGGCATCGGAGATCGCACGGCTCAGCGCCGAATACAAGGCGATCCGAGGCGATCTCGACGCCGCGTACGCGCGGTGGGAGACCCTCTCGACGCCCGACGTCGAGAGATCGGAGAAGGAGCCGGCAGGATGAATCGATCGATCGAGGAACGGGTCCGGCAAACGCTCGTCGAGCTTCCGAACGGTGTCGAACTCGTCGCGGCGGCGAAGACGAGATCGCCGGAGGAGGTCCGCTCCGCCCTCGCCGGCGGCGTCCGGATCGTCGGACAGAACTACGTTCAGGAAGCGCAGGCCGCGATCGACGCGCTCGGCCGGGACTGCGCGCGGTGGCACATGATCGGCCACCTGCAGCGAAACAAGGTCAAGGCAGCCGTCTGGCTGTTCGATCTGATCCAGACCGTCGATTCGCTCCGGCTGGCGGAGAAGATCGACGCCGAGGCGCGCAAGGTCGACCGCGTCATGCCGATCCTAATCGAAGTCAACAGCGCGTCGGAGCCGCAGAAGGCGGGCGCGATGCCAGAGGAGGTCCTCGACTTGGTCGAGGCGTGCTCGCAGCTTCACGGGATCCGCGTCGAGGGGCTCATGACGATGGGACCGCTGACGACCGACTCCGCCGCGTTGCGAAGCGCCTTCCGACTGACGAAGGAGCTGTTCGATCGGATGGCT
>Ga0272441_10008871_pt1 | contig 15746 bp, 11 predicted proteins | sample SSMProp6N_FD_193582 | JGI IMG/M metagenome (GOLD analysis project Ga0272441, IMG submission 193582) | Marine sediment archaeal communities from Little Sippewissett salt marsh, Falmouth, MA, United States - SSM-Prop-6N | ecosystem: Environmental > Aquatic > Marine > Wetlands > Sediment ... | reverse complement strand
AGCTATGATAGAAGATGGGGAAATTTCACTAGATCGAGAAGGAAAGGGACCTAGTATAAGCATTACATCTAGTGGTAAGGCTTGTGTAATTGTCCCACCAGGTATATATGATATAAGAATTACTTCAAATGACAAAGAGATAGCAAGACAAGACATTGTAATTAATGGAAATAAAGAGCTTGATATTGTAACCTCACAAGGATCTTTTTTACATGCAATTGTTACATATCTTGGTGCATTGCTTGCTGTTTTTTCAATTGCATTGATTGCATGGAAAAGGAAAACTTTTGAGGGGTTGAAACTACTTGCAATCGCACTAATTATTATTGCTCTTGTTTCCCCATGGTGGGTTTTAACTGGTGATAACGAGACGATATCGACAACTACAAACACTTTTCTCGTGCCATCAAAAATAATCACTCTTACCTCTTCAAATTCTGTTTTTGGGGGAGAGATAAGTTCTGTTCCCTCAGAGTTTACAATGGTTCTTGAGTTAATTACGATTTTACTAGTAATTGATTGTCTTTTTGTTTTTATTGGGATATTTATTAAATATAAATATAGAAAAATTTCTACAGTTCTATCAATTATAGGTGTTTTATTGCTGATTATTTCGCTATTAGTCTTTTACATCGCAATGTCAGAAGTAACTAGTGTTGGAGTAGGTGGTTTTACCGGCTTTAGTGATTTGAGTATTTCTCCACTCAGTTTATCCTTTAACACCTTGGTTTCGTGTTCCTGGGGCCCAGGTATAGGATTTTATTTAATAATATTAGTAACAATAATTTCAATATTTAATTTTTTTAAGCATTTAATAAAATTTTAATCTATTATACTTTAGGCGATCGCCACACTTCACAACCTGATCCATAGTGTTGTTTAATAATAAAATCCATAAAGGCAGCTGTACCAGCATATAAATGACCTTTAAATGTTTCAAATGATCGAACACCATCCTGTTTCACTAAAAACGGGTCATCATTATTTCCCATACTGTCGATATTTATCTGAATGAAGTCTTTATTTGTTTGTGGATTATCATTAGTACTTGCCCATATTTGACAGCCGCGTAATATGTTAAATGTACCAAAGATCAACCTATTTTCAAATGTATGCATTCGCCAGCACCACATTGTAAATGATTGACCAAGACCTCTATTCACAACCTGTGTCCAGTTTTCCCCATCTACAGTCTTCCAGATTTCAATTCCAATAATGTTACTTGTTCCAAAATAGAGAGTATTGTTTAATACTTGGGCAGAAATTACTGCTACATTGATATTTCCAAATCCATCTTCACCTGCTTTTTCCCATATAGATCCGTTATAACGCCAGATTTCGGATTTCCATAAAGGATAATTTAGGAACTTTAAGAGATATATGATTTTATGGGTTAGTATGAATTCTTCAAGTAGAGGAATTGGTTCTTCATAAATTCCTAAATAGAGATATTCTTTGCCATCAATAGCAGTAAAGTTCATCATCATTCCAGGAAGAACCATTAGTGGGTTATGATCTTTATTATCAAGCATATCCTGATTAATTAAGCTCCAATTCTCTGGTTGGATATTTTTAAAATCCGTGTCTCCATTATATCTATAAATTCGAGGGCCTTCATTACTTCTTGCACCAACATATAGTTCATTCTTGTAAACTCTTAAGGATCTAGATGATTGAATGATATTTCCTTCTCCAAAACCGTTCTCATTAGCCTTCTTCCATTTAAGAATACCATCATAATCACTGTATTCCCCATTTGTTACAAATACTTGCGAACCATATTCCCATGAATCGGTCACAGCCCATAAAAGATCTTTATATACAATCATGTTTCTAACTCCATCAGAGGGAAAGTTCACATCAAATCCATCTATGATAACTTGCTCCCAGGTGCCTTCATCCCCGTTTTGAGATCGATAAATTTGACATTTTTTCACATCTGTCCGTGTTCCTACATACAGATAACCATTGTATTCTTCCATCGACCATGCAATAGTATTATTTCTGCTACCAAATCCTTTATCAACTACCTGCTCCCATTCAAAATTTAATTTGATATCAATTTTATCACTATCATTTTCATTAATTTCCTGACTAACAACTTTTTGATTTCCAAAAATTGAAAAAAGTGAAGATGAAATTAGTATTGTCACAATTATAATTCCAGATATTTTTCTCTTCATATTTTATATGCTCCTAATTATTTATTATTAATAAATCTTCATTTAAAATCCTTTCCATACATATTAATATTCAATAAAAGAAATGGTATCACATGTATTGTATATCTCAATAATCGTTAATAATTAATTCTATCTAAGAAAATTATTAATACCATTAATTAATCAAAATGATGATAAAATGGCTGAACCGAAAAAAATGATCGGCTGTTTAATAATGTCTGTTATCATTGCTATATTATTAATAATAATCTCTCGAGGATATTATTTATTCTTTTTTGTATTAGCGCCTCTCATATGTTTATGGATTTATTGTATAATTAAAAAATCAACTAAATAACATTAAATTTTGTTTTAATATATTTTAATATAAAAATTTTTATGATGTTGTTTAAACAAACACTCAAATTCTGTTAATTCGCCTTTTTTTAATCTTTAAGGATGTTATCAACAGTATTTAGAAGGGTATCTTTATCAAAAGGTTTCATAATGTAATCGGCCAAACCTTCATCTAATAGTACTTGTTTTCTTTTATCTGATATTTCAAGCACACTCATAAAAGCGACTTTAATATCATTATATTTCTTTTTAATTCTGTTAAATACATCCCAACCACTCATACCCGGCATCATAATGTCCAATAGAATTAGATCAATCTTTTCTTTATCTAGATTCTTAAGACACTCTTCACCACTATATGCTGGAACAACGCTATATCCCCCTATCTCAAGAACAGTTCGAGTTAGATCAACAATATCCGGTTCATTATCTACAACCATTATTTTTTTCATCCTTCACCTTACCACTTTTCTGATTAATTGTAATATTAAGGGTTATATAACAATAACATGTTTTTAAATTAACGCATGCTGTTATTATGTTTTTAAACTGATGAATTTCATTTTCTAAAAAACTACTAACAACTATTGTCTTTCAATTCATAATCTAAAACATTTAAATTTGATAAGAATGATTACCCCATCAAATGAAATAGTAGTGTTTGAATATGAACAAGTATTCTAATATTGGAATTAAAGAAAAACTGTTTGCACATCTTGAAACATGGAGGCCATATACTGTAATCTGGTGCGGTCTCGTAAGTTTAGTTGGATCATGTTTAGCATATAATAGTTTTCCACCTTTAAAGACAGCCTTATTATCATTTTTTATACCAATGATAGGTTGGATTGCAGGGTTGTATTTATCTGATTTTTTGGACAGAAAACTTGATGCAATAGAGAAACCTCATAGGCCTATTCCATCTGGTAGAATTAAACCAATTGAAGCATTAATAATTGGTGGAATATTTGCATTCTCTGGTCTTTTTTTATCATTTCTATTAAGTGTTACCAATATAATACTTGTGTTTGTAGTAGCATTTTTAGTATTTTCATATGCAAAAATTTCAAAATCATATGGCGTTAGTGGAAATCTAAATAGAGGATTTATTACAGTTGCAGCATATTTTTTTGGTGTTTTCTCAAATAATCAACCTATTCAGTTAATACCTTTACACATTTGGCTTCTTTCTTTTGTTTTTCTTCTTCATGATACAAATAGCAATCTTGTGGGAGCGATAAGAGATATAGAGGGTGATAAAGAAGGAGGATATAATACAATTCCTGTTAAATTTGGCATTAAAATATCTATTTTAATTTCATTAATTCTAACTTTTTGTTGGTTATTTCTAGCTATACTATTGCCCTTTTATTTCGGTTTTTTGAATATATATTTTTATTTTATTATGATAATTGATGTTTTTATTGTTATTATATTATATGTTTATCTATTTAAATCAATAAAGAATTACTCAAGAGAAAAAGGATTGTATTTTCATGAGTTTTTTGTGATAGAACGAGTAATTCTTGCATCTGCATTCATATTTGGAATTGTAAATATCTACTTTGCTGCAAGTATAATTCTAATTGCACTTTTAGCTACAAGTGTTTTTCAATATTTACTTAGAAAAAGATATGAGTTTAAGGAGTTAGCATGAAGTGTTTTGTTACTGGAGCAACAGGATTTATTGGAAATGAATTAGTTAAGAGGCTCGTTATGGAAGGTTATGAAGTTAGAGCCTTAATACATAAGACAAAACCGAAAAATTATGAAAAAAAAGCAGAATATGTATTTGGTAATGTTACAGAATTTGATACAATAAAGAATTTTGTAAAAGATGTAGATTTTGTTTTTCATTGCGCAGCTATAGTAAAGGATTATGGCTCTTCAGAGCTTTTTCACAAAGTAAATTTTGAAGGAACGAAAAATATTGCAGAAGCTTGTGAAGAATTCGATGTTAAAAAATTTATTTTTTTGAGTCATATTAGATACGAATCTGAGAAATATTCTGGATATTATAGTAAAACGAAAGCTATGGCTGAGCAATATCTTTTAAAAAAATATAAAAAAAGCAAATTTCCTATTGTTATTATACGCCCTGGAAATGTGTATGGTCCTGGAGCAACCACGTGGGTTCTGAGACCACTTAGATCTATTCAAAAAAACCGTATATCATTAATAGAACATGGAAATGGTATATTTTTACATACATATATTGACAATCTTTTAGACGCCTTAATAAGAGTAATAAGTATCTCTGGGATTTCTGGTGAAATTATTGATATCACTGATGGAGACAATAATACGACTTGGAACGAATATCTTAATCTTATAGCAAAAATTGCTGGCAAACCTAATATTAATAAAAACATGTCAAAAAAAACAGCATTGTATATTGGTAAAATAATGATATTCCTTAATAAAATATTTAAAATAAATCCATGGATCACCCCAATGTCTGCTCAAGTTCTAACTAATCAACAAAAAGTTTCAATTGAAAAAGCAAGATCTTTATTGGATTATGAACCTAAGATAGATTTTCAGGATGGAATTAAACAGGTTGAGAATTGGCTTAGGAAAGAAAATTATATATCAAAATAACCAATCAAATGTTACACTAATACTAAATTATTTAAAATGATTTTATGTATTGCAAATACTTCTACAAAATAATATCATAGATAGGAGAATTTAAAAACCATGTCACGAATTATTACCTTTCTAATAGTAAGAATTGGTATTAAGTTTGATGCATATAAATTAAAAAAATTAATTGATTTTGGATTTATCATAACTGAAAAAATTATTTCAAATTTGAAAAATTTAATACCATTTTATTTAGATTTCTATGAAGAAATTGTAAATAATGAAGTCGATTTAGCAGATATTTCAAAGAATGATCATGTTCTACATATTGGGTGTGGATCGATTCCTGCTACTTCTATTCTCCTTGTGAAAAAAATCGGCCCTCAAATTACAGGTGTTGATAATAATTTACCATCAATAAATCTAGCATTAAAATTATTAACAATGATAAAACTCTCGGATAAAATTAAAATACAATATGGAGATGCTTTGAATTTTCCAGTTGAAGAATATGATTTGATTATTGTATCACAAGGTATAAAACGATATGATAGAGTTTTAAAAAACATTTCAAAATCTATGAAAAAGGATACAAGAGTAATTTTTAGGACAAGTTCGGATATTAATGGTAAACTCACTGTAAATGACATTTTTATCGAAAAAATATTTTCAATTAAGGGAATTATTCCTCACAGAAAAAATGGTTTGCTGATTACGATTTTACTACAAAAAAAAATTAATTAATAATTTTTAATGATAGGTAATTTTTAATGTAAAATATTTAAGGATTAAACTAATAGCTAAAATTATTACAATATATTGACGAGGGATTTATCATAATAGAGAAATTTGCACCTTATGTTAAGGCTACTTTACAGGAAAAACCAAATAAAACTAGAAGTTTTTTTCAGAATAATTTCTATAAATTCTCCCGTGATATTATTGAAAGATATCAAAAATATAAATTAAAAAATACAATTAAACACGCGTATAATCATTCTCCTTTTTATCACAAATTATTCAAAGAACATAATTTAAAACCATATGATATAAAATCTCATGAAGATTTAAAATTGATACCATATACATCTCCTAAAAATCTGCAAAATGAATTTAAATCATTTTTCTCAGTTCCTGAGGATCAGTTTGTTAAAGTTTTTACAACATCTGGTACAACTGGAAAACCAAAAAAAGCATATTTTACAAAAAATGATATCAACAAAATTATAACATCAACAGTGTCTGGACTTAAATTTATGAATGGCATAACATCAAAAGATATCATTAGATTATCATTTGAAGTAGGATACGGAACAGAAATTTGGGGAAATCGGTATTGCCTTGATAAAGCCTTTCAGAGAATAGGTGCATTGACAATTGCCACTGGAAGACTACCAATTAAAGAAGAATTAGAAATGATTAAGGATTACAAGCCAACTGTTATTATGGATGTTACCTCGCGGATAAATTATTTAACAAGAGAATTGAAAAAAATATGTGAATTGGAAACATTAGGTATTAAAAAAATTCTTACTGGAGCGGAACCTACTCCCTCAAGTTTAAGAAAGGAAATTGAAAGTAGCTGGAATGCTGATGTAATAGTTGGTTATGGTATTACCGAAATTGGATTAATAATGGCTGGTGAGTGTGAAAAAAAACATGGTATGCATCTAAGTGAGTTAAATTTCTCAACAGAAATTATTGATCCAGATACAGATGAGCAACTACCAGATGGGGAAATTGGAGAACTAATATTTACAACATACGATCGTGAGGGTATGCCGCTAATAAGATATAAATCCCATGACCTTGGAAGAATAATCCCGGGTATTTGCAGTTGTGGAATCCCACTTAAAAGAATTGAGATTAAAGGTAGAGTTGATGATATGATACCAATCGGAGCTGGTGATAATCTTTTCCAAAAAAGATTTGATGAAGCGATCTTCAGTATACCTGAAGTAGAGGAATATCAGGTGATATTTGATAAAAAAAATGGAATGGATTTAATAACAATTATTGTTGAAACCGAATCGATAAAAAAAGATGTCCAGAAAAAAATCTTGGAAGCGATCATGGAAATGCCTGAAATAAAGAATGGTGTTGAAGTTTCAAAAACTATCAATATGCCAATAATAAATCTTGTTAAACCGAATATTTTTTCTAGAAATTCTATTAAATTCAAAAGACTTATAGATAATAGAAATCTGTATGATTAATTATTTTACTATTATATATCATTAATGTATATTAATATTTTTAAAATTAAATTTTATTTTTGGGTAAGGAATTAGCTGTATTTTTGTGAATATATTTTTCTTTAAATAATGAGATTTAAAATTTAAGGAAATACCAACCCCCTTAGGTGGTTTCATAATATCTATTTTTAGTGAGTTATGTCCAATTATTGAAACTTGTCGTTGTGGTTCAATTTTTGCAATTCCTTTAAGTTTTATTGTTTTTTTATTATTGGAATAATATCCTTCAACTATTCCAGGTGCTTCACAGATTACGAAACCAAGCCAATGTTTTCTTTTTTGAAATCTAGAAACATATTCTCTTGCTCTTGTGGTCATTTTAAATTTTAAGCATAACTTTTCATTTTTATCTTGTGCTACTAATTCAAACTCTGTAGGATAATAAAAATCATAATTTTTAGCATGCTCTGTTTTATTATAACGAAAATTGATATTGCAAAATTCTTTGTATTCTTCACCGTCTTTTGATAATATCAATGTACCTATTGCAGGACCTTCCATCAACCAAAAAAGTATATTGCCATAATATATTGTCCATCCATTATCAAATAAGGCCCATGCCCAATCATATCCGAAAGGATTATTTTCTGTAGTAAATTTTATTGAATTTGGAATTTTTATTCTATGATTTTCTAACCACCAAAAAATAAATCTACAATAAATTGGAATTGTTTTTTTTAATCCTGAAATATTTTTCAAAGGATTATCATATAAAAAATCTCCCCAGACATGTTCAAAATATCCTTTTCCTTCTATTTTATATGTTTTATCTTTGATTATTATTTCTCCCTTAAGACGGTTTTTAGGAATAAATCCATATCTGTAAAAACCAGCGCCCATTGGTAACCAACCATTTGTGATATCTTGTGCCACCCAATGAGGTAGAGCCTCTGCATGATAATTAATATCAATCTTGATATCGTTTTTCTTATCAATTAGCGACATCTTATAATTTGGATAAGCTCCCATTATAAAACAATCTTCATATTTAACTTCAAATCTATTAGATTCTGTCTGTAATTTTTTCCCATCAGATCTTAAATAACAAGTGAAATGTTTATCTTTTTCTTTATCATAAAGGGTAAAATTAAATATTGAACCATTATCATTGATAGTATCAAACCATTCTGTAAAAACTCCTTTAAGAACCCATTTTTTATTGCCTTCGTAGGAATTTAAAAAAGATTCTATTGCCCACCATTCCAATACACTACCATGATGCTCTCTTTCATCTTCAGAAGTCCATGGATTTTTCTTATTTCTGATCATCTATTAACTCCCATGAGTTTTTATTTTAAACAAAAACTATTGATTTTACTTTTAAAATAATAATCAATAATTCTTCATTTAAATTAATTAGATTGTATACGATCTTTATAAGTAATAACTATTTAAAATTTAATTTAATATCTATAAGATTCCTTTTCTTCTTCTCTTTTTCTAAGAGATTTAACATTTCTAATTCTAGTCTATCTGCAAATTTTCTATTATTTTTGTAAATATTTTTTTTTTCCTCCGGGTCATTTTCGAGATCGTATAATTCTTTTTCTTTGTTATCTATTTTATTTATTATAAATTTATATTTTTTTGTTCTATATGCAAGACAAGCGGATGAGTTTGCAATCATTCCTTTTTCTTGAGTTTTAGCAAAAAAACTCTTACCAAAAAAGTGAGGAGGAGGCTGGATGTTTACTAGTTCACATATTGTTGGAGCTAAACCTAAAAGTTGAACTTGCCTATCAATGGTGATGCCTTTCTTATTATGACTAGATATTATTAATGGAACGTGAATAACTTCTTCATAAAGTTGAGCTCTAAACTTACCTCCGTGTCCAAGGGTACCATGTTCTCCAAATGCATCTCCATGATCTGCACTAATAATTATTATACTATTATCATATTGATCTAATTTTTTCAATTCTTGAATGAAACTATTAATTGCTCCATCTGTATATTTTATTTCAAGATCGTATAAATTAATTAATTTTTTTATTTCATTTTTTGTAAGCATATTTGGAAAATCACGATATTTTGCAGAAAGATACATTAATTCCTTCTTATTTTCATAATTAGGTGGAGCATAAGGTTCATGGACGTCCATATAATGCAACCAAAGAAAGAATTTATTTTTTTGATTTTTTACCCAATTAATTGCATGTTTATTTAAATCTTCAGCCAGTGGAATATAACGGTGTTGTTTAGGAGATAAAATAGTAGGAAATGATTTTATAGCTATATCATATAAAAAATAAATGATCTTATATATCGCACTTTTTTCTTTTAGACCTAATCTAAGATATTTCATAAAAACTTGTCTAGTTTCTTCAATTACTAAACCATATCTATTCATATTTGAAAGCATTAGATCATAATAATCAAAATATTTATCCAATCTTGATCCTGGGACTGCGATACTTGAAAGAATAATTGGATTAGGATTAAAAGTAGCGGTTGAATATCCATTTTTTTTTAGAACTTCAGTAATTGTTTTTTTGTTACCTTTTTTTATAGGTGGTAGTGTTGATGTAAGAAATGATGGTACAGAGTATGGAGTATATGGTGCGTTAGCTATTGCTGTTTTAAATAAGATTCCATTTGCTGCTAAGTTATCTAATGTTGGGGTAATATTTTTTGGATACCCCATGCAATGAAGATGATCCCCTCTTAAGCAATCAATAGTTATAAGAATTATATTTTTTTCTCTTATTTTTTCACGTTCCATTTTATATCCATCAGATAATAATATTTTTAATATATTTTTTATAAATTTAGATCTTTTGAATAATATCTCTTAAAAGCAAGATTAGTTCCAATTGGAATAATACTAGAGAGATTCTTAGTAACAGTAATAATCTTTGCAATTCTTTTTGTCAGATTGTAATTTGAATAAAAATCTTTTGCTACCATTCTTGTTCCTTCATATAATTCTTCTTCGGTCATGTTCTTTGGTTTAAAAACAACGTCTACCTGATTATATCTTGACCAATCTCTTGTTAGAATTCTACCTTCTTTATTAAGCCTATCAAATAGAGGGGTACCAGGATAAGGAGTGAGAATATTTAATTCTAAAACGTCCAAATCCCAGTCGTTTATTGTTTCAAGTGTTGTATCAAATATATCAGGTTTATCTTCATCAAAACCAAAAATAATTCCACCCTGTATTGTCATACCATAGTTATGAACTCTTCTTATTATTCTTTTGAAATCACTCACTTTATTATGTGTCTTTTTTATATTATTTAATGCTTCCTGACTAACAGATTCAAACCCAACAAACCACTCTACACAACCAGCTTTTCTTGCAAGAGTGAGAAATTTCTCATCAACATTTCCAAGGATATTTGCTGTCCCATTTGCTACCCATCCTTTATGAATTCTTTGCTTAATGATTTCCTTAAAAAGTTCCATTGCATATTTTCTATGTAAGGTAAGATGAGGATCATGAAATATAAATAATTTATTATCCATATTTTGAATTTCTTCAACAACATCCTTGATAGGGCGTTGTTTTACAATATTTCCACAGAAACTGCTAATAGCACAAAATTCACATTGATTAGAACACCCCCTAGTAGTTTGTATTGCACCAAGAAATGGATTATGCTTAATTAGATCTCTTCTGAGGGGTGGTATCTTTGAAATATCAAAATTGTTATCTCTACTATAAATAGGTTTTAATTTACCATTATCAAAATCTTCTATTGCTCTTGGCCAATTTGCTTCTGCCATACCCATAACAATACTATCTGCATGTTGTATAGATTCCTCAGGTAGTGCAGTTGGATGATATCCACCCAAGATAACTGTTTTTCCACGTTTTCTAAATTCATCTGCAATTTCATAAACTCTTGGAGCAGTCATAGTATAGCAGGTAATTCCAACAACCTCTATATCTTCGTTAAAATCAATGTCATCATAATTTTCATTAATAATTTTAATAGAATGTTTAGTAGGAGTTATTGAAGCAATATGGGGAAGTGTTATAATAGGATATCCAACTACTATTTTTCTCCATGAGTTCTTATCCTTATATGTAGTAACTCCGTGTCCAATACGCGGAAAGACGAGTAGAATTTTCATTTTTATTCACGATTATTTTTTAATTGTATTTAAATGTTAAATTTTTCATTTTTATAAAACGATCTAGCACTTAAACTGATTGCAAAATTTATAAAAGGATCAATTGGATTTTTTATATAATTATTGAAAAAACACCTTTTAAATGAATTTTTGATTGAATAAAAATCAAGCGAGATTCTTTTTGCCCCTTCTAAAAGCTCTTCTTCAGTCATTAGTTTTGGTTTGATATTAACTCTTCCTTCTGCGTAATTCGACCAATCATAGTTTGTTATTCTTCCTTCTTTTTTAAGACGGTCAAATAACCTTGTACCCGGATAAGGTGTTACGATACTAAATGATGCTTCATCTAATCCCCAATCATATATTGCCTGTAGTGTGTTATCAAAAATATCTGTTGTATCATGGTCCAATCCAAATATAAAAAATCCAGTTAATGTTATTCCATAATTCTTAATTTTTTTTATTGCCTTTGCATAATTAGCAACCTTATTTGTTCCTTTTCCAGCCTGATCAATATTTTCTTGAGAGATAGATTCTATACCAAGATACCATTTGGTAACACCTGCTTCACATGCAAGTTTTAAAAATTCATCATCGCGAGCTAAAATATTTATATTTCCAAAACAATCAAATTTTTTATTAAGTTCTTTCATGGCTTTAAAGAGTTGTTTTGAATAATTTGGATTTATTGTTAACGAGGCGTCTGCAAAGAAAATTCTTTTCGTTTTGATAGTCTTCATTTCTTCAATTACTTTACCAATTGGTCTACCTCTAAATATTTTTCCTTCGACCTTATTCATTGCACAAAATTCGCATCCAGTTGGACATCCACGAGAAGTCTGAATAGCCTCGGCAAAAGGAGTATATACGCCAATATCATGTCGAGCTGGTACTATCTCTTCAGCTTTTACAATTCTATCTGCTCTGTAGAATGGTTTAAGTTTTTTATTTTCAAAATCGTTCAGTAAACGTGGCCATGTTAGCTCTGCTTCGCCAATTACAACACTGTCAGCATGATTTTTTGTTTCTTCTGGAAGCAATGAAGCATGGTATCCACCAAATACTACCGGTATTCCTTTCTTTCTAAATATATCTGAGATTTCATATCCACGTAATGAATTATAAGTAAGGCATGATATGCCAATTAAATCATACTGTTTTTCAAAATTAATCTTTTCATAGCGTTCATCAATAATATCAATTTCATGTTCTCTTGGTGTAATACCTGCAATCTGTTGAAGGGTAAGACTAGGATATTGAAATTTTGATAGAAAATTCATTTTAGAATTTGGATGAGGCATTATCAGTAATATTTTCATATACTTTATTCTCCAAGATTTTTTATAGTTATATTATTCCACCTTAATTCGTGGAAAAGTATTAACTTTCATTATGTATTTATATATTAATATTTCAATAAGAAATATTATTTATTAGTATTGTTTATTGAAACATCTTTGAAATATAATAAATCTATAGGTTTGCAGATTATCAAGATGGAAAAATAACATATAAATTGAATATATAACACTTTTTACAAATCTCCCTTCCATAAAAACTATCTAAATAAATTAAATAATCATATTGTTGTTTTAATAAAGTAATCTTATTTATTTACCCATTCTAAATTTCAATTTTATAATAATCATCTTAACTGTTAGATTTATATTGTTATAATAACTCATTTATAAATAATATAACACGAAATGGAAATTCAATGATAGAAACAATTTCAAGAAATTTATTATTAAGAGATAATTATTAAAAAATAACATATTAAATCATTATTCATAGAAGATAAAATCAAAAATGGACAACAATTGTACAAAATCATTTAAATACTATTTTTCCAAATAATATTATTAAATATTGTATATAAAAAACGATTTGAGGTATATTATGAAATATATGAAAAATTCTTTGTTAGTATTTCTGGTGAGTGTGTTATTAATTTGTTTAATGGTTATAATAGTTGATGCTGATGGCTGTCCTGATTACGGATATATCGGCGATTTGGTTTGGAATGATTTGGATTTTGATGGGATTCAGGATATTGGAGAACCAGGAATACCAGGTATCGTTGTAAATCTTTCTTTTTCAGATAATACTCCATATCGTAGTACAACTACTGACATAAATGGTTATTATAATTTTGAGTATGTTTTAATAAATAGAGAATATTTTATCGAATTCATATTACCTTATGGATATGAATTTAGTCCGCAGAATCAAGGTAATGATGACAAAAATGATAGCGATGCTAATCCAATAACAGGAAAGACTGATATTTTTTCTCTATCTGTGGATGAAGATAATGATACAGTAGATGCTGGTATGTTTTATTGCTTGGAATGTATGGATGAAGTATGGGTTGATGATGATTATAACTCCACAACCCCTGGTTGGAATATTGATCACGTCAACACCATTCAGAAAGGAATAGATAGAATATGTCCTTATGGAACAGTTTTTGTCTATGATGGAAAATATACAGAAAATGTTATTATCCCAATTGAAAAAATCGGCATAATAATACGAGGTGAGGATATTCCAGTTGATCATCATAAACGTGCAGTTGTTGAAGGAACTATGGAGATTTTTGCTGATTCAATAACGATCAATTACTTTTGGTTCAATTGTAGTACAAGTCGGGCAATAGGAGTACACATGGATGGAATAAAAATTATGTACAATGTATTTGAATTATGTTGTAATATAGATAGCATTGCAATATATGCTGATGAACTAGTAAATGCTGAATACAACTGGTGGGGAGCACCCAACGGTCCAAACGGTGGAATAATGGACGATGGATATATTGCTAAGGGTTATGGTTGTCAAGTTATTGGACCTGTGTATGTTGAACCTTGGGTTGGTGTTTTTTCAAAAGGTAAAGCATCATCATATTCTGTCGATATTGATGAATTAGTTGTTTTTAATGCAGAAGATAGTTTTGCAGCTGATTTCAATAATACATATGAACCAGATTATTACTGGAAGTTTGAGCCAACGATGTTCAGCGATGAAAAAGAAATTGCTTATTCCTTTGATTCACCAAGTATCTATGATGTATCTCTTAGAATTCAAGGACAAGGAATAGTTGGTCTTTATCAAGATTTTATGTATGACTGGTCGTATATTGTTATAGAAGTTACTAGTCCAGTATCACCACTTTATGCAAATGCTGATGGTGGTAATATAGATGGCTACAAAGCCATTATTGGTAAACCGATAATCCTTCAGGGTATAGCATCTGGTGGGGTACCACCATATAGTTATAATTGGATCTTTGGAGATGGTAATACTAGCAATGATCAAAATCCAGAATATACATATAGATCAGTTGGAAATTATACATTGATATTCACAGTTTTTGACAACCATGGAAACATAGCAACTGATGTGTCAAAAATAACAGTTAATAAACAAAAAATTCCTGCTGAAATTAGGAACGTTAGAGGTAATTTTGGTTGTATTAAAGCTACTATTGTTGCTGGTGATACTCAGGTAAATTGGACAATTAGTATTAATGGGTGTGTATTTCTTAATAATGAGAGAGTTGGAACCATTCCTGCAAATGATCGGGCAACGGTTAGATTACCGTTTACATTTGGTTTTGGTTATGTTAATATAACTATTACTGCCAATTCAGTAATTGAAATGCGTAGAGCATTAATGATGGGACCATTTATCCATTTATCAAAATAAATATAATTACATTTAATAAAAAATTGAGAAATACTGATTAACAATCCATGTTAAAATTTTTATAAATAATTAATCATGAAATTAAAAAATCTTGACCTGTAGAATTGTTCTCCTTTTACAATAATTGTAAATGAAATTAGATAATGGATGTACAACAAATCCTTTATAATTATTAATTACAAAATAGGTGGTGGTGAAAAAAATGGTGAGAAGTAATTTATTCAAATTCCATTCACTTAAAATCAAGAAAAATATGGTAAAATATAGACTTGTAAATAAATTAATTATATTTCTTTTTTCAATAATGTTTATTACAGTTATTTTTATTCCTACTGTAAATTCTCAAAAATTGAAAGATGGATGGGAATTTACATTGAATTTTTCTGAATTAGGAGGAAAAACGGATCGTATAGTTTTTGGTGAAATATCTTATGCTTTTGATTCAATAGATGAAAGTGATGTTCCTGATCCAGGTGTACCTCCTACTCCACCATATGTAAATGCTTATTTTACAACTTTATTTTTATATCCTCATACAAATTTAATGCATGAATTTAAACACTATTCTACTATAAATACTTACAAAATATGGAATTTT
>Ga0272441_10008870_pt1 | contig 15746 bp, 6 predicted proteins | sample SSMProp6N_FD_193582 | JGI IMG/M metagenome (GOLD analysis project Ga0272441, IMG submission 193582) | Marine sediment archaeal communities from Little Sippewissett salt marsh, Falmouth, MA, United States - SSM-Prop-6N | ecosystem: Environmental > Aquatic > Marine > Wetlands > Sediment ... | reverse complement strand
CTTGGCGGCCGCTCCCGAAGAGGCGATCAGCGTCGACGCATTGACCGACAGCCCGCCGCCGGATATCCAGCTGACCGCTCCGGTATCGCCGATCGTCAGGTCCAGCGCCGTACCGGTGCCCGACCGGTCGTGCACCACCGATCCCGCTCCCTCGTCAAACAGGTACAGCACCTGCTGACCGGCGGTCACTCGATCGCCCGCTGTCCGGACAAATTGAACATACGCATTATCTGCTGCGCCCTCAAGGGCCTCATAGTTTTTAAAAGCCGGCCACTGTGTTGCGGCCGTAAAGTATTTGGCATTGGGCGCGTTATCTCCCAGCTGGCTGGTGTCTTCAACCGAGGCGCTGACAACGACGCTGACAGGATTGCCGTCTGCGTCCAGCCTGGTCAGGACAATGTCAATTCTCACCGACGTCTCGGTCAGCTTTGTGATGTCAGCTCTCAAGCGGTACCAGGTATTGGCCGGCAGTGCCGGAAGAGTTGCAATAGAAGGCCTTTTGTCAACAGCGGTGACTCCGTCCCAGTATCCTTCGATATTGTAGCCGCCGCTGTCGTCAGGATCCATCTGCACACCGAATATGTGCTCTGAGCCGTCATCGGTATCCGAGATCATCCACCCGATACGGTCGTCATCAAAATGACCGCTGCCGTCGGTCTGGAAATCCATCTGGAAAATCACTCCCGAAAAGTCCGGTGCATTCCAGTTAAACGGGTGCGCGACCCAGGTAAATATCCGGTTTCCGCTGGTAAGTCCGATTGAGCTGCCGACACCGATACCGGCTGCAGGCTGTGGACCGGAATTCGCTGCTTCGTAGAACCAGTCCGGATGCTCACGAAGCTCCTGACCCAGCGTATAACCGAGTTCGAAATCCTCCAGGTAAAACAGGCCGGGTTCGGGCGCTTCAAGTGTTGTAGCGCAGGCCACATCGGTATAGTCCGAGACTCCGAGGCTGTTGGTTGCTCGCACACGGTAGCAGTACTGTGTCTCAGGATTTACTCCTGTATCGCTGTATATTTCTGTATTTGCTGAAACAGTTGCCACCTGAATGAAGGGGCCATTGATTCCGTCACTGGAACGTTCAATCTCGAAATTTGATTCATTATCTGCATTGTCCGTCCATGTCAGATCGATTCGAGATCCTGATACCGCATTCGCATAAAGCTCGGTGGGAGCATCCGGGATCTCAGAGGGCGGCTCACTCTGGATGATCCATTCTTCCTTAAGGACAAACGAGCCGGTGCTGCTCGACCGGTTGTATACTTTGTACGTAGTGTTGGTTCCATCAACCAGCATGTACGTGATGGTGGCGCCGTCAGGAACGGAGTCATAGTTACGCAGGCATCCGTTGGTGATCTGGTGCAACTCTCCCAGAGGAAACTCGGGATCAACGTCGTGTTCGTAATAATGGGTATGCCCGCAAAACAGCGTTTCAACATCGTTGCTGTTCAGAGTGGCGACAAAGGCATCACGGTTGGCCGGATATTGATCGAGAGAATCCCCGACGTGACGATGAGACGGATATGCCGGTTCATGGACAAAGACAAATTCGTGGGTACTGTCGTTGGTTTGCAGGTCGTTATCAATCCAGGTTCTTAATGCTTCGGTAATGTTGCCATCGGCTGCAGAGTCCGCACCCGGATCAGTGGTCCCGTTCCAGTAGGCATTGACGGCAACAAAGTGAGCATTGCCGTAACTCCAGGAGTATGAGGTATTCTCGCTTCCCGTCGGGCCGTGATCAACGACATCCGGCAGACCGGGAATCATTGTATCACGAAGGTAATTGAAATTACGGATGTCATCGCTGACTTCATGGTTACCGATAACCGGGTACCAGAGAAAATCCTCACCTAATACATCGTCAATAATATAATCCGTTTCATTGGGATCTGTAGCTCCATCCTGCCAGACATCCGGAAAATCACCGGTGATGACCATAAATGCGGGTGCCGGCATATCATCCGTAGGATTGTCAATCCAGGATTTGATCTGTTGCAGGTTGTCCCTGACGTTCACATAACCATCGCTTGTATGCAGGTCAGTAACAACAACAAAGGCGAACTTCTCCGCTTTTCTGACAATTTCAAAATATGCGTTGTCGGCAGCGCCGCTTACTGCATCGTAATTCTTGAAGACGGGCCACATGCTTGTGGGGGCGAAGTACTCGGAATTCGGAATTTCATTTTCAGCCGTGTCCGGGAGAAGAGCCGTATCCGGGATAGTACCCGCTGCAACAACTTCTACAGGATTGCCGACTGCATCCAGTTCCGTCAGGGTAACGTCAATCCTCGCCGATGTGGCAGTCAGTTTGGTGATTTTTGCCCGCAGCCGATACCATGCATTGCCTGTAAGCGCCGGCAGATCGACTATACCTGTCCTGCCGCCGTTATCTCCGAACGTATCGCCGTCCCAGTAGCACTCGATGTTGTAACCCGTTTCGCCGGGGTTGGGATCCATCTGGACGCCAAAGTGATTGTCCGAGGAGTCGTCGACATCGGAGATCGTCCATCCCACCCGGTCGTCATCAAAGTGACCGCTGCCGTCGGCCTGAAAATCCATCCCGACAATGACGGCCTCGAGATCCGGGTCGTTCCAGTTGAACTCATGCGGCACCCATGCCGCAGCCCTGTCGCCGGTTGTAATGCCGACTGAACTATTGACCCCGATACCGGACTGCGTCGCGGGACCTGAGTTGGCATCTTCGAAAAACCAGTCGGAATGCGCATTGAGCTCAACGTTTCCCGATGTGTCATAGCCGGTTTCAAAGTCTTCCGTCACACCGCCCGGCGGCGCCGCTTCGACAAAGTTGGCTGTAACCGTCATATCGCCGGTAATGGTAATTTCGGCGGGGTTCGTGCTGCCCGTAGCATCACCGGACCAGCCATTAAACCGCCAGCCGGGATCGGCCGTGGCTGTCAGCTGGACTGCAGTTCCCCGGTCATACAGGGACAGATCGGGATCTTTGGTCACCGAACCGTTACCGGCGACATTCACCGTCAGCGTGTGCCGGGTGGGGGGGGTGACCGGTCCTTCTCCCTGCAGCATGAACACATCGAAGGCGTAAGCCTTGTAACCGCTTTCGGCATCTGGATGATGAGTTGCCCGGACCGTAAAACTGCCGTCAGAGCCCGGATTGATACCGGTCCAACGGGCCACGTAGCCTTCATTGTAATTATCGCCGGTATTGAACCATACGGACAGGGGATTGCCCAGGTATTCCTCTGTGCCCGGGGTGCTGGCATTGACGGCAGCATCGACACTTGAGATGGTATAAATGGTTTCCCTGCTGGTGTAGCTGCTGTTGGCGCGGCATGCCGATGTGGCAAAGGCATATTCCCCGGCCGGATCCAGACCGGTGAAGGTAAGATCCACGTACCAGCCGGGGCTGTCCCCATAGTAGATCACGCCGGTCATGTCGGTAATTCCGCCGAAAGTGTTGTTGGCATCGGTGTCCGGGGCAGCATCATACCCGCCATACCAGTTTGTGCTGATGTCAGGCTGCCAGGTTACACCTCCGCTCTGGGTCAACGTTGCCGTTATTCCCGTCAGGTTGCCGGTAGCCTGGTCAATCAATTCTCCTGAAGACGGTCCGGGGCTGTCGCTGCCTATATTATATATCGTCACATTGGGACCGATGTAATGGACAAGCTGACCACTCGGGTCGGTCGCTGCCTGGTACTGATCAGCGTCATATACGCAGTCATTATAGGCAGTCCACGCAGTTTTTTTGACAATTTCGAAATAGGCATTGTCGGCAGACGCTGCGGCCGTCGTGTAATTCTTGAAGACGGGCCACATGCTCGTGGGGGTGAAGTACCCCGGATTCGGGACTTCGTTACCGTCTGTATCTGGAAGCAGATCCGTATCCGGAATGGAACCCGTTACAACAACTCCCGCGGGATTGCCATCGCTATCCAGTGCCGTCAGGGTAACATCGATCCTCGCCGATGTGGCAGTCAGTTTCGTAAATGTTGCCCGCAGACGATACCATGCGTCGGCTGTAAGCGCGGGCAGGTCGACGATACCTGTCCTGCCGCCGTCATCCCCGAAACTGTCACCGTCCCAGTAGCACTCGATGTTGTAACCCGTCGCGCCACTGCCGCCGGGATCCATCTGGATGCTGAAATGATTATCCGAGGAGTCGCTGGTATTGGAAATCGTCCATCCCACCCGGTCATCGTCGAAGTGACCGCTGCCGTCGGTCTGAAAATCCATCCCGACAATGACGGCCTCGAGGTCCGGGTCGTTCCAGTTGAACTCTTGGGCCACCCAGGCGGCAGCGTATTGTCCATCCGTTATGCCGACCGAACCGTTGACCCCGATTTCTGCCTGTGTCGCAGGCCCTGAGCCGACGTGGAACCAGTCGGGATGCGCATTGAGTTCAACGCCCGATTTGTCATAGCCTGATTCAAAATCCTCTGTCACACCGCCCGGCGTTGAGGCTTCAACGAAGTTTCCCGTAACCGTCAGATCTCCGGTGATGGTGATATCGGCGGGAGTCGTGCTGCCCGTAATATCACCGGACCAGCCATCGAACTGCCAGCCGGGATCGGCCGAGGCCGTGAGCCGGACCGTGGAGCCCAGGTCATACAGTGTCTGGTCGGGGGTCTTCGTCACCGTGCCGTTGCCGACCACGTTCACCGTCAGGGTATGCTGGGTTGTTCCGCTGTAAAGGACTTCAAAATAGGCGTTGTCAGCATGCCCCACTTCGGCACTATGATTTTTGAACGCCGGCCACAACGTACCGGCAAAATAGTTGACATCAGGGGCATCACCGCCAAGGGTGCTCGTATCCGCTATGGTTCCGCTTGCAACAAGGGAAACCGGGTTTCCGTAGTCATCAAGCGCCCACAGCTCTGCGTCGATTCTGGCCGACGTGTCCGTCAGCTTGGTAAAGGTGGAAACAAGGCGATACCACGCGTCAGGGGAAAGACCTGACAAAGAAGCAATTGCCGGCCTTTTGTCTTTATCAACGTTGATTTCATGATCCCAGTACCCCTCGATTCTAAAACCGGACGCCGGGTCCATCTGCACGCCGAAAATATAATCGGAATTCGTGCTGCCGGACTCGATCATCCACCCGACACGGTCATCATCAAAGATTCCGCCGGCATTGGTCTGGAAATCCATCCCGATTACAACACCCGTCAGTAAAGGATCAGTCCACTCGAATGGATGGGCCGTCCAGGTAAAAATATTGCTCGAATTGCTGAGCCCCCATGTACCGCCGACACCGAAGCCATCCTCGACTGTGGGGCCATTGTTAGAGTACCAGTCGGTGTTGTCGATATAGGCACCGTCTGACCAGCCATCTTCAAAACTTTCTACCACACCGGTAACAGGAACTTCGTCGGCAGGCATCTCTTTCAGCATGATGGAGGTCATGGCATACGCCTTTGAGCCACCATAACTTGTATCCTGTACGGCCGTGACAGTAAAACTTCCGTCGGCCGCGGTAATGTCTGTCCACTGCGCCACATAGCCGGTAGACGTGTTGGCACCGGTGCTGAAGGAAACCGAGTCCTCCGAATTGACCACAACACCGGCACTGCTCGCATTTATGTATGTGTCGGCACCTGCAATGGTAAACTGTGTCACTCTATTGGTATAGGTTGCATCGTCACGATTATTCGTCACCGCAACAACGTATTCCCTAGTCGAATCGAGGTTGTCGAACGTCAAGGTCACATAGTCACCCGAGTTGTCAATTTCGTAGCCGCCCGCACCATCGACAATACCCCCGAAAATCTGATCGGCATCGGTCCCGGGCGCTGAATCTGACCCATTCGTGGTCGGGTATCTGATATCCATGTCCACCGACATGGTGACTGGAAGGTCACCGCCCGTGTCAAAGTTCTTGAGCACCCAGTCGATTGACGGATCTACAGGTTGGGTGTCAGGAGTTCCCGGCTCAATTGCCAGAACATTGGGAAGGTTGGCATCGCCGGCTATCGCCCGAAGGTCGACATAAGAAATCCAGTTGTAATCGGCAATTTTAAGAGATGGTATGAGAGAAAAATCGGAACTGACCAAACTCACGTTATGACCCTGTACAGCAATGACGTTTGTGCCTGCCGTCAGAAGTGACGTATCGATGTCATAGCGGTCGACAGGAGATGCTCCGGTGTCGCCCCCTGAGGCTTCATGGTTGACGTCCGCAAATGCATTATAAGCGGGCGGGTTTCCCGTCACGTTGCTTCGTGCCACTTCGATACCGTTGAGATATGCCACAAAGCCATCGTCATAGTCCATGGTCAGAATCAGTCCGGAAATCGCCGCCGACTCATCGACGGTGAACTCCTTGCGGACATAGACGCTTCCATAGCTGTTCTGCATGTCGGTCAGCTCCGTGGCGTCGTCGCTATCGCCGTAACCGAAACCGCTCGGCCCGATTAACCAACCAGAAGCATCAAAGCTGATGTCGTTCCATCCGAGCGGAGGCTCCTCCGTTCCCTTGAAGTACTGCCACGGGTCTCCCACATTGATGGGGAGTTGTTGGGGAAGAGATGGTGATGCTTCGTCACTGATCTCCTGCAGCATTACGGCGTTGGCGTACTTACCCTTGTTTTCATCCGTCCCGCCTGTGCTGAGGGTCAATACTACTTCGCCGTCGCTGCCCGGATCGATCCTGTTAAAACAGGCAACATACCCACCGTCATTATCCGACGGCAGCCTTGTGGTATCATCGCCCGGGCCGGAGAACAGTGAACCATCCGGCCCGTCGTCATACGGATTATCCGTTGCCGGCGAACTCTCGTTGGTGAAGCCTGTCGCGCCTGAAAGGGTTACCAGCGAGGCACGAGTCCAGCCGTAATCATCACGATGACCATAGAGGACTACGTTATACCTTTTGTTCGGATCCATGCCGGTGAAGGTCAGCACGAGATTGCCGACAGGGGGGGCAATATTTTCGTAACTTATTGACCCAAGGGCGTCCACCTTGCCGTTAAAAAAGTCGTAGGCATCGGTGCCTGAGGACGGACTCCCTGTGTATGTATCCGCGTGGCTGCTACCGTTAAAGTCGCCGCCTGTAACTGTCAGGGTGACTCCGGTTCCTCCACCGGTATCGGAATCGAGAAGCTCACCGGTACTGGGCAAACCTGATCCGCCGTTGGGTGATGTAATTTTGGTAATGTTGGTGTCTAATTGTCCAATGACCCATGCGAGATCGTTGTAAGCAGTCCAATTGGTCATATCATAGCTGATGGTAAACACTTCGGAGGTTGTATCGTCCCCCATAACTGCATCGGTGCCGTATTGATCAAGCCGGGGTGAATAGGTCTTCACGGTTATTTCATCGTTCTCGGGCGAAAACTCCATTACGCGAAGCCACCCGTCGCCTCCGTTCAACAGGTCCTGGTAATCCGCCAGCAGTATATGGACGGTATTCCCGTTGTATTCTTCCACCCGCATTGCTTCGCCGTGCATGTGGCCGCAGAGCATGAGGAACAGGTTCGGATTATCTTTCAAGGCATCGTAGACATTTTGGCCCCATGGACCGAAGCTGCCATCCGTGTTGAGAATGTAGTGACTGACGATAATCGCCCGGCGGTCGATGTTGTCTTTCAACAGCTGGTCGGCCCAGTCCAGAAGGCCTGCAGCCGGATTCGCATAGTCGAGGTTGACGACAATGAAATCCATTCCGCCGGCGCTGAAGATGGTATAGTTGCTCTCATTACTGCCGGAAGGATACCCATCACCGTAATAACTTCTGCACCCTGTGGGGTAAGCACAGAACCGGTCAACGCCGAAATAATCATTGTAAAGAGCATTTTCATCATGATTTCCGGGAACCACACCATAGGGGATTCCGTCAACCAGTCCGGTTGTCACCGGATCCTCCAGCAGACTCATGGCGGCATCAGCGTTAACCCATTGTTCGGTGCTGGTAGCCGTATCGACAATGTCGCCCTCGTGGGCAACGTAGACGATGTTCAGGGCGTCCCTGTTGTCGACGATCCACTGCGTCTGGGCTGTGAAAATGTCCGGATAATTGGCTGAATACTTTTGAGTATCCGGCAGAACAACCATCGTAAAATTCTGAGCACTTGCTGCAAACGCCGTAACAAGGCTCAGAACAACAAACAGTATCCCCATCCAGATAGATCTCTTTGAATTTTTTCGGCGTAACATATGGAATCCCTCCTGAAATGTGAAATATATAAACGTTTAATTTGTTACATATCCTGATGATGACACGTAACCCGCATATACCCGTCAAAAAAGGGGGTCGGGAAAAAATTCATTCTGCCGGCCGGTGCATCACGTGCGCCGGCCGGCAGGATCCGGAAATCAGAATCAAATATCAGCAGATCGATGCTCAGCGATTAAGAAATGAATAAATTTCACAGTGATGTTGGGCATACATATTGTACGTGCGCTTTGATACGACACAAATAAGACAGGAATAAAAGGACGGAATAAAACAGGTCCTGAAGTTTTATAATATCTGGAATCAGACAAATTACACGTGCCTGTTCCGTTTTTTGGGAAGGATCCGAAACGTGCTCATGTCATTTATTACAAAATCTATAACAAAATTGAGGTTCAAGGCAATCGGGTAAATCCATGAATTCAACTTTCGTAATCTGGAAATATTGCCTGAAAATCGGTAAACAAAAAAAATAATTTATACTATATTGAAATATTATGTGAAGACATAAAAAAAGCCCCGGGGCATCCATTCAGCCATGGATGACCCGGGGCTTTTCGAGGTGGAAACTTCCTGCAATCATAATTTCAGGGCGACAAACCCATTATGCACCAAACAGCCCGAGCTGTCTCGTTATCTAATTACAATACAAAGGGGGCTCCAAACACTTATTTATCTTCTTCAATGTCCTTTGCTTCAAATCGTTCAAGTTCACGTTTTGCGCGTATTAATTTCAGCATCAACCCAGCACGACTTTCCATATTCTGCTGAAGCATCTTCATCAGTTCCAGAACCAAATCATCGCGTTTATTCCTGCTTTCGGTCAAGTCTGCCAGTTGACGCTCCAAGAGGTTCATTCGGGTTTCCATGTGAGCCAATCGTGTTTCCTGTAGACTTAAATCCGCAACAGGTTTTGAATCAAATGCCGCCGCATCGAAATTTTCCAGTATTTCCGTACCTTTTCGCGACAGGCCCGAAAAAATACCCCCGGCTTCCCTTGTATCGACCACGCTTTGAACAACCGATTCATCAATAGTTTGAAGCCCATCAGCATATCCGTACACCAGCGCCGTGTCACACAGAATATTAATAACCCGGGGGATTCCGCGTGAACAATTGGATATCAGGCGTATCGCTTCCGCGGTAAACAGTTCCCGTTTTTCAACACCGGCCACTTTCAAACGAAACCGGATATAGGCATCCACCTCCTCCGGCGACAACCCTTCCAGATGACAATGGACGGTAATTCGCTGGACAAATTGCTCCATGTCCTTTCGTTTGAGCTTGTATTTAAGATCCGGTTGGCCTACCAGCACTATCTGAATCAGGTGATTTTTTTCAGATTCCAGATTGGAAAACAGTCGAAGTTGCTCCAGAACATCAGGCGTCAGGTTCTGTGCTTCATCCACGAACAGTACCACACGATTCCGGCAGGCAAACTGCTCCAGCAGGAATTGATGAAAAACATCAAGCATTTCGGTTTCATCCAGTCCTCCCGTATCGAGCTCAAACTCCCGGCATACCATCTTCAGCAATTGATCGGAATGAATGCAGGTATTATTGATCAGGGCCACCTGGATGTTCTGAGGAATCTTGTTCAACAGAAAATTAATCAGAGTGGTTTTTCCACTGCCGATTTCTCCGGTTACAACGACAAATCCCTTGTTTTCCAAGACAGCATATTCCAGATGAATGTAGGCATTCTCGTGGCCTTTACTCATGTAAAGATAGTCCGGATCCGGAAGAATCCGGAAAGGTTTTTCTTTTAATTCGTAGAATTTTTTATACATATCATCATTCTTGGTATCGGATATCCCCGAATTTCGGTTATCGTCGAAAAGTTATCTGCATGTTCCTTTTTCCGACATCAGGGAATTTTTGCACAATTTTTCCTGAAAAATTGATACTACTTTTTCAATACGGCTATCCCAACTATTCTGATTTGCCCATTTGATTCGATTGAAAGTTTTTTCTGAATCATTCTCTTTGACGCATTTCTCAATCTTTGAGATCCAATCAGAAACATCGGAGGCGAAGTACAACACAGATTCAAATTCTTCCAAATTCTCTAAATATACAGAAACTACAGGCTTCCCACAGGCCAAATATTCATTTACTTTCATGGGATAAATATATTTTGTATACTCATTTCTTTGATAACACATCAGACAGACATCTAACTTTTTAATGTATTTTGGCAAATCATCGGGCTTTATCCCCCCTAACAGGAATACATTTTTTTCTTTTCGAAGCAATTCGATTTTCTTTTGAACCTCCTTATGAGACTTGGATATCGGCCCGATCAAAACAATGGACCAATTTTTTCTTTTGCGTGCAATTTCGAGTATCAGGTCCAAGTCTATCTGCTTCTTTATGATTCCTACATATCCTATCCGTGGCTCGGGAATTTCATCCAGCTCACAGAAATAAGCGTTTGGGTCATCCATGACTTCTCTGTAATATGAATAAGCAACTCCGTTCGGGATATAGAATGTATGAAAATTTAAAGATCCTTTCTTTTTCAACAATGATTTTGAATGAATAAATACCAAATCCGAATTCCGGATCAACTCCCTTTCCGTATCACTCACCGGCTGATCCTTATCAAAGGAAAAAGTATATTCGTCATCAATATGATAACACACCAGATCTTCATCAAACTTCCCGACGCAAGAAAAATACTCCGGTCTCCATAGATACAGAATTAATCGTTTGATTCCCATGTCAGACAAAAAACCCTTTATTCTTCTCTTACGTATCCAATCCCAGCTGCGAGACAAAACTCTTATTCTTGTTTTACAGGGCAAATACCATTCCGGTTCATATATCCATAAATTAGACGATTGTTTTTTGATGCCTCTTGAATTACCCATGATATGACTGGCGGAAAAAGCTTTTCGCCACGGCAAGGGAGGAGATACCCAGAGAACTTTATAATGCTGCGAAAGCCGTGACATGACGTGATGCCTTGAAGCCCAGTAATTGTCCCACAGGTCGGGAACAAATGTCAGGATTCCCGTGTCGATTGTTTTGTGCATATGAGAGTCTTTATATTTCGATTCCATGCGGGAACCGAATAGTTTTTTCAAGTTCAGGGAAAAAGAAAATTTTAATCGCGGTATACTTGGAGTATTTTTGAGGATTTTAATCCGATCACAATAGAAAACACCGCAAAGCCCAGTCACCTCATGAGAGATTTAACTCAATCTTAACGACAAAATGGGCCAAAATCGATTCATTCAGATTGGGAAAAGGTTGGAATCACATTTTGTGTTTAAAAGACGGCACCTGACAATCTAAAAATTTTTAATGTCAGCTTCACAGCTGATATCTTATATATCTTTTTATTTTGCTATACATATTCAATAAAAAATTATTAATATTTTTTCGGGTTATCAACATAGATACAATTCCACGTTCTTTAGCGCCTAAAGAGAACTTGTATGATTCATTCCCTTTTAAGAAATCAAAAGCTTTAAATCTATTTTCTATTGCATATTTGATACTGTGTCCAAACATAACCCTTCCAGGTGACAACACATTAAATTCCGGATTATATGCAGTAATATAATTATAAAAACATTTCTTACCGGTATCGATAAAAGCAGCATGAGCCGCCATAGGGATTGCCCCGTCCCATAAAACACACATCCATAAACAATCATGATAAAAACAATTTTTAAAAATGACACGATATCTTTCAAGAATAATGTCGGATTTTTTGCCCCATCGCACTTGCCAGAATTTCAACAATATTTCTATGTGTTGTTCTAAATTATTGGCATTAATATATGTTGCACGAAATTTTTCAAGTTTTTCCATGCATCTCATCTTTTTTGTCAAACCTTGCCGTGTGCGACGTCCGAGACTATTTGTCAAATATTCCTCCCATGTATTCGGCAAGCTAATATAAGGGCAGGAAATCTTGCTCAAATTATGAATATTGAAATTTGATGCAGGAAAATAAGAAAGAAACGAATCGTATCTATGACCAAAAACATCATTCAGATAAAAGATATCCCATTTCAATATCCGTTGTATATAGTTTGCAAACATAGCTACCGAAATTTCTTCATATTCCGGCAAACAAATAAATCCGGTATAATCTGCTTGAGGGGTGCCTCCCATCCTAAGTTCATTCATCAAAAAAAAACGTTGCTTTCTTAAAGAATTTTTAGAAACAGGAAAAAATGCGACATAATCTGGATCAGTAGATTTTCTTACAGCGAGAATACGCCAATCGTAAGGCATAGTCAAAAACCACCCTCTTAACCAGGCCCAAGATAAAAAAATATGAGAATGCGGATCGTTTGAATAGACATCATTCCAATTTGGTTTAATGCTATCGAACACGTTAATATTATTGATACAATCAATCCGCATTTGTTTTCCTTTTCTCTTTTCCCATAATATAAAAATAAAAAACCTCATATTTACGAAAAAACAAAGACAAAAAATCTCCATTAGAAATATCTTTTAATGTTAACCATCTGCTATCTTGAACAAGTTTTGTCATTTGAGATTCATATCTCTCCATAGCTTTTTTTTTCATGCCTACCACGTCACTGATGTTTATAAAAAATCTGCAATCCTTTATTAGAAAATAATTACAAACTAAACTTTGAACAAATGTTCGAAATATCCCTTGATTTAACTTATACGGCCTGTTTACAAATGGCCAATGGCAGCAAAGCCATACAGGAAATTCAAAAATTTTAACTTGTCTTCCATAAATATTTAAAGCAGACTTAACAATAAGATTTGTTGAGAAATGATCAGGAGGCAGTTCTTTTCTATGAGGAATAAAAATTTCATCCGGTCGAAATTCAGACAATAATCCTAATACTTTGTGCAACGCTTTTATTTGATTATTTATCAATCTTCCATCTTCAAATTTTAAGAAAACAATGTCCTCATCTTTTATTCCAATCATTTGCCCCGCACGCAAGGCTTCGTTGGATCGTATAATTCTCATTTTCTTTTTTGAAATGAGATGCTGGTGCGATCGACACCCGTCTGTCATAAAAATAATTTTAACATTGGCTCCAGCTCTTTTTTTTTTAATAATTGTTCCACCGCAACCGAGTATTTCATCATCAGGATGAGGTGAAAATACCATAATAGTTTTTCCTCTAATATCAGACAGATCTATCTCTGAAGCGCATCGTTTCCAAAAAAATGAAAAAATTTTAGCACTCTGATTCAAAAGCAAGTTTATAGCGTTTGTTTTCATAAACAATACGCTTCATATAAGGATGTCAGATTACCCGCACATTTTTCCCATGTGAACAAATTGGTTACTTTTATACGACCTTCTTCCGCTATTTTCTTCCGCATAATCTTATTACCCAATACCATTAAAATTGCGTTGGAAAGTGCTGAGATATCACCAGGATCAACAAGAAATCCGGTCGTACCGCTATCTATAATTTCTGTCATTCCACCAACTCGAGACGCTATTACAGGGATCCCGCAGGACATCGCTTCTATAAGGCTTCTCCCAAAAGATTCGCTCAAGGAAGGATTAACTAAAATAGTTGCTTTTTTATAATAATCAACGATTTGTGCATATGGAACAAAGCCTTCAAACCTAACATTTTTATCCAATTTCAGAGTCGCTATTTTTTGTTTTAAATATAGATAATAACTATTATTCAGACTGCCGTTATAATATTTTTTCAGCTCATTTATTTTTGTATTTTCACTCAATTTTAAAATATACGACAAAGGCAGTTGGCTTTTTGTTCCAATTATTTGAAGCTGAATATCTGATATATCATTCGCTACTTTTTTAAAAGCATCCAGCAAATAGTGCAAACCTTTTTCGGGAGATATTCTTCCTACAAAAAGTATTTTTTTTATTTCTTTATATTCCGGTTCAAATTGGGTGTTTTTGATATAAAATTCGTTTATATTTACGCCATTAAATATTGTGCCGCATTTTTCTGAAGCCTCAGGAAATTTATCCATAATTTTATAAGTTAAATAATCACTGCATCCTATAATTAAATCAGCATATTGAATACGTTTTTTAATAAGTGAATAATCCAGTTGCGTCAGCCATTCGCAATGCATATGCAGAACGATTTTAATTTTGGGATTAAAAAATCTGATAACCGGTACAAATTGAGAAAAATTAAAAACATGTGCAACATCAATTTTATTTTTCCGCAAGTCCAACGCTATTTGCAAAATATAACCGATATAGTAAACAGATGAATAAAAAAAATCATTTCCGGTTTTAGAGCAGAAAGGGCGCAGCATTCGCCCCAAAAAACGGAGTATGAGATTATCCATCCATAGGTTTATACATTTAAAATTCAGTTCCGGTCTTTTATTAATATACTTATATTTTTTACCATCTTTAGCGTAAACCTTAATCCTGTAAGATTTTGGCAAACGCTTAATAATTTCGTAAATAAAAATACCTATCGAATTCTGATAAGGCGGTAAAATTGAATCCATAGGCTGAGCTACAAAAGCGATTTTCATACCGGTCTCTCAGTTGTATTATTAAAAATATAGAAATCGATTTTTATATTAGAAACTCTAATTAATTGACACAAACACGTCATTTAACATCATTCTCCAGTTTAATTTAATCCACTTTATTAATTGAAAATAGCACATCGTTTTTTCGTAATGGTTCAAAGCAACACGAGATATTGAGCCCATGTATTCAAAAAAAATTTTCCAAAAAGGCAATATTAAACGATCTTTTTTTTTCGGATCAAACCATACTAATCTTGAATGCAATAACGGCATCACTCTTGTTGATCTTTGAGAATGTTCTCTATGATAAAAAAGCACTTCCGGCAATTCATGGAACCGACCGCGCATACCAAGTTCAGCTAATAATACCCTGTCAGATGCTACATATTTTCCAATCAGCTTTGTTTTTTCCAGTTTACTTTTACGAATCAACCCAAAGACAGGCAAGCATGAATGATTGATTAAAATAAGATCACGAAAACGGAGATTAGCTTTGAATGATTGAATATTTCCATCATGTTGATTATATTTCAGAAATTTTCCTTTCGCATCAATATCCACAGATTTTGAGTAACATAAAACGACTGATGAATCACTATCTAAAATTTTTTTACATTTTTCCAGAAAATCCGGAGCTAAAACATCATCATGCGCCGCCCATTTAAAATATTCACCAGAGGACAACTTAAAAACGCGATTAAAATTCCAAGCAGCACCAAGATTTTCAGTATTGCGAAAATAGCAGATTCGTTTATCCCTGTTTGCATATGACCTGCATATGCTTTCAGTTTGATCGGAAGATGCATTGTCTGAGATGATTAATTCAAAATCAGAAAAGCTTTGCGCTAAAATTGAATCAAGAGCTTCTTCTAAAAAATTCTCACCGTTATATACTGGTAATCCGATACTTACACATGGCATGTATATTACCTATGGATATATAATGTTATTTTCAGATTTTTTTATTTCTATATCATTATTGATGAACTCGTAAAAAGTCCAAAATTTGTATGTATCTGAAATTTTTATAAAAATTAATATTTTGGCCTTGACTTTTTCTTTAGGATTTTATAAAAAAAGCCATAATAATCAAATAGTTAAG
>Ga0272441_10008869_pt1 | contig 15746 bp, 9 predicted proteins | sample SSMProp6N_FD_193582 | JGI IMG/M metagenome (GOLD analysis project Ga0272441, IMG submission 193582) | Marine sediment archaeal communities from Little Sippewissett salt marsh, Falmouth, MA, United States - SSM-Prop-6N | ecosystem: Environmental > Aquatic > Marine > Wetlands > Sediment ... | reverse complement strand
GTGAGTTCCTTCGCGAGCCGCCGCATAGCGAACGCTCCAACGGTCAGGACGGCGTGGAGGTGTAGAGGCCGCGCAGGATCATGCGCAGCCCCTCGGGATCCAGGTCGCTCGTCATCTGGCCTTTGAGGGCGATGGACACGCCGCCGGTCTCCTCGGAGACGACGATGGCAATGGCATCGCTATCCTCGGTCACGCCGATGGCGGCGCGGTGGCGGGTGCCCAGGCCGCTGCCGATATCGACGTTCTCGGTGAGGGGGAACAGACATCCCGCTGCCACCACGCGCCCGCCCTGAATGATCACGGCGCCGTCGTGGAGCGGGGTGCTCGGATGGAAAATGGTCACCAGGAGCGAGGACGAGACATCGGCGTCCAGCCGCACGCCGCCTTCGGCGTAGCTGCGCAGGCCGACCTCGCGCTCGATGGCGATCAGGGCGCCCACCTTCTCGCGGCTCAGCGTGGCCACCGCGTCGATCAGGTGGTCGGTCACCTCCTTCTGTGAGCGCGCGAAGAGCCCGAAGAGCGGGCTCTGACCCAGCCGCACCAGGGCGCGCCGCAGCTCGGGCTGGAAAATCACCAGCAGTGCGAAGCTGAAGAGCCCCACCGCCTCCGCCGTGATGCTCGCGATCACCTTCAGCTCGAGGAAGCGGGCGAGAAACAGAACCCCGATCAGTCCAACCACCACAACCACACCGAGTCCCTTGAGGATCCCGGCACCACGGCTGCCGCGAAGAAACCGCAGCACCACGTAGAACATGAATGCCAGCAGCCCGATCTCGGCCGCCGCTCGCCAACTCAGGTAGTGTAGTGGGTTCATCGCGCCAGCCCCGCGGAAGAGCGAGCCGAACACAAGACGCCGGATTATAGCAGATCGCGGGGGGCAAGCCAACCAGGGCGAACGGCACGAGTCTGACTCGGAGTCGTGGGGTATTCCCGTGGGAGTTCCCCGAAGCCCACCGGGCCTTCCCCCCTGCGGGGACGGATGGAAGGGTGGAAGAATGGATGGACGGACGAGTGGATGCGTGGGAGGATCGAGCGCGTGCGTTCTGCCTTCCCCCCATCCACCCTTCCAATCCCCCATCCATCCCCTCCGGTCAGCGGGACGTCGAGGGGGAACCCATCGCGGCATAGAGGCCCCCCAGATCCGGGGCCAGACTCGGACGGCACACGCCCACCCCAGTTGCCGGCGCAGCCTGCGGGGCGTAGAATTGGTCGATGCGTCGATCATTGGGGGACCGCTGATGGATATCAAGGCGATCGCACTCCTGTCGGGCGGGCTCGACAGCTCGCTGGCCATCCGCGTGGTCCAGGAGCAGGGCATCGCCGTGCAGGCCGTGCACTTCGTCTCAGTGTTCAACGCCACGGCACCCGAGGAGCCCACGCTCCTGCCGGCGCTGGCGGCGGCGCGGGAGCTCGGCGTCCAGGCGCGGACGATCAACTTCACCCACCGCCAGATGCGCCTGGTGCGCGAGCCCGCCCACGGCCTTGGCTCGAATATGAACCCCTGCATCGACTGCCACATGGCCATGCTCGGCCTGGCAGCCGAGCATATGCGCGGCGTGGGGGCACACTTCCTGGTCAGCGGCGAGGTGGTGGGGCAGCGGCCGATGTCGCAGCGCGCCTTCGTGCTCCGCCAGATCGACCGCGAGACGGGCCTCGCGGGCCTCATCCTGCGCCCCCTCTCCGCGAAACTCCTGCCACCCACGCTGCCCGAGCAGAAGGGCTGGGTGGACCGCGACCGACTCCTCGACCTCCACGGGCGCTCGCGCAAGCCCCAGCTCGAGCTCGCCCAGCGCTACGGAATCACCCACTTCACCTCCCCCGCCGGCGGATGCCTGCTCACCGAGCCAGGCTTCGCCCGACGCCTCCGCGACCTGCTCCATGCCGCCGGCCAGGGGGAGCCGGACCTCTCGGACGTCCACCTGCTCAAGGTCGGCCGCCACTTCCGGCTCGGGCCGGCCACCAAGGTCGTCGTGGGACGCATGCACCGCGAGAACGGGGTGATCGAGACCTTCTCGCGCCCGGCCGACCTCCTGCTGACCACGCGCGACACGCCCGGCCCCACCGCCCTGCTCCGCGGCGGCCTCTGCGACGACCACGTGGCCACCGCGGCCGCCCTCACCGCGCGCTACTCGAGGCTCCGCGAGCAGCCCGCGGTGGCCATCGAGGTAAAGGCGGGCCGCAAGGGCGACCCCGCGACCTGCCGCGTGGTGGAGGCGGCTCCCATCGACGACGCGGCTGCCGCAAGGCTGAGAATTTGATGGCATGCCAGGGATCTGGTATCGTAAAGAGGGTGGAAGTGCATGCCCGCTGTTCCCCGTCCCCTCGCTGTTTGTGAGCCGCTCTTGCGCATATCGTATCTTCTGACAGTGCTGACACTTGGCCTGCTGTGCGCCGCAGGCGAGCCGCTGCCCCTCCTGGGGGTGGAAGGCGAGCTGGCCACGCGCCTGCGCGGCCCGGCGCGCCTGTGCCGCGACAACGGCGCCTCCGATGTGCGGTGCGTGGAGCTTTTCGGCGAGCGCGCACTGGCCGCCATGCGCGTCCGCGTGCCTCGAACGGGCCGCTACACGATCTGGGCGCGCGCGCGATCGGCCACGGGCGAGCCAGCCGCATTGTCGTGTCGCGCAGACGGCTCACGCCTCAATGCGGCCGTTCCTGGGGGCGAATGGGCCTGGTCGCGGATCGGCGACGTGGCTCTCGCGCGAGGCTCGAGCGAGGTGCGCTTCACCGCCACCGGCTGCGTGCGCCTCGACCAGGTGGCCCTCGCCGTCGACCCCGCCTTCACCCCGCAGGGTGCGGTGGACGCCGAGTCCGCCTCGGCCATGGCTCGTCGCGAGATCTACTTCTCCGACGACTTCATGCGCACCAAGCGCGAGTCGGGCGCCTGGCAGACCCCGCAGGGCAAATGGGCGATCACCGAGCTCCACAAGCGCGAGCGCTTCGATGCCACCCGCAGCGCCAACGCCTTTTCCTACCTCGGCACGGGCTCGCCGGCCGAGCCGGCAGTGGCTGTGACCGGCTATCCGTTTTGGCGTAACTATAGCATTGAGGCCGCCGTACGCTCCCTCGGCGGCGGCGCCTTCGGCCTGGTCGCCTGCCGCCAGGACGCCAGGAACTACTACCTGTTCCGCTGCCACCCCGCCACGGGGCGAGCCGAACTCCTCCGCTGCCTCGACGGCGTGGTCGACCACCTCGACGCCTGCGAGGGACAACTCCGCGTGGACGACTGGTATCTCTTCCGCCTCGATGCCGCCGACGGCGAAATCCGCGCCAGCATCGACGGCCACGTCGTCCTCCAGGCCGTCGACCACACCTTCCTCGACGGCCTTGCGGGCCTGTGGTCCGCAGATGCCAAGGGAGCCTACTTCGACGATGTGCTCGTGCGCACCTACGACACGCTGGTCGAGCGCTTCCACGACCCCGCGCTCGACGGCTGGACCGCCGCCGGCCGAGCCACCGCCCGCAATGGCGAACTCACCGGCCCCGGCAGCGTGCTCAGTGCCGCCTCCTACAGCGACTTCACCCTCCAGACCACCCCTAGGCACACCGCCGGCGACGCCTCGCTGGTCTTCGACTGGCACGATGGCGCGAACTACGCCTTCCTGGCGCTCAAGCCCGGAACCCGCCGACTCGAGCTCGGCCAGGTGACCGACGGCAAGTCCGCCACCATCGCCGCGGCGCCGCTGCCCCCCGCCAACGGCCCGCTGCCGACCCTGCGCCTGACCCAGCACGCAGGCCGCGTGCGCGTGGACCTCGGCGACGCGACCGTGCTCGCCGCCTTGCGCCCCCAGGCGCAGACGGGGCGCGTGGGCATCGTGATGGCCAACGGCTCCCGCTTCGGCCTCCTTCGCCTCGAACGCGCTCAGCGCGCCGCGCCCGACCGCGTGCACAACCGCATCTTCGCCGGCGAGGACACCATGGTGGCCTGGGCAAGCGCGGGGAGCGACTGGCAGATCGCCACCGCGGGCGGCCAGACCACCGCATGGCACGAAATCGAGCACTGGGGCGATTCCACGGTGAGCTACGAGCTCAACGCCCCAGGCACCCTCCCCGGCAAGTTGGGCCTCGTCGTGCGCGCCGACGGGCAGAAGCCCGAGACCGGCTACCAGCTCGTGGCGGAGCCCCAGCAGGGAAAGGCCCCGCGGCTCACCCTCCTGGCCGGCGCCAAGCCCGTCGCCACGGCCACCGCGCCCGCGGACGTCCAGACCATCGGCCTGCGCTGGATCGCCGACTGCGCCGTGGCCCTCGCCGACGGCAAGACGCTCCTATGCCACCGAGCCTCCGCACCTCCCGCGGGCCACCGCGCCGGCATCTGGGCCGCAGGCTGGACCCCCGCGTTCGCGCAGACCACCGTGCGCTCCACCCACCTGGTGAACGACTACTTCGAGGCCGCACCCGTCGAGTGGCGGGCAGAAAGCGGCACCTGGGAGATGCAGAACCGCTGGACCTGCTCCCCCCAGTGGTCGTGGCTCGGCGGCAACTCCTCCGAGGCCGCCATGCTGTGGAACAAGCGACGCTTCGAGGGCGACATCACGCTCCACTGCTTCTCGTCCTTCCAGATGCGTCAGCACGGCAGCCGCATCTACCGCCCCAAGGACCTCTGCCTCACCATCTGCGCCGATGGCCACAACGTGGCCTCCGGCTACACCTTCATCTACGGCGGATGGAACAACACGGCGACCGTGCTGCTGCGCCGCGAGCAGAAGGTGGCCACCACCACCAAGGAGGCGCTCCGCCCGCCTTCGCTGCTCGACACCACGCCCGACATGAACCACCTGCACCGCAAGTGGTGGCACCTGGCCGTCGAGAAGCACGGAGCCACCATTCGCTGCTACGTGGACGACCAGCTCGCCCTCGAATACACCGACCCCGAGCCCCTGCCCGACGGCCAGGTGTGCTACTGGACCCACAACAACGCCACGATGATGGCCCGCGTGTGGATCGCCAGCGAGCGCCCGGGCCGCCTCGAGCACCCGCTCCAACCCCGCCACGAGACGCCGCGCCCGAGCGCACCGCCGGCACCCACAGTCGTCGCCTCACATCCCATGATCCGCCACGACTTCGAGGCCGGCCTCGGCACGTGGGCCGAGGTGGCCGGCAACGTGCCCGTGCGCCTGGCCACGCACGATGATGGCCTCGCACTCGCCGTCACCAACCCCACGGCCGGCGGCAGGTTCCGACTCAAGTTCCCCCTCGAACCCTTCGACGCCATGACCATGCCCCGCCTGAGCTTCGATTACCGCATGCCCCCCCAGGCAAGGGTCAATCTCCACCTCAAGTCCCAGGGCCGCATCCACGCCATCGTGCTCACCAACCCCGAGGCCCGCGTGGCCGGCGTGCCCATCATCGGCCAGGCCGACGCCACGGCCGACGGCGCCTGGCACACCGCCGACGTCGATCTCCGCGCCATGCTCCTCCGCTGCTACCCCGCCGCCACCGCCCTGCCCGTCGAGGGCATCGCCCTGAGCACCCTCGACAGGGCCAACTACCTCACCGCAGGCATCGGCGGCAACTACGCGGGAACCACCTACCTCCTCGACAACGTCCGCCAATGGACGCCCGGGCCGCCCGACCTCGAGCTCAAGTGGGATCCCGAAGCCGTCGTCAGTTGCACCCTCGACCGCGAGCCGGCCACCACACCCGACCGCCACGTCACCGAGACGGGCGGCCTGCGCCAGCAGACGGCACTGGCCGACGGCCCCTGGCACTTCCACATCGCATCGCGGCGCGCCGGCGGAGCCTGGTCGCGCGTCGCCCACATCCCCATCGTCGTCGACGCCACGCCCCCACGCGTCGTCGCCTCCCACCCCGCGCCGGCCTCGCGCTCCTCCGCATCCAAGGTCGTGCTCGACTTCGCGGATGCAAGCGGCACCGACCCCCGCACCCTCAAGATACACTTCCACGGCCAGGACTACACCGTGCAGGTGGTGCCCAGCTATCCGGCCGCCTCGTTCACCGCGCAGCCCGCCGCCTTCGACCTGGTGACCCAGAAGCTCACCTTCGACCTCTCGATGCTCCCCATGGCATTCGACGACGGCGAGGAGCTCAAGCTCACCGTCGCGGCCGCCAGCGACTTCCGCGGCCAGGCCATGGCACCCTACACCCTGGCCTGGACCTACGACCGCAGCAGCGATAAGGAGCCCCCGCGCCTCGTCCGCCTCGAGGCCTCGCGCGACGACCTGTGCCACGACGACTTCGAGACCGGCCTCGGCGAATGGGCGCCCAGCCCCGAATACGCCATCATCGAGCGCGACGACTCGACCGCCGCCACGGGCCGCTACTCCCTCCGCATCCACAACCCACACGCCGGCGGAGCCTTTACCGTCACCGCCCGATCCACCGCCTTCGACGCAGGCCACTACCCCCTTGTCTCCTTCGACTACAAAATCCCCACCAACCTCCGTGCCGACATCGTGCTCGCCATCGGCGGCGTCCGCTACACCGTCCGCTTCACCGACCCCTACGGGAGCAACTGCATCGGAGCCGTGCCCGGCGTCCAGGTGGACAACAAGTGGCACCACACCGAGTTCAACCTCCACGAGATGCTCACCGCCCGCCTCCCCCAGGCCCCAAGCTACGTCGTCTCGTCCCTCCAGTTCAGCGACACGGGTTTCAACGGCAACAACGACGGGGTGGAGTACCACATCGACAACTTCCGCATCGAGCCCGCCTCCTCCACCCGCGCCGCGCCGCTGGAATGGAAGCTCACCGCCGCCGACCCCAGCGGCGTAGACCTCTACCAGGCCAGCCTGGCCACCCTGCCCGCCGCCGTCCGCTGGACCGACTCCAAGACCCCCGCCTGGCAGTTCAGCAATGTGGGGGCCGGCATCTTCCACTTCCTCGTCCGAGCCCGCGACCGCGCGGGGAACTGGTCCGAGCCGCTCCGCCGCAAGATCCTCATCGACGACGAGCCCCCCAAGATCGGCAGCGCCACGCCGAAGGCCGGCTCCCGAGCCGCCGACGGCATCGTCCGAATCCAGCTCGCCGACAGCCCCTCCGGCATCAACCGCAACAAGACCACCCTCACCATCGGCGGCGCCGCCTACCGAGCCAACGACGAGGGCGTCGTCTACGACGCACGAACCCACACCCTCACCTGGAACGCCACCCAGCTCGCCAAGCCCGCCGTCTTCCCCAACGGCGCCAACATCCCCGTCGTCATCCAGACCGAGGACAACGTGGGCAACGCCTCCACCCATAAATGGTCGTGGAAGATGGACTACGCGCTCGACAAGACGCCGCCCGCCGCTCCCTACGTGGCTCGCGTGCCCGCCGCGCCCCTCACCCGCTCGACCTTCGAGGCCGACACAGGCACGTGGAAGGAATACGGCAGTTACGCCACCATCGCACGCGTGGCATCCACCGCCGCCACAGGCCGCTACTCCCTGTGCATCACCGCCGCACGGGCGCGAAGGTACTTCGGAGCCTACGCCTACCGAGCCAGCTACGACCCGACCAAGCACCCCATCATCAGCTTCGACTACAACATGCCCGCCGGCCTGCCCATGAACCTCCACGTCCACAACGGCTCCTCCTGGCGCACCATCAAGCTCACCAGCCCCTCCACCTACTACACCACCATCGGCTCCGTCCCCCTCGTCGCCGACGGCACCTGGCGCCACGCCGAAATCGACCTCATGCGGTTCTACAAGACCAAGACCTCCACCAAGACGCGCATCCGCTACATTCTTTTCGCCGACTTCGCGACCCGCTCGGCAAAGCCCGGCGTGAAGTTCCACATCGACAACTTCGCCATCTCCGCACGCGAGAACGGCCAGAACGTCCAGTTCGAGTGGAACGCCACGGTCGACCCCACCGGCATTCCCGGCTACGCCTACGCGCTCGACAAGGCGCCCACCACCTCCCCCGCGAAGCTCCTGGGCACCGCGGCCACGGCCACCCTCAAGGGCATCGCACCCGGCAACTGGTTTTTCCACCTCCGAGCCCGCGACGGCGCGGGCAACTGGAGCGCGCCCACCCACTACCCCATCACCATCCCCCCGCCTGCACCACCCAAGAAGTGACATCCCCCGCTTCCCCCCAGCCCGTGCTTCGACCCGTCCTCGAGGGCCGTGTATAATCGGGCGGCGAGGGATTGCTCGAGGAGCTCCGTTGTGCCCAGGGTGGCCATTATCCGTTGCCCCGACTACGAGCGGAGCCGCGTGGCCGAAGCCGTGCACCAGGCGATCGAGCTGGCGGGCGGTGTCGGAACGATCGTGGAACCCGGCCAGCGGCTCCTCGTGAAGCCCAACCTGCTCTCGGCCACGCCGCCCGAGCGGGCGGTGACCACCCATCCCGAGGTGGTTCGTGCCGTCGCCTCGCTCGCGCGCGAGACGACCGCGGAGGTGTGGGTGGGCGACTCGCCGGGCGGCGTGGAGTGGCGCATCACCGACCGGGCGCTCGAGGCCACCGGCATCGGCCCCGCCGCCACCGAGGCGGGTGCAGTGCTCAAGGACTTCGACGGCGGCGACGCGGTGCCCGTCGACCTGCCCGACGGCGCGGTGCTCACCCGTTTCGCCCTCGCCCGCGCTGTCGCCGAAGCAGATGCCGTGCTCTCGCTCGCCAAGCTCAAGACCCACGGCCAGACCCTCTACACGGGCGCCGTGAAGAACCTGCTCGGCTGTCTGCCCGGCGGCGGGAAGATCCGCGTGCATCAGCTCGCCCCGCAGAGCCGCCAGCTCGCTGCGGCACTCCTGGACATCTACGCCGTGGTTCGCCCCCGCTTCGCACTCATCGACGGTATCCTGGCCATGGAGGGGAACGGGCCGAACCACGGCACGCCCCGCAGGCTCGGCCTCCTGATCGCGAGCACCGATGCGGTGGCCGCCGACGCCGTGGCCTGCCACATCATCGGCTACCCGCCCCGCTCGATGCACATCCTGCGCCAGGCCGAGGAGCGGGGACTCGGCGTCGCCGCCCTCGACCGCATCGAGGTGGTCGGCGAGCCCCTCGAGGCCTGCGTGGTGCCCGACTTCGCCCACGCGTCCAACCTGGCCCTCGAGCTCATCCCGCGCCCCATCGCGCGCTGGATCGGGCGGGCGGTGCGCGTCGACCCCCGCATCGACCAGGATGCCTGCCGCCGCTGCGGCCTGTGCCAGCGAAGCTGCCCCGCCGAAGCCATCCGCGGCGACGCGCCGTTCGTCATCGACCCCGCCGCGTGCATCCGATGCTTCTGCTGCCACGAGCTGTGCCCCCACGACGCCGTGGTGCTCGACCGCTCGCTGCCCGTGCGCATCTACGAGGCACTCCAGCGCCGCAAACGCACACACACAGGCAAGGAAGACTGAGCCGATGGCATCCCCGACCGCTCACCTCGCGGAGATCTTCTCGGGCATCCAGGGCGAGGGCGTCTTCGTCGGCGTCCGCCACCTCTTCGTCCGGTTCTGCGGCTGCAACCGCCACTGCCGCTATTGCGACACCCGCGAGGCCATCGAGCCCACCCCCACCTGCTCCGTCGAAGATGCCGCAGGCTCCCGACGCTTCACCGAGGAGCCCAATCCCTTCGCACCCGAACGCGCGGCCGAGGCCATCCTCCGGCTCAGCGACCCGCCACGCCTCCACGACTATGCGAGCCTCACGGGGGGCGAGCCCCTGCTCCACCCCGACTTCATCATCGGCCTCGCGCCCCGCATCGCCGAGCACGGACTGCCCATCTACCTCGAGACCAACGGCACCCTGCCCGACGCCCTCGAGCGCGTGGTCGCCTGCGTGCGGCACATTTCCATGGACATCAAACTCGAGTCGGCCACGGGCGAGCCCACGCCGTGGGCCGAGCATCGCCGCTTCATCGAGGTGGCGGCACTCACGGCGCTCCAGGTGAAGATCGTCGTCACCGCCCAGACCACCTGCGACGAGCTGGTCGGAGCCGCCGACCTGCTGAAGGGCCGCACGCTGCCCGCCCCGCTCGTCCTCCAGCCGGTCACCCCCGTGGGCGGAGCCGAGCCGCCTGAGCCGGGGTGCCTCCTGCGCTGGCAGGCGCGGCTGCTCCGTCGCCATCCCGACGTCCGTGTCATCCCGCAGGTCCATCGCCTGATGGGCCAGAAGTAACGAGAGCTCCCTGCCCGCGAGGAACAGCAGTGAGTGAGCCCCCAATCCGCTACGCTGCCCTCCCGTCCCCCGTCGGCCCCCTCTATGCAGCGGCTGGACCGCACGGGCTCCTGCGCCTCCATTTCGGCCGCGGGACGCGGCTGAGCGCCTTCGCCCGGTCGCTCCCAGGGCCATCGACACACGTCGAGCCGTCCGACGACCCCACGCTCGCCCCCCTCGCCGAAGAGCTCGAGCACTACTTCGCAGGCGAGCCCGACCCGTTCACCGTCCACCTCGATCTCCGAGCGGGAACGCCGTTCCGCAAGCGGGTCTGGCGCGCCCTGCGCCGCATCCCCTTCGGCCACACCGTGGCCTATGGCGGCCTGGCCCGCCGCGTGGGGGCGCCGCAGGGGGCGAGAGCCGTCGGGCAAGCCGTGGGGGCCAACCCCATCGCCATCGTCGTACCCTGCCACCGGGTCATCCGCGCCAGCGGGGAGCTTGGCGGCTTCGGCGGCGGCCTCCCCATCAAGCGCTGGCTCCTCAGCCACGAGGCTGCCCTCCCCACCCCCTGTTGATTTCGGCCCTCCGGGCGTTGCCAACTGTCAACACGATGCTAAGTCCATAAATGGCAAACACATAGGCCACTCACGGCAGCCGTCGCCCGCGCCGGCGTTGCCGTACTGCCACATCACGGCGTTTCCAGTGCGTGAGCGACGCACCGGCATACCCCATCGGGCGACGACATAAGCGTATCTCTGTGAACGTGATACGTTTCTGATCACCAGATCCCGCCGGCGGCTCGGAAGTGGCACGCGGATTGCTATTCTAACTTTAGATTGTGTGTAGACCCGCTCTCAAATAGTGCGGTTCTATCCCTGAGCCGTGGCTGCGCGGCAGTTCACTCGAGACCCGTTCCTCTCGCGGAGAAACCCTAATGCTTCACAGCCGATGCCTGCGTGGCCTCCTCGCCGCAGCCTTCGCCGTGCTTCTGGCCGCCGCCGCAACCGCGGGGGTCATGGACGGCAAGTTCGTCATCCCGCCACCCGATGGTGCGACCGATGACGGGCCAGCGGCTCTCGCTCCAGGCGCCATCGTGGCCCCCGACAGCATGGAAGGCCACAACCACATCGTGAGCAGCAACGTGGGGCCGAACATCTTCACAGGCATCAACATCAATCAGTTCCTGGGCGCTGACCGCTTCTACAACGCGGGCTACACGGGCGGCAACTCAGTGCTCGCCAACGTGGAGGCTGGCCACATCTGGTCGGGGCACGAGACGCTCGGCCACCTGGCCCAGACCATCCACGAGACCGGCCCGAACGCAGGCACCCAGACGGGCGAGGTCGACCGCCACGCCACCTGGGTGGGGATGCACCTCGGCGGGCGGCTGGGCGGCAGTGTCCAGGGCGAGCACCAGCGCGGCATGGCCTACGGCGCCCAACTGTGGTCGGGCGCCATCGCCACCAACTGGACGGGCTCCGCCTACTCCCTCTCCTTCTCGTTCAACGGCGACACCTATCTGACCCCCTACGTCACCGCCTTCCAGACGGGCGTGAACTCCCGCACGGCCGACGTGGTGAACAGCAGTTGGGGCTTCGAGGAGCCCACCGGCTACAACTTCTGGACCATCTCGACCGATGCCCTCGCGAATGCGAACCCGCAGACCACGTTCGTGGCCTCAGCGGGCAACGACGGCGACGCTCCGAACACCGTGGGCGGCCCCGCTGCCGGCGCCAACGTCATCGCCGTCGGTGCTCTCGGCAGGGACTACGATGCGCCGCCCTACGAGACCATCGCCAGCTTCAGCAGCCGCGGCCCGAACGACTACTACGACCCCATCAACGGCCTGGTCGAGGACACGAGGGCGCCCGTGGACATCGCGGCACCGGGCATGAACCTCACGTCGGCCTACTACGGCGGCGCCACGGGCGGCAACTCCACGACCCTCGGCGGAACTCCCTTCCCAGGCGCGAACCTCTACAGCGGCAACCTGGGCGGCACGAGCTTCGCCGCGCCCATCGTCGCCGGCGGAGCCGCCCTGCTCACCGATGCCGGCTACGGCGCCTTCCCGGCCAACCCCAACGCCCGCGACTCCCGCGTGATCAAGGCTGTGCTCCTTAACTCCGCCGACAAGATCCCCGGCTGGGACAACGGGCAGTTCGAGTCGGGTGGCATCATCTACACGTTCCAGTCGCTCGACTACGCCTCGGGCACCGGCCGCATGAACCTCGACCGCGCCTTCGACCAGTACCTCGGCGGCACGGCCGACGTGCCTGGCTTCGGCGGCGGCACCGTCGAGCCCGTCGGCTGGGACCTTGGGATGTGCGGCGCCGACAATAGCGCCATCTACTTCATCAACGATGTGCTCCTGGGCGGCACGACGTTCAACGCCTCCCTCACCTGGTTCCGCGACCGCAGCCTCGACGTCGCGAACCAGATCGCCTACGACGACAGCTTCGACGATCTCGACCTCGCCATCTGGTACCAGACGGGCGGGTCGTGGAGCGTGCTCGCGCGGTCGTGGAGCACGTTCAACAACGTCGAGCACCTCTCCATCGTCCTTCCCGAGACCACCCGCTACGCGATCAGCGTCGACTGGTTCCAGGAGATCTTCGACACCGGCAGCGATGCCAACCAGGAGGTCTTCGGCCTCGCCTGGTATGGCACGGCAGCGCCCAGCGTGATCATCCCGGAGCCGGCCACCCTCGGCCTCGTAGCCATCGGCATCCTCTGCATCCGCCGCCGGCGCCGCGCCGCCTGAGAGCATCCACCCCACCCACAAGCGGGGGTCGCACACAGCGGCCCCCGCTTTTCTCTGGGCCTTCGTGCGGGAAGCCACCCCCAAAGGTTCGGGGCTCGCCCCCAGCCGACGGTGCATCCACCAGCGCCCTCTCCTCTCTTCTCACGCGTCATCCGCCGTACGGCGGACGTCACGAACCACGCATCCATCCCCGCTTTTCCCTTGACGATTGGTGCGCAGCCTGCTATACTCCCCCCGTTGGATCGCGGGCTGCTGTGGCTCGCGAGACCAACGCTATATGCCCTAATCCGAGGGACCCGCCATGTTCGAGCCTGCCTCCGAGGGAGGCGGCGCCTTGCCGGCGCTGCCCCCAAACTGCGAGATCGAGACGCTGGGAATCGCGTTCTTCGACCTCTCGCCCATCCCGCAATGGACGTCGAGCGACGCGGACGCGCGCATCGCGAGCTTCTTCGCGCAGTTCTACGCCACGGCCGCCGAGCGCATCGAGCCGGCCGGCGCCCGCATCGTGAAGCTCATGGGCGACGCGGGCCTGGCCGTCTTCCCCACCGAAGCGGCCGAAACAGCCATCTTCGCCCTCGCCACCCTCGCCCGCGACGCCCGAACGCTCGCCCGCGACAACGGCCTCGACACGTTCCTCGCTGTGAACGTGCACGTCGGCCCCGTCGTCGCAGGCCCCTTCGGGCCGCCGGGTGCCGAGAGCTACGACGTGATCGGCAAGGCCGTGAACATCGCGGCCCGCCTGGGACGCCGCGGCGTCACCCTCTCCGCCCAGGCCTTCCGATGCCTGAGCCCCGAGGGCCGCCAGCGCTTCCAGAAGATCACGCGCCCCGTCACCTACTGCCTGCGGGCCTGAGCCCGCACGCAGCCGCGAACCCCATGGGCCGGACGGGCCATCGAGGCCATGGAGGGAATCTCCATGCTCGCCTACCACGGCACGAGCGCACGGCGTGCGCGGGTCATCTTCCGCGAGGGCTTCCTCCCCCTGCCCCCCTCGCGACGCGTGTGGTTCGCCGAGAGCCGAGCCTACGCCCTCGGCCGCGCCAGGACCCAGGCACGCCGCACGGAAGACCGCCCCGTGGTGCTCGCCTGTGAGCTGGACCTCACCCGCTTCCGCCAGCGCCTCGGCCGCCGGCGCGTAGCCTACCGCCGCGGCATCATCGCCGTCGACGGCCCCGTACCCGCGCGCGTCCTGCGCGACAACCCCCTGGCCGACCTGCCGACCACGCCCGAGGAGGTGATCGAGTGGGTCGACTCCCTGTTCGGCCTGGCCCCCGAGCAGGGCGTGCGGCGCAACCATCCAGGCGCCGCACGCCTCTCGCGCGGCATCAACCGCCGGGTCGTCAACCGCCCCGACGAACGCCTCCAGGCCTCCGAAGTCGTCGAGATGGGGCGCCGATGGCTCCCCGAGTTCTTCGTCGGAGCCGACCTCACCCCCAGGCGCCTCAGCAAGCACCGCCGCGTGGGGCTCGTGGACTACGAGGTGGACGCCCGCGCCTCCGAGCCCGACCCACGCGAGGCCGAAGCCATGGGCTGCCTGGACGATGCCCACGCAGCCGCCCGCGTCCGCGGCCTCGAGCTCCTCGCCGAGCTGCGCGACCCCGACCTGTTCGACTGGTGCGCCATGTTCCTCGACGACCCCGCCGTCTCCGTTCGCATCGCCGCCCTCCGCGTCATCGCCGAGAGCGGCGACGGCACGGCGGAGATCGTGGAGCCGCTCGTGCACTCGGAGAACCGGCGGATCCGGGCCGCCGCCCTCGCCGCCCTCATCGCCCACGCCGCCGACGACGAGGCGCCGCACTGGATCGAGCGCGGCCTCAAGGACCCCTGTGCCTGCGTGCGGGTGGCCGCCGCCCGGTCGCTGCGCCATCTGCCCCTCGCCGACCACCGCGAGCTGTTCGCCCTCGCACGCCACGACCCGAACCCCGACGTGGCCCACGCCGCCGAAGTGGGCATCGGCCATACCCGCCGCACGCGTCGCCGTGACGCCCGACCCGCCCGAGGTGCACGATGATCGTCTACCACGGCACCACAAGCCGCCGCGCCAGGCGCATCTGCGAGGAAGGCTTCCTGCCCAGGAAGCCCTCCCGACGCGTCTGGTTCGCCGAGAGCCGCTCCTACGCCCTCCACCGCGCCAAGACCCAGGCACGCCGATCCCGCGACCGCCCCGTGGTCCTCACCTGCGACCTCGACCTCGGCAAGATCCGGGACCGCGTGGGCAGCAAGCGCCTCATGCACAGGAACCGCGTCATCGCCGTCGACGCCCCCGTGCCCATCGAGGTCCTCCGCTCCCGGCCAGGCGTCGACGTGCCCACCACGCCCGAGGGCCTCGCCCGCTGGGTGAACCGCATCCTCCACCTCAAGCCTCACCTTGGCGCAGGGCGCCACCACCCCGGCATCGACCGCCTCTCCCGCTGGGTGAACAACCGCCTCCGAACACACAAGAACACCCGCGTGCGCCCCACCGAGCTGCTCGAGATGGCGCAGCGCTGGCTCCCCGAGTTCTTCGAGAACGTCGCGATCGACCGCGAACATCTCACCACCTACCCCCGCGCCGGCACCATCGAGGTCAAAGCGCGCGAGGAGGAGATCGAGCCCGACCCCCGTGCGGACGAGGCCCTCGAGCGCCTCACCGACCCGCGCCCGAAGCACCGCGTGCGCGGCATCGAGCTCCTCCTCGGACTCGGCGACCCCGACCTGTTCGACTGGTGCGTCATGTTCCTCGACGACCCCGCCGTCACGGTCCGTCTCGCGGCCATGAAGGCCATGCTCGAATGCGAGGGCGGGCAGCCCGACGTGCTGGTGCCGCTGGCGACCTCGGAAAACAAGCGGATCCGGGCCGCCGCGCTCGCGGCCCTCGCCCACCACGCCGCCCACGAGGCCCCCCGATGGTTCACCCGCGGCCTCAAGGACCCCGCCCCCTGCGTCCGCGTCGCCGTCGCCCGACGCCTCGGCGAGCTCGATG
>Ga0272441_10008868_pt1 | contig 15747 bp, 15 predicted proteins | sample SSMProp6N_FD_193582 | JGI IMG/M metagenome (GOLD analysis project Ga0272441, IMG submission 193582) | Marine sediment archaeal communities from Little Sippewissett salt marsh, Falmouth, MA, United States - SSM-Prop-6N | ecosystem: Environmental > Aquatic > Marine > Wetlands > Sediment ... | reverse complement strand
ATTCACCGGGGAGACCGTCAGTGCCGCTATATCATATCCTGGCATCAGCCACGCTACCGCAAATGGAAGAGGATCCGAAACTATGCCGCCGTCCTGAATGCCTTTCTGGTTTCACTCTTTCTCATTCCCGGCGTTTCGATCCGGGGCATCCCCATACTACTGTCCTCGCTCCTCCTGCTCTATTTGATCCTCTATTCCGAATATGTTGAAGCGAAGGAAAGCAAACTGGAACTCAAGAGCAAGGGAGAAATGGCGGTGGATCTCCTGGGTCGCATCAATACGAGCTACAACAATGCATTGCTGATTCAGGAGTTCGGGCAGGCAGTCTCAAGTATGCTGGATATCGAAAAGCTCCTCAACCATACGATGGAAGCCTTTGCAAAGCGTCTTGATTTCGACAGAGGCATTATTCTGCTTGCCAATGAAGACAGGACCCGTCTTGTGTACAAGGCAGGGTACGGATACGAACCCGATCTCCAGGCGCTGGCCAGCAATCTTTCATTCCATCTCGACAAACCGAACTCACAGGGACAATTTGTCCTTGCCTTCAAGAAGCAGCGGCCGTTCCTGATTAACGACACCAGTGAAATCGAAGATGTAATTTCGGAAAGGAGCCTCGAATTCGCGAGGGCGATCGGTACCCGGGCGTTTATCTGCGTACCCATCATCTATAAGGGAGTTTCGGAGGGCGTACTCGCCGTCGACAACATTCAGTCGAAGAAACCCCTGAGTCAAAGCGACCTCAATCTGCTCATGGGAATCGCACCCGCAATAGGAACCAGCATCAACAATGCCCGATCCTATCAGAAAATCAGGGAAAACGAAGAGCGGTTCAGGGCACTCGGGGAAAATTCGCCCGATATTATCTATACACTGGATGCAGAAGGATATATTACCTACATAAACCCGGCAGTCACAAAATTTTTCACCTATAATCCATCCGAGTTAATCGGTACATGTCTTTTCGATATCATAAAGGGAGAAGACGTGGCGGTGCTGAAAAAACATATCTTCCGGGCACGGGACAATAGAGAGACGATAAAAGACGTTACAGTCACCGTCATAGGCAGAAGCGGGTTGGAACATCCCGCCAATCTGAGCGGCGCACCCAATTTCGATGCACAGGGAAAACTGATCGGTATCGTGGGCAACATTAAAGACCTCTCGGAACTCAAGAAAAACTTCGACACGCTGCAGCTGACGCTGGAAAGCACCATCAAGGCAATGTCCGAAATAGTGGAGTCACGCGATCCCTATACTGCAGGCCACCAGAGACAGGTCTCTGAAATTGCCTGCACGATTGCGGAAGAAATGGGGCTCCCCTTAGAGAAAATCAATGGAATACGGATGGCAGCGATGATCCACGATATCGGCAAAATGTACGTACCTGCCGAGATCTTGAGCAAGCCGGTAAGTTTGAGCGATCTTGAGCTTTCAATGATCAGGAGCCATCCGGAAGTAGGTTACAGCATCATTAAAAACATAGAGTTCAACGCTCCCGTCGCAGACATCGTGTATCAACACCACGAACGAATGGATGGAAGCGGATACCCGCGGGGACTTTCCGCCAGTGAAATCCTGCTTGAATCACGCATTGTGGCGGTCGCCGACGTGGTGGAAGCCATGAGCAGTCATCGGCCCTATCGGCCGGCACTCGGCATCAAGGCCGCTCTGGATGAAATCTCCGCGCACAGGGGTTCGCTCTATGACCCCGACGTGGTGGATGCCTGCCTTAAACTCTTCAGAATCAAGAAATATTCACCGCGACAGGACGATAAGCTGCTTCGCCATGTCACGTCTTACGGCACCTATCTATAGAGGGTTAAGAGCGGCGTGGTTTATGTCCCTTGCACAGAATCAGGCATGAATATGTAAACCGCCGTGGATCGTGGAAAAATCGTGTAAAATCCTCGAAGAAGGCCTCCCGCCCGCCGGGATACTCTTCAAAGAGGTCATTCACTTTAAGAGCCGCCATTTCCACTTTCTTGACCCAGTTAAAGGCGTCCTTTTCTTCGATCTCACCATATATCAGGTGGTGCGGCATTATATGCACATCGATATGTTCGAGCCCCTCGTCATAAAGATAGGAATAAAGCTTCCGTCCCGCATGGGCATCGAAGTTGTAATCCTCTTCCAGACGTTCCATCACTCTGTTGAGCATTGTATCAAGGCTTCGGTGAAGCTCGTAGTGGTTAAGACAGTTTTGATCGAGGTCGAGAAGACACAGCCCCCCCCCGGGTCCAAGAGCATTCACGAGTCCCCGCACGATATCAGGACTTTCGGCTCTGAAATACTCGAGCAGGAAGCGGACCCATATCATATCGAAGGCGCCGAGATCGTCCATCCGCTGGTGCACGTCACGAACATGAAACTCGATCCCCTCCCTGTTACCGTAGTGCTTTCTGGCATATTCAATCCGGTCACTCGATGAATCGACACCCACCGCTTTTCCCCCGGGCTGAATCATCTCGTGTAGTATGTGCGTGGTCCGTCCCGTACCGCATCCCAGATCAAGTATCGTCATGCCCGGTTTAATGCCGCACCATTCCGCGTTCCTTCGTACTTCATCGGCATCGGTTTTCATTTCCAGTCTCAGTATCTCATCCTTGCTCTCCATCAAATAATCGGACTTCATCACAGCAACATGATCCTTTCATCATACAATGCATTGTAGAGGCGTTTTTACCGCGTGTTCATGCCACGCAACAGACAGGCCGCTAAAGTATAAAGCAATCGCACGGCACGTCAACAAAAAAGGTTCAGAAGTATAAAATAAAAAACGACTTGTTTTTTCGATGAGATTCAGAGACGGTACGGCCCTGTTCGTACACGGGGTGGCTGCCCTGCATGACTTCACCGCACATATCGATCCGGAAAGTCACGGGAGTTCCTGATTTATTCAAGGACTTCCGAATGCCATTTCAGTACGGCATCACCCAGGACACCGGAAAATATCAATGTGAGATTAACCGGCATATCTGACGCGGCTGCCGATTCCGAGTCCTGTGAGGAGAAGAGATATCTCACGCTGTAAAATTTTCCGTAATACCGGTTCACGTATGGGAAGAACTTCATGATGACGGGATTGATATCCTCAATCTCTCTAATTTCAGCGGGCCTGTGCACCAGGCCACTGCCTTCTTCGCGAAGCACCACGTTCCAGACCGATCGAGTCCGGGCAAAATCATTTTCCTCTCTGTGCGGTGTGGCGGCATAAAAGAAAAATTCCATGAAACCGGACCGGAGGACATCTCTGCATATCTCCTTCGGCAGCACATCCTTTCCGGCATCCTGTTCACCGTATATCCTTTTACATTCAGAGGCATAGGCGTTTTGGAATTCAGGGCTCCTGTATGTAGCGATAATCCGAAGCGTTGTTTCGAAATGTGAATATACCGTCTGCTCCCGCGTCCATGTTTCAAGGGCGGCATTGTATTCATCCGACAGGACCTGATTGCGGGCAATTCCGGCATAGTCCCTCACCTGTGCACAGCTCATCATGCCGCACAGTACCGCGCACAGAATCAGCCAGAGGCCCTTCTTCATCATCCCCCTCCAAACACTCTTCCGAATATATAATCAATATGGTTCAGAAAATTATTGATGTCAAAGGTTTTGTCCAGATCGTCAGCAGATACATGTGCCATGATTTCTTTATCCTCCTGCAATATCTGTTTGAATTCCCTGCCCGTTGACCAGGATTGCATGGCATTTCGCTGCACCATCTCGTAAGCCTTTTCCCGGGAAATTCCTTTCTCAACGAGTTTCAGCAACACCATCTGTGAGAAAACCAGTCCTTTCGTCAAGTGCAGGTTGTTCAGCATCTTCTCGGGATACACCATGAGGTCCCGCACGACGGATGTAAAGCGATGGAGCATGAAATCAAGAAGGATGGTTGCATCGGGACCGATCACCCGTTCCACCGATGAGTGGCTGATGTCTCTCTCGTGCCAGAGGGCATTATCTTCAAGTGCTGCCAGGGCATAGGAACGCATCAGGCGGGCCAGTCCTGAAAGGTTTTCCGTAAGAACGGGATTCCGCTTATGGGGCATTGCCGAAGATCCTTTCTGCCCGGGGGAAAAGTATTCTTCCGCCTCGCGAACCTCCGTCCGCTGCAGATGTCGAATTTCGGTGGAAAATTTTTCAATTGATGAAGCCACTACCGCCAGCGTGGCGAAGAACATGGCATGACGGTCACGCTGGACAATCTGAGTCGAAACGGGACAGGGCTTCAATCCCAGTTCACCGCAGACGTATTCTTCCACGGAGGGATCAATAAAGGAAAAGGTTCCCACGGCCCCTGAAATTTTGCCGAAACCGATGGTCTCCCTCGCCTCGACCAGACGGTCCCTGTTTCTCCGCATTTCCTGGTACCAGAGCGCCATTTTCAGGCCGAAGGTAATAGGTTCCGCATGTATCCCGTGGGAACGCCCGATCATTGGCGTAAGCCTGTATTCAACGGCCTTTTCTTTCAATACCGCGAGAAGTCCGTCTACATCGTCGATAAGCCTTTCCACGGCCTCCTTCAGCAGAAGGGCCAGGGACGTATCGAGAATATCCGATGATGTCAATCCCATATGTATATAACGGGCGTCAGGCCCCACTTTCTCCGAAACAGATGTCAGAAAGGCTATTACATCATGTTTCACCGTTCTTTCGATTTCTTCGATACGGTCCTGATCAAATGCCGCCTTTTCCATGATGGTCTGAAGCGATCCCCACGGAATTTTACCCTGATCCGCCAGAGCCCTGCATACGGCCAGTTCTATGTCGAGCCACTTTTGAAAGCGATTTTTCGATGTCCATATGGCGACCATTTCTTCTCTTGAATACCTCGAAATCACGGTGCATCTCCTCTTCACATTCGTTTGTCTTGCATTATTAGTACGATGTAAAAGTCAGAGTCAAGAAATTTCAGGATATACGTTGCAGGGGGAAAAAATATCTTGACTACATATAGTATCCGTATTAGCATCATTCTACTATATATTGTGGTACTGTAATAAATAAGGGGGCAAGTGGAGGGATCCCATGCACAGGAGAATAAGGAAGAGAGACGGCCGCTTAGTACGGTTTGATGCCGCTAAGATTACTGCCGCAATATTGAAAGCGGGACTGGCAACGAATGAATTCGACGAAAAGGTCGCAAAGCGTTTGACCCTCCGGGCACTCAACCTCTCGGAAAAGCTTTTTGATGACAGGATCATGACCGTCGAGGAAATCCAGGATACGGTGGAGGAAGTCCTTCTCAGTTCTTCATACCGAAAGACCGCCAAGGCCTATATCATTTATCGTGACCAGCATGCACGCCTGCGTGAGATTGCCCATAACATGGAAGTGGATCTCGTGGACCAGTACCTGCAGAAGATGGACTGGAAGATAAATGAAAACAGCAACATGGATTATTCTCTCCAGGGACTGAACAATTATGTTTCGTCGGAAGTCAGCAAGATATACTGGTTAAACAAGATTTACCCCTCCGAGATCAAGGAGGCCCAGTCAAACGGCGATTTTCACATTCACGACTTGAGCCTTCTCTCCGTTTACTGTGTCGGATGGGATCTGTATGATCTTCTCCTTGAAGGATTCAAGGGTGCCTCGGGCAAGGTGGAAAGCCGGCCCGCAAAACATCTCCGGAGCGCTCTGGGCCAGGTGGTCAATTTTTTCTACACGCTCCAGGGAGAAGCGGCGGGCGCGCAGGCCTTCTCGAGCTTTGACACGCTGCTCGCGCCGTTCATCCGGTACGATAACCTGTCCTATACGGAGGTGAAACAGGCCCTTCAGGAATTTATCTTCAACATTAATGTACCCACACGCGTCGGGTTCCAGACACCCTTCACCAATGTCACCATCGACATGGAAATACCCGAATATTACGCGGGTCAGAACGTGATTATCGGCGGCGTCCCCCGCAAGGAAACCTACAGCGATTTCCAGAAGGAAATGGACCTGTTCAATCGCGCCTTCCTGGAAGTCATGGCCGAGGGAGATGCAAAAGGCAGGGTCTTTACCTTCCCTATTCCCACATACAATATTACCAAAAAATTCGACTGGGACAATCCGCAGCTCGATCATCTATGGGAAATGACAGCAAAATACGGCGTCCCCTATTTCTCCAATTTCGTCAATTCCGACATGAATCCGGAAGATGCCCGCAGTATGTGCTGCCGGCTCAGAATCGACAACAGAGAGCTCAAAAAAAACCTGGAGAAGCGGGGAGGCGGTCTCTTTGGTTCCAACCCTCTCACGGGGTCGATAGGCGTCATTACCATCAATATGCCCCGGATCGGATACCTTTCCAAAAATGAGGATGAATTCATCGATCACCTCACCAAGCTGATGGTGATGGCGAAGGAGAGTCTCGAAACAAAAAGAAAGGTCCTGGAAAATTTCACCGACGGCAATCTCTATCCATACACGAAGTACTATCTCCGCGGGATGAAGGAACGCTTCGGTGAATACTGGAAAAATCATTTTTCGACAATCGGCCTTGTGGGAATGAATGAGGCCTGCCTCAATTTTCTGGGGAAGTCCATCGGTGACCCGGAAGGACGGGCCTTTGCGCAACAGATTCTCGATTTCATGAGGGACAAGCTGCTTGAATTCCAGAAGGAGACGGGAAACAATTTCAATCTCGAGGCAACCCCCGCCGAGGGAACCTCCTACAGTCTTGCCCGGAAAGACCATGAAAGATATCCCGATCTTCTTTTCCCAAAACGAAACGGGAACGAAGATGATGAATCGACGGTATTTTATACCAATTCGACCCAGCTTCCCGTCAATTTCACCGACGACATCTTTGAAGCGCTTGATCTGCAGGACGATATCCAGTCACGATATACGGGAGGGACGGTATTCCATATATTCGCCGGTGAACGAATCGAAGACCCTGCAGCGGTCAAGCTCCTGGTCAGGCGGATATGCGAACGGTACAGCCTCCCCTACTTCACCTTTTCTCCGACCTTCAGTGTATGCCCCAATCACGGCTACCTGACGGGTGAACAGGAACAGTGTCCGGTCTGCAATGATTCCTGCGAGGTCTTTTCCCGCGTTGTCGGCTACCTGAGACCGGTAAAACAGTGGAACAAGGGCAAACAGGCCGAGTTCAAGGAACGGAAAGTATTCAGGGTATAACCCATGAAAATCGGGCATGTGCAGCGTTTCTCACTGATTGACTACCCCGGAAAGATTTGCGCGATCGTTTTCACCCAGGGATGCAATTTCAGGTGCCCCTACTGTCACAACCCGGAACTGGTCATCCCCGAACAATTCGGTGAACCTGTCCCGGAAGACGTTCTTTTTTCGTTTCTGGAAAAAAGAGGGGGAAAGCTGGATGCGGTTTCAATAACCGGCGGAGAGCCGACCCTTCAACCCGGAGTTATTGATTTCATCAGTAGTATCAAGGAATTGGGTTTTCTGGTTAAAATCGATACGAATGGCTCGTTCCCGAACGTCATAGAAGAACTGCTCCGGCTGCACCTTCTCGACTATATCGCCATGGATATCAAGGCCCCCCTCAGAAAGTACCGGGCCGTCACCTCGTCGACCGTCAACACGCACGATATCCTGACAAGCATCAATCTTATAAAAAATTCGGGGACCGGACATGAATTCCGGACAACGGTAGTGGAATCACTGCTCGGTCCGAGGGATATTCTCAATATCGCGAACCATATAAGCGGCGCGGACCGGTATGTGCTGCAGCGGTTTGTCCCGTCAAAAGCGGTAAACCCCGCCTTTCTGACCGAAGGAACCCTTTCAGATGCCCTTTTTGAAAAGCTGCGAAAGGATCTCGCCCCGCTGTTCCGCTCGGTCATCCTTCGCTGAATGAAACGACCGGTCTTTTATCCATCTCTCGCAGGATATATAGAATCGATCTACGGCCTTTCTTCCCCTTTCATCTTGTTATTAATGGAAATATCTGTTAGTGATATGGGCGATTTATTCCGAAGAAGGTATGAAGAGAAATGAACCATGATGAATGCATAGTCGACGCCCGTGAGGTCCTCCGAATAGAAGCGGAAAGCATCCTCCATCTCATTGAAAAAATTAATGATGATTTTGCTCGGGCTGTCGAAATAATCTACCGATCCAACGGCCGCGTCATCATAACGGGAATCGGCAAGTCCGGTCTTGTGGGGAAAAAGATTGTCGCGACCCTGACAAGCACCGGGACCCCGGCCATCTTTCTTCATCCCGTTGAAGGTCTGCACGGTGATCTCGGAATCGTCCACAAGGATGACGTTCTCATCGCCATATCCAACAGCGGAGAAACGAGCGAACTGAAAACGCTGACATCAAACGTCAAGGATATCGGCATACCCATTATCGCCTTTACGGGAAAGATGCACTCAACCCTTGCACGGCAGAGTGATGTGGTAATAAATGTCGGCGTAACCCGCGAGGCCTGTCCTTTCGGGCTGGCACCCACATCGAGCACCACGGCGACACTCGCAATGGGAGATGCCCTGGCAGTTGCACTGGTGAACAAGAAAAAGTTCACCGAGAAGGATTTCCGCAAGTTTCATCCGGGCGGCCACCTGGGCCAGCGGCTCATGGCACGGGTGAAAGATGTGATGATTCGTACCGAAGATACGCCGCTTATATACACGGGAAGCTCCGCACTGGAGGCGGTGAGGAAGATCGATGAAAGCAATGTCGGCTTCGTCCTGATAATTGACCAGGAGAATCATCTGTTCGGCATGCTCACCGATGGTGACGTGCGGCGATGTGTGAGGCAAGAGGTCACGTTCGGGGAGAAAACGGTGGATGACCTGATGACCCGATCACCAAAGACGATTGATCCGAATACTTCACTCGCCGAAACAATCGAAGTGCTTCAGCGTGATGAAATAACAACGCTCATGATCGTAGACGATGAGGGCCGCCTGGAGGGATATGTCCATCTTCACGACATCCTCGGCAGAGGCGGCACTGTAAAAATATCTCCCCCGTAGAGCGGGACAACCATGTCCTGCCGGCATCCATGCATGTCGGCGGTGCGATATTCAGACATTCGCCATGTTTGAAAATGAATTCATTATCAGATGCATGCGGTGCGGCCAGAAAAACCGCATCGCGCGGAAGAGGTTGAACGAAAGGCCCAGATGCGGCCGCTGCGGTGCCGTCCTTGACGAACTCATCATCCGGTGCATACGATGCGGCACCCGCAACTTCATCCCCGAGGAGCGGGTCAACGATCGGCCGGTCTGCGGCAAATGCCATGCCCCTCTCTACCAGGGAATGCTCGTTGAAATAACCGATGATTCATTCGAGAGGGAAGTGGCCGGGTTCCCGGGTCCCGTGGTGGTGTGCATATGGACGCCGTCGTGTGAGTTGTGCTGCGAATCCCTTCCCATCATTGAACAGATCGCCCACCGTTACGCAGGCGGCATAAAGATTGCCCGTCTGAACATCGATCAGAATCCCCGGACTGTCTCAGAATACGAGGTTTCAGAGACGCCTTCCTACTTGATCTTCGAAGACGGCTCTTTTCAAATGAAACTGAGCGGAGCACTGACGCGGCTTGAAATCGAGCAGCACCTCAAATCAATTCTCAAAAAAAAACAGGCATGAACAAATAAGTCCCCTTCCACACCGATGACTATCACTCTTCGGCATGGGCGGTACCGGCAAGATGACAGGCAAGGTTCGCTATGTAGTTCCTGTTTTCCAGCTTGACGAGCCAGTCACCGGGAAGCCCTCCTGCACCAAGATAGTCCCCGGAAAGTGCGCCCGCCATGGCACCGAGCGTATCCCGGTCACCACCGTGCAACACGGCACAGTGTATCGTATCCTCGTATGATCGATGATTTTTCACGTATGAAAAGACGGCAAAGGGCATCGATTCGTGAACGGCCACACTCCTTCCAAGGATTCCGGCCGCCTCGGACGGCGAGGCATTTTCCCGCAGAAGCGTTTTCAGCGCCGTCATTTTCTCCCTGATGATGTCTGTTCGGGCTGCATCAACGAGTTTCTCGATGAAAGGCAACGCCGGAAATTCATCCTCCGGATCGAGAATCGCCGCCTGGGAGACGGCAATTGCCTGAATCGCGGCCCCATCGATTCCGACGGGATGGCAGTGTGTCACTTCCGCCGAATACCGGGCTTTCTCGTAGAGGATCGTCGAGTGACGGAAGAAGAGACCCAGTGCCACGATTCTCATGGCCGCGCCGTTTCCAAGAGAACCCTTGCCGTCAAAAAGCATTCGCGCCGCTGCGGTAAATGACATCCCCCCGTATCGGGCACGGGAAAAGACAGCGGGGGGGCCCGGACCATAACCTCGCCAGGGTTCTCGCTCGTAATTCGTCATGAAGATACGGCCCAGTTCCTGCTGATCGATGTCTCCCAGCTGCAGGAGACATTCCGCCAGCCCCAAAGCCATCGCCGTATCATCGGTGTATCTGAGCAGTCCCGTCCCTTCAAGGTGCCCCTGCAGCGACTCTTCATCGGGAAACCGAAAGGCACATTCACCAACGGCATCGCCAAGGGCGCTTCCCAGCATACCCCCCGCATATATGGATTCCATGGCGTTCATATCCATCTCCCTGTTGACAGAATTGGAGCCTTTGTGTTTTTATACCAGCCGATGAAGGACCAATTCAATCCGAAACCGTGGGCACGCAACCCACATCTGCAAAGCATTTTTGCAAGCCTCAGGATCCGTACTCTCGGCAGAAATCCCATGACTGAGGCCGCCCGGACCGTCATTATCGACGGCGGTGACGGCGTCCGCCTCCTCGGATACCATTCACCGCGGTACAACGATTCAAAAAAAGGGATGATTCTCCTTGTGCACGGCTGGGAGGGAAGTGCCGATTCCACCTATATCCTCCATACGGGGCGATACCTCCATGCCGCCGGCTTCGACATCATGCGCCTCAACCTGAGGGATCACGGCGCAAGCCATCACTTGAACAGCGGTCTCTTTCACGGTGCCCTGATCGACGAAACATGGTCCGCCGTATCACACATTGCAGCGGATATCAAAGGAATGCCGCTCTGTATCGTCGGTTTTTCACTGGGGGGGAATTTTGCCCTGCGTATCGCGCTCAAACAGTCGGAACATCCCCTCAACAATCTGCGTCACGTAATAGCTGTCAGCCCCCTTCTTGATCCCTATACCACCACGCGAGCACTCGACAACGGATTTCCCCTCTACAAATATTATTTTTTAAAAAAATGGAAGTCCTCACTGAAGAAAAAACAGGCCTTCTTTCCCCATCTCTACGATTTCGATGAGATACTGGATGCAAAAAGCCTTATGGAACTTACCGATCTTGTCATAAGACGCTATTCGGCCTTCCATGATTACCGGGATTACTTCAGACGGTACACGCTGCTCGGCGATGTCTTTTCGGACCTGTCAATGCCGGTCACGATCTTTACCGCCATGGACGATCCGATGATTCCCGTCACCGATTTCTTCGGACTGAAAGGGAACAACTGTCTGGAACTCTCCATACAGCCACGGGGCGGCCACTGCGGCTTTCTCGACCCCTTTCCCTTCGGGTGCTGGTACGAAAAAAAGATCCACGACATTTGCAGCAGGTATGAGAATTTCTGAATACCGTCACTTGCGCCGGAGAAGACGATCATGATACAAGTCGTTTCCAGAAGTCAGGTTAAACGGACGCGCATTGAATGGACAGTGAAATCCTCAGGCATAAAACAGAGACCCTGAACCGTATTGTTGAAAAACTCGGAACAATCCCTCTTGATTACCGGGAAAAGTTCGAATTCATCAGGGAGAAAAGGGTCAGCGACAAAAAGTGGCTCGCCGCTGGAGTTCTTGTTCCGCTTTTGTGCAGAGAATCATCCCGGGATCCCCGTAACGTTGAGTTTGTGTTCCAGCTGATTAAACGATCGGACGGTGTTCCTCAGGGCGGCGACCTCAGTGCACCAGGCGGAATGTTAAACCCCTCCGTCGACGGGATTATCCGGTACTTCATACATGCCGGGCTACCGCCCGTCATGGCCGACAACGCACGGCAACTCCTTTCAAAAAGGGACCGTCACACCGTGCGTTACGCAGCACTCTTTCTCGCTAACGCCCTCAGGGAATCATGGGAAGAGCTGAGGCTCAGTCCCTTCAATGTCTCTTTTCTCGGCGCCCTCCCGTCGTACAGCCTTACTATCTTTACACGGACGATTTTCCCCGTAGTCGGGCTGGTAAAAAGGCCCTGGCGGTTCCGTCCCAACTGGGAAGTCGAAAAAGTCGTGGAGATCCCCCTCGCCTCGTTTTTCCAGCCGGAGAATTACGCCTTCTACACCATTGAATCTGCTGATGACAGTCATGGAAACACGCCCGACAATCACTGGACGATGCCCTGCCTCATTCAAAGAGACACCGACGGGAACGATGAAATTCTGTGGGGCGCCACCTTCAACATAATCATGTCATTCCTGAAGGCCGTTTTTGATATTGAGCCACCCGAGATCGATCCCCGGAAAAATATATCAAGAAAACTGGACAGGAACTATCTCACGGGAAACCGGAAGATATGACCATGCGTTCCGCCGGGTTCTTCCCCCACAAAGGGGGGATCGTGGAAAGACATCTTCCTTCTTGACAAGACCGTACCCTGCGGGTATCGTACAGTCAGTTCAGACGATTTCATATAACTCCCGGCAAGCGTAGCAGTGCGCTTGCCTTTGCATTTGTGAGTAAGAAGGCGGAGGGAAAGAGGATGATTTCAAAGAGGGCACAGGACATTCCTCCCTTTATCGTAATGGATGTCCTTGAGAAAGCACAGGAGATGGAGCGAAGGGGTGAACAGATCATCCATCTGGAAGTGGGAGAACCGGACTTTGACACGCCGGCATGCATAAAAGAAGCCTGCTTCCAGGCACTGAAAAACAACGAAACTCATTACACGCACAGTCTCGGGCTCATCGAACTGCGGGAAGCCATTTGCGAACACTATTACGGAAAATACGGCGTCAATATCTCGCCGGACAGAGTCATCGTCACGTCGGGAACATCACCGGCCATGTTTCTTCTCTTTTCGGCCCTTCTCGAAAAGGGTGACGAGGTGATCATTTCCGACCCCCATTACGCCTGTTATCCAAATTTCATCAGTTTTATCGAAGGAATACCAACGAGAATCAACGTCTACGAAGAAGATGGGTTCCAGTACCGACCGGAGGAAATCAGAAAAAAGATTACGAAGAAAACAAAGGGCGTCATGATCAATTCCCCTTCAAACCCGACGGGGAATCTCCTGAGCAGGGAACGGATGGAAGAAATCGCTTCACTGGGAATTCCTGTCATTTCCGATGAAATCTACCATGGTCTCGTCTATGAGGACATGGAACATTCCATTCTTGAATTCACCGATAATGCCTTCGTCTTCAACGGCTTTTCGAAAGCCTATGCCATGACGGGGTGGAGACTGGGGTACCTCATCGCGCCGCCGGAATATATCCGGCCCATGCAGAAAATTCAGCAGAACCTCTTTATCTCGGCGAATTCGTTCGTGCAGCGTGCGGGGATCGCGGCCCTGCGTGAGGCGGGGGATGATATATTGAACATGAAAGCCATCTTCAACGAACGGCGAAAATTCATCATCCAGCGCCTGAAGGAAATCGGTCTCGGAATCACCGTCGAACCTACCGGGGCATTTTACGTCCTGGGAAATATCAAACATATCTCGGACGATTCCTATGCCACGGCATTCGACATTCTCGAAAAGGCAAAGGTGGGCGTAACCCCGGGCATCGACTTCGGCAGGAACTGTGAGGGATACATCAGGTTTTCCTATGCGAACTCCCTTGAAAACATCGCCGAGGGAATCAGGAGAATCGAAGCCTATCTGAAGGAAGCGGTACATAATTGAAAAAGATGCCTCTGAAAGCTGTCGTCTTTGATTTTGACGGAACGCTGGCGACGCTCAATGTTGATTTCGTCGAAATGCGCAGGGAGATTATCGCACTGCTGGCACGATATGAGGTACCCTGCGGCAGTCTTGAGAATCTCTTTGCCCTTGAAATGGTCGATGCAGGCTCCCGCGCACTCGGCGTCAAAGACCCCGGACAAGGACGCCGGTTCATGGATGAAGCGCTGCAACTGATTCATGATATCGAAATGAAAGGCGCCCGAAAGGGAAGTCTTCTGGAGGGAATAGAAGACATGCTTTCCCTCCTGAAACGGAAGGGGATCAAGACCGCCATCGTCACCCGGAACTGTATCGATGCCGTCCGCTGTATCTATCCCGGCGTACACGAATCGTTCAACGCGATCATTTCAAGAGAATTTACGCCCCGGGTCAAACCACATCCGGACCATCTCAGAATCGCACTGGAACAAATGGGCGTTCTCCCTCATCACACGGCAATGGTGGGAGATCACCCCATGGATATCATGGCCGGCAAAAAGGCGGGGTCCTTTACCGTCGGCGTTCTGACGGGTCATTCGGGAGCGGACGCGCTCGGTGGAGCGGGCGCGGACCTTGTCATCCCCGATGCCGTTTCCATTACCCGGCATATTGAGTTCCCCGGCAACACATCACCGCGGGACACGAATCTCCCCTGTTGACAGAAAGTGCCACATGCGATAGGAGTCTGCTCTTATGTATGAAATATCAATAAAAAGGTCCTTCTCGGCAGCCCATACGATCGTAATCGACAACAGGCGCGAAGAGCTCCACGGACACAACTTCGATGTCGAAGTCACTGTTGCGTCGGATGATCTGAATCGGGACGGCGTGGTCATCGATTTCAGGATCGTCAAGCAATGGACCGAGGATGTTCTCAACGAACTCGATCACACCTATCTCAACGAAGTTGAGGCGTTCAGGGATCTGAATCCCACATCCGAGAATATTGCACGGCACATCTTCGACCGTATCAGTGACAAGGCATGTAACGGTCCCTGCCGGGTCACCGGTGTCGCCGTCTGGGAATCCAATTCAGCGCGGGCCACCTATCGAGGCACACCATGATGGTCGATGTCCAGAACCTGCATGACAGCCGGAAGATCAATATCCAGAAAGTAGGAGTCAAGGGTATCAAATACCCCGTTATTGTGCTCGACAGGAAAAACGGCATCCAGCACGTGAATGCAACCATAAACATGTACGTCAACCTGCCCCATCACTTCAAGGGCACCCACATGAGCCGTTTTATCGAGATACTGAACGAATACCGGGGGCAGATCAACATCCGGACATTCAAAAAACTTCTTCAGAAAATGAAGGAGAAACTCCAGGCCGAATCCGCCCATATTGAAATCAGCTTTCCCTATTTTATAGAGAAGACCGCCCCTGTGTCGGGCGCCACAAGTCTGATGGAATATCAGTGTTCCTTCTGCGGAGACACGGACGGAGTAGATGACGATTTTCTCGTCGGAGTCACGGTGCCGGTAACGACGGTATGTCCCTGCTCGAAGGAAATCAGTACCATGGGGGCGCATAATCAGCGGAGTATCGTACGTCTCAACCTCCGGTTCAGGAAATTCTTCTGGATTGAAGATGTGATCGACATGGTCGAAGACTCTGCGAGCAGTGAGGTCTTCTCACTGTTAAAGCGGGTCGATGAAAAGTTCGTCACTGAGAAAGCCTTCGAGAATCCCATGTTCGTTGAAGATGTGGTACGTAATGTGGCGACAAAACTGAACGGTATCGAGAATTTCATCTGGTACAGCGTTGAAGCGGAGAATCTTGAAAGCATCCACAATCACAGTGCCTACGCCTATCTCGAAAAGCCCCGCGAACCTGATACGCCTGCGCCTTCCGCAGCTCCGTGAAG
>Ga0272441_10008867_pt1 | contig 15750 bp, 14 predicted proteins | sample SSMProp6N_FD_193582 | JGI IMG/M metagenome (GOLD analysis project Ga0272441, IMG submission 193582) | Marine sediment archaeal communities from Little Sippewissett salt marsh, Falmouth, MA, United States - SSM-Prop-6N | ecosystem: Environmental > Aquatic > Marine > Wetlands > Sediment ... | reverse complement strand
ATCAAGAAATCTTGGGGCATAGGATAATCGAAAATCATCCATAAGGATTTTACTATTTTCCCGGACAACAATTAACTCGCAGTAACAATAAAGTGAAAAGTTTAAAGTATCTTATCACACAAAATGAGGTAATGATACTTTTCAACAATAAAAGAGTTCATATCTATAAATATGCGCAGTACATCACATTTGCACCTGAAACCGTTATGGCATTAACTTAACGAATGATAGTATTATTGAAGGTAGACCAAAACGGTAAAGCATTTATAATAAAAGACTTTTCGCAAGGAGTAATACGATGAAAGAATTGGAAGTAAAGTCCTTCTGTCCCGCAGTGGTTGGACCGAGTGTTGAAATGCTGGGGCCCATTTCAGACGGTGGAACCATTGTTGCACATACAGCACCAGGATGTTGGGGTCCAATGATTACTCCATCATTCACAGGCGGACATGAGGTAACTCAGCCAGTGGCAATAGAAAACGCAACCATAGGTGATTGTATTGCAGTTAAAATTAAACGTATTGCGATAACTTCTCAAGCAACAGCATCTGGAGTTCATGAAAGCATCAAAGGTCGTTTCATTGATGATCCTACAATAGCGGCAATATGTCCCGGCTGTGGAACTGTCAATCCTCCCAGTAGAATAGAAAATATAGGGCCAAAATCGATTAGATGTGTGAAGTGTGGTGCAGATGTAAGCCCTTTTCGTATGAGCAATGGATACACTATTGTTTTTGATCATGAAAATAATATTGGTATAACGGTGAATCAATTGGCAGCAAATGAAATAGCAGAAAATGCGTATAATATGGCAGGGTTACCAGAGCTTTCAAAACAGAATCCTATCCTTGTTTTTGCTGCGGCTGATCTACAAGGCGTGGCCACACGTCTTAGACCATTTATTGGTAATATAGGTACTATTCCATCCATAGATATACCAGCTTCTTCTAATGCCGGGGATCTCTGTCATTTATTAATTGGTAAACAACACAAATTTACTATAAATCAGGAAGACCTCAATAAGAGAACTGATGCCCATATGGACATAGATTCGGTACGTGAGGGTTCTATAGTACTATGTCCAGTTAAGGTTGATGGAGGAGGTCTTTACATAGGTGACGTACATGCTATGCAAGGAGATGGTGAGATTGCAGGACATACTACAGATGTATCAGCCCTGGTGACAGTTACTGTAAATCTGATAAAAAGTCTACGTATTGATGGTCCAATATTATTGCCCTTGGAAGAAGATTTACCTTTCTTAGCAAAGCCACACAGAGGAAAGGAACTCATCACAGCAAAGGCATTGGGTCATACATTCGGGCAACAATCAATTGATGATACTGCTCCCATACAAATTATTGGATCAGGTACTGATTTAAATAAAGCGGTAGAAAATGGACTGGAACGTATAGCTGATCTAATGGATATGTCAATTGGTGAAGTTAAGAATCGAGTGACACTAACTGGTGGTATTGAAATAGGACGGCTACCAGGAGTTGTAACTGTTACTATGTTAGCGCCGATGAAAATATTAGAGCAAATTGGACTCGCCGAAATAATCAAGGAGCAATATAAAATATAGTGTAATAAACCGGACAAGTGATTTCTTGATTATTTATCTTGTATTCAATTAGTTAGGTACCGTTCCAAATTAACGGATATCATGAAGTAATGAGGAGTTACATTAAAATCCTATCACAAACAAGGGAACAGCACCTCAATTTTTCTAATGTGGTATAGTCACAGCAATAAATATTGGGAGGTTTTTAATGAAAGTATTAGGCATTGTTGGGAGCCCTAGAATTGGTGGAAATACCGAGCAGTTGATGAAGCTAGTACTGGAAACAATTACAAAGCAGGATATTGGTACTGAGCTAATTAGTCTGGCCGGGAAAGATATTCGACCATGTACAGCCTGCATGGCCTGCAAAGGCAAAGAAGAATGTTCTATTAATGATGATCTATTTCCTATTTACCTTAAAATGAAAGAGGCTGATGCTATAATCATTGGCACGCCTGTTTACTTCCAAGGGCCTACCGCTCTTGTCAGGGCTTTCATTGAGCGTGCTGGTTACATTTCCAGCCAGAATGGACGGGTATTTACCGGTAAAGTAGGGGGGCCACTGGTAGTAGCACGCCGTTCAGGTATGGCTCTTACTCTCTCTCAGATGCTTCTCTGGTATTCTGGCCAGCGTTTCTTTATTCCTGGTTCCTATAGTATTTCTATTGGTCGAGATAAGGGTGAAGTATTGAAAGACGAAGAAGGAGTGAGAGTAGCCAAAGAATTCGGTAATAATTTGGCTTTCCTACTAACAAAACTTTCGAAATAAAATACTAATTAATAGTCAATAATATAAATGTTTCATTTCTGCTAATTGGCTATTTTAAAATTATTTCATCTGAACGGGAAAGTGATTTAATATCACCAGGATAAGGAGGGCTCAGTGGCGATTGAAAATGCGGTAAAGTTTGATAAGGCTCAAGCTAATTTTGAGAGCGTTCGAGAGCACCTGTTTATGCAATTTAAGAATCCCCCGTTTGACCCTAACACCGGTTTGAGTCTGCCAGAACTGGAGAGAGAAGTTGAAGAATATTTACGAGCACACTCCAAACAACAAAAAATTCTACAAAAGGCTAATGTCTTTCGGATTGTTTTAACCCGTGGCCAAATAGGTATTGATCCTGTTGACTGGTTTGTTGATAAACTAAATGACGGATGCCTTCTCTATGATATGGCACCAGCAGTTCAACGTAATAGTGGTGGACTCGTAAGGAAACTGTCTATGCTATGGCTCGACGAAGCGATGACGGGGCCGATAGCTCAAACGACAACGTGGATAAACAGAGCAGTTGATATTGGCTATGCATCCATTCCTGAAGGGGGACTCGATAGGGGTCATATTTCTCCTGGGTGGACAAATTTACTTTCGAATGGATTGGTAGGGCTTATGAAGACAGCAAGGGCATCCAAAATGGCTCTCGACAAAGATGCAACAATGGAGCAGCTTGCTTTTTACGAAGCCGTTGATGTCGTTGGACAAGCTGTGATTGATTACGCACAGAGGTTTGCTGATCTCGCGAGGCGAATGATATTCAGTAATCCAGAGCATGAAGAACAGCTTCAGGCTATTGCATCTGCGTGCAGCAATGTCCCAGCCCATAGGCCTCGCAACTTCCACGAAGCACTTCAGTTCATGTGGTTCATGAATGAATTGATTGAACTGGAAGGAGAGTTTGTCCGCTCTATGGGTGGCTTTGACCGTCTGTTATATCCTTTCTACAAGGCAGATATCGAATCGGGCAGGCTTACACGCACGCAGGCAAAGGAACTCATTAAATTTTTCTGGTTTAAATTCTTTGCACGTACAGAAGGAGCTTCTAATGGCAAAAACTTTTGTTTCGGGGGGCAATATTCCGATGGTAGTATAATAGACAACGATTTAACATATCTGGGGCTGGAAGCCTATGAGGAACTCAATACCCCTGATCCAAAGCTTTCGGTGCGCTTTCTCCCTGTAACGCCCGATAAACTATACTACCGGGTTACTGATCTCATTCGTAAGGGACATAATGCTTTTGTGCTCCTGAATGATACTACATCGGTAGCAGCCCAGTTGAAGCGCGGGAAAACATTAGAGGATGCCCGGATGTATGTGCCTATTGGCTGCTATGAGCCTACAACTGAAGGCAAAGAGATAGCCTGTAATATGAACAATACAGTAAACCTGGCTAAAGGTGTCGAACTGGCACTGAATGATGGTGTTGACCCGCTGACGGGAGTGCAGTTTGGGCCTAAAACCGGTGACGTAAGAACGGCTACGGATTTTGAGCAAATTTGGAATGCCTATGTAAGACAAATGGATTATTTCTTAGAAACGGCTAGAAGTTCCATTGAAGCTGCTGAGAGGCATTGGCCTCAAATCAATCCGTCACCACTTTTGTCCGCAACCTTCGAGCACTGCCTGCAAAGAGGTAAAGATATATCACGGGGGGGACCACTTTACAATGCCGTTGGCTTTGTAGGTGCAGGATTGGCAAATGCGGCAGACTCACTGCTGGCTATCAAAAAGTCGGTATTCGATGAGAAACGTTACGCAATGACCGAATTGCTGGAGGCGCTTGCTTGCGACTTTGAAGGTCATGAGAAGATGCGGCAATATCTTCTCAATCGTATACCCAAGTGGGGCAATAATGATTCTGAGGCAGACACGATGACAAAACGCGTTGCTGATTATTATTGCACCAAAATCCACACTATGACGAATGGTAGGGGTGGACCATGTCAGGCAGCTCTATTTAGCCTTACTTTTGCCCTTCACGGCGGGGAACACACAGGAGCATTGCCAGATGGTCGGAAAGCACGCATGTCCCTTTCTCCAAATATGGGAGCCAGTTATGGATGTGACAGCCACGGGGTTACGGCTTTACTGGGGTCAGCGGAAAAGATAGATGCTCTAAATGTTCCCAATGGAGCGGTAATTGATATAACTCTTCACCCAACTGCTGTTGCAGGTGATGACGGGCTTGATGCTTTCGTTACTCTGATAAAGACTCATTTCCGGCAGAATGGGTCTTCGCTCCAGTTCAATGTTTATGATATTGAAACACTCAAGGATGCCCAACAACATCCGGAGAAGTACCGAACGCTTCAAATCAGGCTGACCGGGTGGAGCGTCTACTTTAATACGCTTTCTCGAAAAGAACAGAATGCGTTTATGTCACGTATCATACACGGTATTTGAAATGACCAGGACGGAAATATCCAGTGCTTTAAATAACTCAGCCCAAGGGTTGATAACCGATATAAAAAGGTTTGCGGTACACGATGGGCCCGGCGTGCGTACCACTATTTTCCTCAAGGGATGTGGGCTGCACTGTGATTGGTGCCATAACCCAGAGACGATGAACCTCAAAGCTGAGCTAATGCTCTACTTGGAGAGATGTATCAGTTGTGGTGCATGTTTTAAAGTTTGCCCTACTGGAGCACATGAGATGACTAAAAATGGGCACATTTTGCACAGAGAGTTATGCATAAGTTGTGGGAACTGTATAGAGGAATGCTATGCAGGCGCACTCAAGATGGTGGGCAATAAAACCAGCGTAGCTGATTTGATGGAAATAATCCGACAGGATATTCCGTTTTACCAGGTCTCCGGAGGTGGTGTGACTCTCTCAGGTGGAGAACCACTTATACAACCTAAATTTACGAAAATACTCTTACAGCAATGCAAGGAAGAAGATATCCACACAGCGTTGGACACTTCTGGTGCTGTCTCATGGAAGGTGTTGAAAACGGTAATGTCCTATGTAGACCTGGTTTTGTACGATCTAAAGCATATATCTCCTTCGAGACACAGAAAGTATACGGGCGTTTCAAACCGTCTCATTTTAGAGAATATGAAACGTCTTGCCGATTATGGTGTGCCTGTTGAAGTACGCATGCTGATTATTCCAACCATAAACGATTCATGTTCTTTCATAAACCGTGCGGCAAAATTTCTTGCATCTCTTGATAATATAACTACTGTCCGATTACTGGCTTATCACCGACTGGCTGGTTCCAAATATCGACGATTGGATAAAGTGGATACTTTACCTAATGTTGCATCACCAATGGATGATCAACTGCAGCATATTGCAGGGTGGATAAAGAGATACGATCTCAAAGTGGTTTGGTGAAAAATATGTCATATAAAAGACATTCTAATGATGAGAACAAACGAACTTTTTTCTATTAAAAATGTCAGCCAACTGGTTTTGACCTGACCTCTAAAAACTGATCCAAAAATAATGCTAGACTCAGAATAGAGAAAGGGTGGAAAGATGGCAAGGAAATGGTATAGTCCGGAGCAGGTCACCAATAGTCTCAACTTTACCTGGGATTTTTCCAAGTGGAAGGTAGCTTGGGTATAAACATCCCAACCTTACGCTTGTATTCGATATACACATTGCCAAATCGCCTTTCTAATTCTCTTTCTTCCCATATTAATGCGTGTATATAAGCTACTACTAATGATAGAATCGCCACCGATAGCCCAGCAATAGACCTAAAACCGATAGCTGCACTAAATGCCAAAAGTACGCAGGATAAACATATTGGGTTTCTTATGTAAGAATAGATCCCGTTTGTTACCAACACATGGCTGTGACGACCACTGATAACTCTTAGAGGGCATGCTTTAAGTCCTAGAACAAGAACGGATAGGCCTGAAATTGAAAGAAGTACACATACTGTATATCTACACCAGTCTCCCAATGGTAAGTAAATCGCACTTGTCCTATTGGTGAAGTAAGAAACAAGAATCACAGCTATAACCCAAGGCACTATTAACTAACCTCCTATATACGAAATTGTGATAATAGACACCTGTGATAGACTTTTATTTTATCAGAAGCTCTTTCTTTCTTCAGATTATATACCGTGGTTAAAGAGAGCCATAATTTTCAAATATGGCACATATCAACCTTCTAGTCTATTTGTCTCGCCTGTTCTGCAGTTTCTTCTCCACCACACAGTATAATCCTTGCCCGTTAAAAGCAGGCTGCCTGCAGAGATTGTCTGACAGACAGGTTGATCTTCTAGTATCTCCTGATTTCCATCGGTTTATTAATCCAGGTTCTCGTATCAATGGTCGGGAAAAGGAAACATAATCAGTAATCCCATCACTCAGTAATCGCTCAACAACTGGATATGAGCGTATTCCGCCTACAAGCATAAGAGGAACCCGTACTTTCTCTTTGTAATGGTGTGCTGCTTCTTTGTAGTACACTTCTTCTGCCTCTGTGGTAAGCCTTCCTTTTCTAACCCACATATACTTGCCCGAGTATCGCGTTCCTCCGGTCATTTCTATTGCATCTATTCCTGCCTTCTCAAGAATCATCGAAAGCGTTACCATTTCATCTACTGTAAAACCATTATCAATGTAATCACTGGAGTTCAGTTTAATTAACAAGGGAAAAGTATCCCCGACTGAGGCCCTTGTGATGTGCAATATCTCAAGTAGCAAACGAGCCTTATTTTCAATACTTCCTCCATAATCATCATTCCTTTTATTGTAGTAAGACGACAGGAACTGGCTCAGTAGCCAGCCATGGGCACCGTGCAACTGTACAGCATCGAAACCAGCTTCCTTGGCTCGACCGGCCGCATACCCAAAATTCTGGCAAACCTGATGAATCATCTCCTCGTTCATTTCAAGGGCTAGTTCGTGACTGTTGTTCTCCATCGTGCTTGGACCTTGAGGAACATAACCAGTTAGCGCTGGATCAGATTCAATACCTCCATGAGATATTTGCACTGCAATTTTACCATTCGCTTCGTGCACTACGTCTGTCATCTCTTTCAAGCCTGGAACACATTCATCCCTATCGATGCCAAGCTGCCATGGGGCTGTTTGCCCATCCTTGCTCACATATGTAAGGCCTGTAATGATAAGTCCTACACCGCCACGAGCAAGATTAGCCATATACTCATTGAGTTTATAGCTTGTCGTACCATCTTCATTAGCCAAGCCTTCCCACGTAGCAGAGCGAACGGACCGATTCATCAGCGTCATACCGTTGATATTTATTGTATTAAAAAGCATCGCCAGTATCACCCCCTCTTGTTATTTGTAATATCTTCTTTAGTTTCCTACCAATAAAATCAATTATCTCGGTAAGTGCTTCAATTTACCGATAGTAAAAAATGGGTTGATTCGAACTCGCCCACAAATCAATTCATGGACGATAGATACTATCATACTGGAGCCAGGATTATAGTCGATTGAAATGCGGTGTTTCAAAGCGATGATCCATCGCTATTGGCAATATCGCGCTTTCCCTAATTTAAGTAATAATTTGAAATTTATTAGATTACGACAAAGGTTTAAAATAATTTCCAGTTCTACTTTTTAATACTCACAATCTATAGTGCTGGTCTCGATGATCTGCCTCGTATCACGAAAAATAATTGGTGTTTATACATTGACATTTAATCGATAATTAGATAGTGATATATAGTCTCTACGAAGCAATTTAAAATTATGCAATTATTTATCGGAGTCACACATTAGGCCTTACTCCATTTTACAGATCAACTGCAGTCAGTATTTTATTAACAACTTCATTATATTCATTAGCGTTCCATTTTTTTACATACAGTTCCTTCACATAAATAGTCTGGTTCGATTTATCAGTCTTCTAGAGTTCTATTTCGTGAAGAGTTTGATTATAGATTCGTTCTGGAAAATTATTAAATTTGAAAAATACTCGAATACCCAACTATCTCTTTCTTTTCTGGTGATTTAAAAGTCATTATCTTGCTGGTTTTTTTGCCAGTTTCAATTACTGCCTCGGCCATCTTAACAGCCGCAACAACAGGGTCTATAACTGGAACATGTAGCGTACGCTCCATGACTTGATCAAATCCAACCATTCCATCACAACCCAGACAAAGGACTTCTGCTCCGTCCTGCTCAATTGCTTTTTGTCCCGTTTCGATTAACGCTGCCTCTCCTTTAGCTCTATCTCTTTCAAAATCAGCCACTGGAACATTGGTGCACCTGATTGACGCACACCTACTATCAAGTCCATATTTCTTGAGTAATTCTTCCATAGAGCTTTTAAATCTATCGAGTATGGAGATTATTGAATACTTGTGACCGAGCATACATGCTAGGAAGAAGGATGCCTCTGCCATTCCGATGACTGGAACTTCAGTTAATTCTCTACATGCATAGAGACCAGCATCTCTAAAACAGGCAATTACGTAACCGTCAAAATTCTCTTGCATTCCTTTTTTAACTTCCTCAATTGCTCCTATGGTAGCTAAAGCTTCATCATAGTTGTCTTCAATGGTAATTGGGCCCCGTTCAGGACTTATACACATAATCTCAGTCCCAGGTCTTGCGCATTTTTTAGCGATAATATCAATCGATTTTGTCATAGCTAAATAAGTATTTGGATTTATTACTTTTATTTTCATTTCATTACTTCCTGTCTAATTTTGATAATGTCCTGATGGTTTGAGTGAGAACTGCCGTTCCATTTTCAATATCGTCCCACGTCGTCCATTCAAGAGGGGAATGGCTTATACCATCAACACTTGGGATAAAAATCATGCCAGTTTTTACCTTAGTTGCCATATTTTGTGCATCATGACCTGCCCCGCTGTTCATTCTTTTAAAAGACAGTCCACATCGTCTTGTAGAATCTTCAATAATTTGCATAACATCCATAGACAGGTGTGCTGGTGCATGTGTAGGTGATATCTTAATGTCGACAGCCACTCCATATCTTGATTCCAATTCTTTCATAAAAGTACGTGTCCTCTCTATCATTATGAGCATGTTCTCCTCAAGCACATCTCTTATATCGATACCTAGTTCTACTTTACCAGGGACTATATTCACTCCATTTGGATAGACAACCAGTTTTCCTACTGTTCCAACTAAACCAGATCCCCGAGTTTTGAGAATCTCATTGGCGTTTCTATTAACAGCAGTTACAATTTCTGCTGCTGCTAATAAAGCATCTTTCCGCATTTTCATAGGAGTGGTCCCGGCATGATTACTCTGTCCTGTTACTGTTACTGTAACCCAGGCGATACCAACGATGTTTTCGACAATACCAATAGATATACCTTCATTATAAAGCACAGGTCCTTGTTCAATATGTGTTTCAATAAAGCAGTCGACAGAATCAAGCTGTTTTTTAAAATTACCCAGGTAACCTATAGCTTCTAATGCATTCTTTAGTGTCTGTCCGTTCGTGTTCTTCTGCATTAAAGCATCGTCTATTCTTATCTTCCCTGCTAATACCGCACTCCCTAACAATGTTGAGCCAAAAGCTGACCCTTCCTCTCCCGTAAATATTACTACTTCAATAGGCCTCTCATTTTCGAAATGTTCTTCTGTTAGCCGTCTTATAGCTTCTATCGAACTAAAAACTCCAAGAGCCCCATCAAATTGACCTCCATTTAGAACGCTGTCTAGGTGGGAACCACACATTACTATGCCATCGTTTATTTTAGAGCCCTCTTTTCTTCCATAAATATTTCCAATCATATCAATCTTGACCTCAAGATTAGCATCAAGCATCCTCTGAACACAGAAATCACGAACTTTTTTATTTGCTTCGGTTCCAGTTGGACGAGTAACTCCTTTATCAGGGTCCAGTTGACTATAATTGCTCACAGTTCTCTGTGGCTCTCTACCATACTGCCCAGACATGATTAAATCTTTTTTTAAACGGGTAGCTATGTTATCTTTGGTTTTCATTATTCTAATTTATACTGTTGCCATTACTGTATCAATTAGCTTTCCTTTCACAAACTTACCTTCCCCGGCCGTACCAGTGAACTTGTCATTCTCTACTATGACTTTCCCTCTTAATATCGTTACCACCGGCCATCCCGTCACTTCCATTCCTTCAAAAACACTTAGGTCTGTCCCCATATGCAAATCAGCAGCGTTTAGTGAGTGCTTTTTATTAGGATCTAATATTACTATATCAGCATCTGACCCTGGAGCTATGACTCCTTTCTTCGGATACAACCCAAATATCTTAGCAGCGTTTGTACTGACTACCTCGACAAATCTCTCCAAACTCACATCTCGTTTTAATACTCCCTCTTGAAAAACGACCGGTATCCGTACCTCACAGCCAGGTAATCCATTCGGTATCGTATTAAATGTTTCCGAGTTTTCTTCTTTCTGTGCTTTGGTAAAAGCAACATGGTCTGATCCTACTGTGTGGACTGTCCCTTCTTTTACACCTTTCCACAATGCTTCTATGTCAGCCTGCTTCCTTAATGGCGGGCTACACATATACATGATCCCTCTTGGAAACTTCGGCTCGAACGTGTCATCTGTGAGCCATAAATAGTGATGGCATGTCTCACAGAACACAGGTAATCCTTTCTTACGATAACTATCAATAATACCGGGCCCTTCCCTCGTCGAAGTATGCACTATATATGTCTTTGTCCCTAGAACTTCCGCCAACATCATAATCTTTTGGATATCCATATTCTCGACGAAATTCGGCTTTGCTATTGCCCAGTATTTTGGTTCTGTCTTTCCTTGTTTAACTAGCTCAACCTGCATTTCTTCTCCAATCAAACCATTTTCAGCATGTATCGTCATCATTCCACCGAGTTCACCGACCCGTCTTAATATGGAATACAGTTGCCAGTCATTTTCATACCAACCCTGCTTTCGATAAATGGTTGCACCTTTGAAGCTAGGTACTCCATAATCAATAACCTCTTTAATTCCATCTAATTCTCTATCGATATCGGTGAGATCAGTCAAGATCGGAGTAGTGGTATAGTCGATAGCCGACAGCTTTTCTGCTTTGGCAAATTGTGATTTCACTGCATCCAGCAAGGATTTCCCTTTTTCCTGAATTGCAAAGTCTATCGTTGTTGTTGTTCCACCTATGGCTGCTGCCGTTGTGCCTATATCCCACGTCTCTTTCGGTCTGTTTCCCATGAAAAGTACTTCAAAGTGAGTGTGCGTATCTATACCTCCTGGTATGACTATCTTTCCTTTAGCCTCTATAACCCGCTCCACATCAGGAAAGCTCTCACTCGCTCCTATAGCCATTATTTTCTCACCTTGAATCAAAATGTCTGTTTCTGTTACTCCGCCTATGCTCACCACAGTTCCATTTTTAATGATAAGTCCTTTTTCCATTTTAAGTACCCTCCTTAAACTAAAGCATGAGATTATTATTTTTCACCGTTTTATATGCAGTTCTGCATTTTACTCACCAAACATTGTCACAGCCCTAGCCATATTTTCTACCACATCAACACCAAAAGGACATTTCTCCATACAAACACCACAAGAGGTGCAGCTAGAAGCTTTTAGCGATAGTGCTTTATATTCTGAGATGATGCTATTTGTCATTCCGTATGTAGCAATGTCCGTTAATCGTGTGCTTGTTCCGATATCAATGCCAACCGGACAAGGTAAACAATGGTTGCAATACATGCAATTTCCCCTTAATTTCCATACCTGGTTATTGGCGATGGCTATATAATCTTTTTCCTCATCAGTAGCATTCAGAAAAGCCACTGCTGCTTTCATCTCCTCCGCGTTTTTGCATCCTGGGACCACTGTACAAACGCCAGGCTGCGAAAGGACATAATTGATACACTGAACTGGTGTCAACACAATAGAACTGGGGTTTTCTTTAATAAAAAGTCTACCCGCTGCATAGGGCTTCATGGCAACGATTCCTACCCCCTGTACAGCGCAGGCTTGGTATAATTCTTTGCGTTGTGGTTTAGACTTATCCCCGGCAATTACCTTTTCTTTGCTTGTACTATCTTGCCACACTGCGTCCATATCTACATCCGCAGGCAAAGTATCGAATGCTGGGTTCATTGCAAACATGAGTACATCTATGGTACCAGTCTTTACCACCTTCAGAGCAACGGGCACTTTGTGGCTACTCATCCCAATGAAGCGAGCTTTACCTTCTCTCTTTAGCTTTATTGCTAATTTAAAAAGCCCTTCTGAGCTGAAAACTGTCTCATAGTCGTCAGGCTCATCGACAAAATGTATCATAAGTACATCAATATAATTTGTTTTAAGCCTTATCAGTAGGTCATCAAAATACTTATTAGCCAGTGTATTGTCTCTTGTTTTGTAATATTGTCCATTTTTTAATGCAACTCCTAAATGGCCTGCCACCATAACCTTCTGCCGTCTGTTCCTCAGAGCAATTCCAAAATTGTCGCGAACATTGGGAGAGGCCATAAATAAGTCGATGTAATTTACTCCGTTGTCAATAGCTTCATCAATGACGGAAGTAATTGTATTTGTTGAGGCGTTTTCAAGATATTCTGCCCCCAGACCAACAATACCTACATCAACTCCTGTTCTTCCAAGTTTCCTATATCTCATCAATGAGAAACCTCCTTTGTAGATAATATTTCCCCAAGTAATCTGTACCATTTGGTTATTTATAAATATATAAATACTATTAAGAAGCATAAACTACTTCTGGCAAATCAAGTAACTGGGTTCTGTCTGAAATCTATGGACAGAAAAGATGAATTAAGATTAACCCTTATTCCGTATCGTGAGCAATACGGAATAAGGTTATTACACTGGTTATCAGTTTTCAAGTTAATAACCAGCCTAAATTTTACTTAGTAGGAAACGTTAATCAATATTTATGACGTGGTCGATAGACTATAACCAAATTGGTTACGAGAAATTAATTCGAATGGCATTTTTGGGCATAAAAAAGGGTACAGAGCTCTTTCATAAATTGTACCTTGCTGAATATCTAATTATTCAGCATCCTAAGAAGAATTATGCTTTTTATTTCTTATTCTATTAATGGAGATCGGAGGTGTGGCTAGTATAAAGATCACAGCTGCACCTACAGGACCAGCAAACAATAGCCAGGCGAAAAGACAGCTCTCGTATCTGTCAAATATCCAACCTGCCACGATTGGATCTGCAATAGCACCTATCACTACGTTATTTGATGAACAGGTATTGATTGAGGACTGGAGGAGTGAGGAAAATCAGCGACCCCCACATAGTGCCCTGAACTATCAGCCTCCTGCACTATATTTCAATTACATATTTAACTTCCATAATAAATTATATGACTCAGTAAAATACTATAGCACTCTTATCAACTATATGTTAATGGCGACCTGCCAATAATAGAAGTACCTCAAAAACATTAAACAATCCTATTTCTCTTTCTCCAGGTTCGTCTCTTTGTCATTTATAGCTATTGAAGAAACAAATGCAATAAAGCCAATAATCGCAAAAATCATCCAAACATTCTGGTAATTCCCCTGTATGTCAAATAACTTTCCGGCAATATAAGGTCCAGCAATATTGCCAAACATCCCTATTCCTACTAGACAGCCAAAAATAGTGCCATACTGTCTTGTGCCAAATATCTCCCTAGCAAAGGCAGGCCTAAGTCCGTTAAAACCGCCGTATCCAATACCAAATAGTACAAGAAAGACAATTACCCCTATAACTCCTAATATATTAATAAACTGGAAGATAATCAGTCCAAGCGAAACCATTGCAAACATCATGATTATAAGTCTCTTTCTTCGAATCTTGTCTCCAAGGAATCCGATACCCATCCTTCCTACAATACTTACTAGAGGGATGCCCGATGCCCCGAGGCTGGCTATCGTTGTCGACAAGCCAAGATTCGTCAGGTAAGGCATGACATGAGTAATAGTTGTCCCAATTATCAGGTGATGGCATATAAACAATATCGCTGTAAACCAAAAAGCTCGTGTTCTAAATGCCTGACGTATAGTTAGCCCATACTCTTTGATATCATTCTCAGTTTTCTCTATCGAACCATATTTATCTGGTACTATATAACCATCAGGCAGATACCCATACTGCTGTGGTTTATGTCTCAGTAAAAGGGAAAGTGGTAGCAGTATTACCAATATGCCAACAGCAAGCCCCTGTACTGTATCCCTCCAGCCATATGCATCAACTGTACGTGCCATAATAAATACCATCAGCCCGGCAGCACCAAAACCACTGCTAACAATGCTCATTGCAAGACCAACTTTCTTACGGAACCAGTTTGAAACAGCTGTCATCAAAACAGTCACCGTACATGTGCTTGTAGCGATGGCAATGAGGCCAAATGAAATATAAAATCCCGTAAGAGTTTCAATTCGGCTCAACATAAACATCCCAACGGCAGCAAGACATGCTCCAGAAAAAACTATGCGACGTGGCCCTAAACGGTCTACAAGTATCCCAACTATGGGTGCCAGTAAGCCTGATTCAACTCCTCTAAGAGACGCAGCAAGGCTGACTTGCGCATAACTCCAACCAAATTCATCCACAATAGGGTTGAAAATTGTAGTGAAACCATAAAATATGCTTCCAGCAACATAGAAAGCGATTATAAAGGAGCCTGCAACTATATACCAACCATAGAATGGGTTCTGTAATTTCAAAATACTGGGCATTTCGTTATTTTAGCATTTACTTTGTTTATTTTAACGCAACTCATCGGCGCTTCTTCTTTTGCATGTTTTTAGGTGTTTCACGATGAGGTGAGGCAATTCCCAGGTTATCGACCGGGCTCGCTATCATATGCATTCGCTTCACATCTTCGTCAGCTACCTGGCAGTAATGACGGGTCATCTCGAGAGAGCTGTGTCCCAGCATGCGCTGCAGGGTAAACACATCACCTCCACTACGTAATAAAGTGACCGTCGCAATATGGCGAAATGTATACGGTGAAAGCCTGACCTCTTTAATACCATCTTCATACCATAGTGTTTGACGATAAACTCCACACGGTTTTTCCTTGGAGGCTGCCCTTTTTCTGTTAGGAATACCCGGTCATCTTCAGGCAGTAAAGGTTTCGGGCGGTAGGAGCTGTTATAGCGCCAGAGGTATTCCATAAGTTGTTTCCCCAAAGGGACAAGACCCTGTCTCTGTCCCTTAACCATTACACTGGCAAACCCTTCCTCAAGAAACAGGTCGCCAATGCATAGGCCGGTGAGTTCAGAAAGCCTTACTCCGGTATCGATCAGCATCAATATGATAGTAAAATCTCGAAATCCCGTAGATGTCTCAAGATTGATCCCTTACAGGACTGCTTTTACGTTTTCTCTACTAAAGGTCTGTATAATTATTTTAAGAGTCTTCGGAATTATCAATCGTTCGAAGGGATGTGTTTCAATAATTCCTTCATCATAAAGCCAGGAAAGGAAAATACGCAGTGTCCGTACATAGG
>Ga0272441_10008866_pt1 | contig 15750 bp, 11 predicted proteins | sample SSMProp6N_FD_193582 | JGI IMG/M metagenome (GOLD analysis project Ga0272441, IMG submission 193582) | Marine sediment archaeal communities from Little Sippewissett salt marsh, Falmouth, MA, United States - SSM-Prop-6N | ecosystem: Environmental > Aquatic > Marine > Wetlands > Sediment ... | reverse complement strand
CTCAGCACTCAGCACTCAGCACTCAGCACTCAGCACTCAGCACTCAGCACTCAGCACTCAGCACTCAGCACTCAGCACTCAGCACTCAGCACTCAGCACTCAGCACTCAGCACTCAGCACTCAGCACCAGTTTAGCGTCCCTGCGGTTTTGAATGTTGAAGAAATGTTTTATTTTTACTCTATTGTAGTCTGAGAATTGATTTGTAATCTGAGAATTGATAAATAATTATAAAACTCTGTGGCATATGGCAGAAGAAATGAAATCCCAGCAGCAAAGCGGAGGCGGTCAGAACGTTAAAGGGGATTTTTCTACAATCCTTTCCGGTGTAGGAAATCTTCTTGATACTACACTCACTCCACTTGGCAACGCCCTTGTACAGGCCCTGGAGTCGGCAAACGGCGTTGCTCAGCAAATCCTTGAAGGTATCAGCAAGACCCTTAACAATAATCAGGGAAAATAGTAATTCGTCTGATCCCTTGAAAAGCCGTGCCAGGTTACGGGTGGCTTTTTGATTGATAATTGCAGAGGCAAGCCTTTATCAGGTAAAAGGCTTGCCTTTCGTATTTCCCCGCGCTATATTCAATGCCTGAATAATGCAAGGTTCACGTATCCTGCTACTGTGCGCCTCGAAAAACCTGCACTGTATCTTATAGCTCGCTCGGGAGACCCGGAGTCCTTATGTTGCGACGATTCGCGGCATTCCGGCTGAAGTTCATCCGACTTGCATTGATAAGCGTATGAGGGTTTTTCACGGTATCTTTTTTGACTATACGGTAAAACAATGCCCGACAAATTTCCCGAATATCCTGCCGACGTATCCTATAGCTCCGTAGAGACTGAAGTATTACAGTTCTGGAAAGAACATGATATTTTTCAAAAAAGTCTCGATAAACCCGGTGATAAGGTGTTCTCTTTTTATGAAGGCCCGCCTACGGTCAACGGAAAGCCCGGGGTGCATCATGTTTTCAGCAGGACGATCAAGGATATTGTCTGTCGCTTCAAAACGATGCAGGGCTACAAGGTTCCCCGCAAGGCCGGCTGGGACACGCACGGTCTTCCGGTCGAAATCGCGGTCGAAAAAAAACTCGGTCTGAAAAACAAGGCCCAGGTTGAGGCCTATGGTGCCGATGAGTTCAATGATGAGGCCAGAGAGCTTGTCTATCATCATATCGATGATAATCGTGAGGGATGGGGAAGGCTGACCGAGAAGATGGGGTATTGGGTGGATATGGACGATCCCTATATCACTTGTACCAATGAGTACATGGAGTCTGTCTGGTGGGCGCTGAAAACGATTTTTGACAAGGGATTTATCTACAAGGATTACAAGATTGTTCCTCAGGACCCGAAATCGGAGACAGTGCTGAGCTCACATGAGCTCGCGCTTGGCTACAAGGAAGTTAAAGATCCGAGTGTCTATGTGACGTTCAAGGTAAAGGATGCCGAAGAATATTTTCTTGTGTGGACGACAACGCCCTGGACACTGATCTCAAATGTTGCGCTGTGTGTCGGGCCTGATGTGGAGTATGTGAAGGCCAGGACGAAGGATGGCGTGGTGTATATTCTTGCCGGATCCCGGCTTGAGGTGCTTCGCAAGCAGTTGGGCGAGGATGAGGAAATCGTTATTCTGGATTCTTTCAGGGGCAGTCTGCTTGCCGGACTGGAATACGAGCCGATGTTTTCCTGGGCTGAGCCTGAAAAGCCCTGCTGGTTTGTCGCTGAGGGTGATTTTGTCTCGACTGAGGAGGGCACGGGTATCGTGCATATCGCTCCTGCGTTCGGCGCCGATGACTATGATCTGTCGAGGAAGTACGATCTTCCGATGCTGCAGCCGGTCGCACGTAACGGCTGTTTTACCGCTGAAGTGCCCGAATATGAGGGCATGTTTTTCAAGGATGCCGATCCGTTGATTATCAGGAGGCTGAAGGAGGAGGGAAAGCTCTTCAGAAAGGAAACAGTTACCCATACCTACCCGTTTTCCTGGCGTTACGATGTTCCGGTTATCTATTATGCGCGCGAGTCCTGGTATATCAGGACGACAGATATTGCTGACAGGATGGTGGAGCTTAACGCAGAGATCAACTGGTGTCCTCCCGAGATCGGTAGCGGCAGGTTCGGGAACTGGCTCGAGGAGAACAAGGATTGGGCGCTATCACGAGAGAGGTTCTGGGGTACGCCGCTTCCGATATGGGTTTCAGGGGATTTCTCGATAGGAGACGGTCCCGATTCGGGCAAGGTGTTCGCGATCGGCTCCGTCGAAGAACTTCAGGAAGGATGTATCGATATCGACGGCAAACAGTACCGTCTCGGTGACGCGCTTGCTGAAGGGCTGGTTGAACTTGATCTGCACAAGCCTTTCGTTGACAGAATCTATTTTATCAGGGACGGGATACGATACAGCCGGACTCCGGAGCTGATCGATGTCTGGTTTGACAGCGGTTCTATGCCTTTTGCCCAGTTGCACTATCCGTTTGAAAACAGGGAGGTTTTCGATAAGACCTTTCCTGCCGATTTCATCGCGGAGGGAGTTGACCAGACAAGGGGATGGTTCTACACGCTGCACGCCATCGGGGCATTGCTTTTTGACAAGCCTGCATACAAAAACCTTGTGGTCAACGGGCATATTCTTGACCGGAAAGGTCAGAAAATGTCAAAATCAAAGGGTAACGTTGTCGATCCGTTTGAAACGATGGAAAAGTACGGTGCCGACTCTCTTCGCTGGTACCTCATCCTGTCAAGTCCTCCATGGAGGCCCAAGTCATTCAATAGTGAAGAGATAGAGGACGAACAACGAAAGTTTTTCCGTGCTTTTATCAATAGCTATAATTTCTTCGTCATGTACTCCAACGTTGACGGATTTACATTTTCCGAAGAGTTTATCCCGATCAGCGAGCGCTCCGGGCTGGATCGCTGGATTATTTCCTCTCTGAACTCTCTTGTGTCAGGGGTTGAGCAGCGTATGGAACAGTACGACCTTACCGGGGCAATACGGCTGATCAATGATTTTACGGTCGATGATCTCTCCAACTGGTATATCCGCCGTTCCAGGAAGCTGTTCTGGAAAGGGGAGGCGGGGCCTGACAAAACGGCAGCCTACCAGTCGTTGTTCCAGTGTCTCGATACGGTAGCCAGGCTTCTCGCTCCCTTTACGCCGTTCATCGCCGACCGGATTTTCATGAATCTGAATGCGGTTACCGGCAGAGATCCTGTTGAATCGGTGCATCTCTGCGATTTTCCATCTGTTGACGCCGGGGCGATTGACAGGCCGTTGGAGCTTCGTATGAAAAAAGCCCAGATTGTGACATCCCTGGTCAGGACAATGCGTGAAAAAGCATCCATCAAGGTTCGCCAGCCGTTGAAGCGTATTATGCTCGCCGTAGATGATGCTGCTGACAGGATGGAGTATGAGCAGGTGAGGGATATTATTATCGATGAGGTGAATGTGCAGAAGGTCGAGTATATTGAGGATGAGAGTTCAGTGGTCAGCAAGAAAGCGAAACCTGATTTCAAATCGCTTGGCCCCCGTTATGGAAAAGAGGTGAAGAGGCTTGCCGATCGCATCCGGCTCCTGACGCACAGGGAGATATCTACCCTTGAAACCGAAGGTTCCCTATCCCTTGACGTGGAAGGAAAAACCTATATCATTACCGGTGAAGATGTTGTTATCAGCCGTGAAGATATCGAGGGTTGGCTGGTCGGGTCGGATGACGCTTATCATGTCATGGTCGCGCTGGATACGGAGATTACCCCTGAACTGGAGATGCTCGGGCTCTCCAGAGAGCTGGTAAGCAGGATTCAGGCCCTGAGAAAAGATTCGGGTCTGGAGATTACCGACAGGATCGAGGTGCGGGTGGCGGGCAGTGAAAAGTTTGTGCACGCTGTGGAGAAGAACAGCGACTATATCAGGCAGGAAACGTTGGCCGTGTCGCTTGATGTTGTGCCTCAGGAGACACTTTCAGAGGGGCGTGAGGAGAGCCTTAACGGGGAGTCATGTCGTTTTGTGCTTGATAAATCCAAAAGCTAATGTTATAATTACCGTGTTTTTACCAGAGAACAAGATGACGGACGAAAGGTTGTAGTTCCTGTTGAGTAGATTGTTTGTTGGCAGTTCAGCAGTGAGGGGGAGAGTTGTGATGGCAGTATGTAACAATCGTTTAGCAAAAACTATACGTTGAAGCGTTTGTATTACCTGAATTGAGCGATTGTCGATCATGCTGTAGATTCGAGGCACAGTGAACGCCGCTGTAGTGAACTACCGCAAGTTCCTTGTAACAAAGAAGATGAAGTATGATCGATAATCCCGAAGGGAGGCAATAGATGCAGATTGCTGTTTTTTTTCACGTTCACCCAACGGGTTTGTTCACATCAGATGTGTTTTTACGTATATCAGATTAATAAAAATAATCTTATCAGTTTTTAGCATCTATTGACTTGCTCAACTTAGGAATCAGTAAACTGGATAGATCATGCCGAGAAAAAGCAGCAGTGTCATTAAGAGAGAAAATGAAGTTATCGAAGGTCCGGTAAAGGTTATTCATACCTATTTGTCGGACGATGAGCTGGAGCATTTCAAGCAGATTCTTCTGAAGCGTCGTGAAGAGGTCATGCGTGATCTTGAGATTCTCAAATCATCACTTTCTGAAGAAAGTGTGGAGGACTCTATCAATTCCAACTACTCCATGCATATGGCGGATCACGGTACCGAAACCATGGATCGTGAGCAGCGTTTCATGTTTATCGCACGTGACGAGAAATATCTGGGTTACATCGACCAGGCCCTCGAAAGGATCAGGAACAAGACCTACGGTGTTTGCGCCAAGTCGGGCAAGCCTATTCCGAAAAAACGTCTTGAAGCTGTACCCCATACATCTGTCAGGATAGAGTTTAAAGAGAACAAGAAGAAAGGGTGAGAGAAAATCAAGTCAAAAGTCAAAGGTTAAAAGGCAAAGGGCAAAAGGCAAAGGGCAAAAGGCAAAGGGCAAAAGGCAAAAGGCAAAATAGAGGAGAAGCCCGATAAAGACAGTCGCTTTTTTTACTTTTTACTTTTGATTTTTGACTTTCTTACTCTACGCTGTCGTTTTCTTCCTTATCGGTTGTCGCGTCGTCCATGCGGATCGGGTAGTCTCCCGTAAAGCAGGCGGTGCAATAGCTCTGGGTTTCATTTTCAAACCGGGGAGCACTGTTCAGCATACCCTGGAGCGAGAGATATTTCAGAGAGTCGACGCCGATATACTTCCGGATATTTTCAAGCTCCTCATCGTTGTCTTTCGCATCGGCGAACATATAGGTGAGCAACTGGACTTTTGTAGGAAAGTCCATGCCGTAGAAGCAGGGGTTGGTTATGGGCGGTGAGCTGATATGCAGGTGTATTTCTTTGGGATTTGCTTCACGGATGAGTTTAATGAGCATTTTGGCGGTTGTTCCCCGTACAATCGAATCGTCGATAACAATTATCTGGCGATCCTGAAGGACGCCGCGGATGATATTGTATTTTGAGCGAACCTTGATTTCCCTGCTTTCCTTCCCCGGCTGTATGAACGTTCTTCCGACATAATGGTTACGGATCAAGCCGTGCTCAAATCGTGCGGGACGGCAGATATTATTGCTTTCTCTGACAAATCCCAGAGCTGCGGTGTTCGATGAATCGGGCACGCTGACAACAATCTGATGCTTGTTGTCATCATTTGGGGTCTCGATCATGGATTCCCGGGCAAGACTTTTACCGAGATTACGCCGTACCTTGTCCACGGAATGGTTAAAAACAAGACTGTCCGGCCTGGCAAAATAGACGTACTCGAAAATACATCGCGCCTTGCGTTTTGAAGGAGGAAGAAAGAGCGAGGTTGGTTTATGGTTTTTTGCAGAGTATTTGTCGATAAGCAGGATCTCTCCCGGTTCGATGTCACGAACATAGTCAACCGCGAGAATGTCGAACGCGCAGGTTTCACTCGCTACATAATAGATCGCGTCACCGGTCTTCGAATCAATTTTTTTGCCGAGAGCAAGAGGCCTTACCCCATAAGGGTCGCGGGCCGCGATGAGCTGATCGTTGGCCAGAATGACAAGAGAAAAAGCACCCTGTACCTGACGCAGCGCATGATAGATCTGGTGAAGGGGTTCTTTTTCCTTGCTCAAGGCAGCGAGATGAGGAATGATCTCGGTATCTGACGATGCCTGGAAGATGATACCGCGTTCGGTGAGCTCTTTGCGCAATGTGCGGGAGTTGGTGAGATTTCCGTTATGCGCAATGGCAAGGTTTCCTGAACGGTAGGTCAGTGAAAATGGCTGAATATTGCTGATGGATTTTGACGCCCCGGTTGTGGAGTAGCGATTGTGCCCTATGGCTGCATGGCCCGGTAATTTCTTGAAAATTCCCGAATCCTTGTAGACTTCGGACACCAGTCCCATTCCTTTGTGCTGCCTGAAAACAGTTTTCTTTTTATTCTTTTTGTCGTAATCGGCTACGACGATTCCTGCAGCTTCCTGACCTCTGTGCTGAAGGGAATACAGCCCATAGAATGTATCTTCTGCGGGAGTTTTAGAATTATAGACGCCGAAAACTCCACACATGATTCCCTTCCTGATGTTAAAATTATGTGAACTTACCGCACTTAATGATACCACCTACGCTGGTCGTTTCAACAAGTGCTTTATGCTGTCAACTTTTTACTATATAATGCGTTATGCTGAGTTTTCTTACGGCGAACATCTCACCCGATGGGTTGCGCGACCATAAAGCAGAAAAATCGCATGTGTTGAAACGTTCAACGTAGGTGCCAATTGAAGGTAAAATAACAAGTACTATAATTAAAACTATTTTTCTTCACATTGCCTATGCGCATTTTATGATGTCCGGTGAGTGCAAACAGATGGTGAAGTTACCGGGTTATGGATTATTTTAGAAGAGTTCGGTGGGAATTATTCAAACCTTATAGAGCGCTATACATCATGCCTTTAGCTGCAAAAAAGACGGCTTCGCCTCCGTCACTATGGATCTGGTTCGCAATTACGTTTTTATGGGGGACTGTTTTTTATGCGACATCAGTAGTGATGCTTCATCTTTCGACCTCCCTGCTTGAACAGGGATTCTTTAATCCGGCGTGGGAGGAAATCTATTCGGTATACCTGATCTATTTTGTCGCGTTGCTGATAATCGCGCTCTCAGCCATGTTCCTGAAAAACCGGTTGGATCCACAAGGAGAAAAGCAGACAAGGCGTCAGCAGGAGGTCATTGCCGGAAAGCGGGAGAAGGTTTTTGTGTCGCTTGCGGGGAGTTTCGCGACAAGTTTTTTCTTTACGGTTTTGACAGCGATTGTCTTCTCTCTTTCTTCCGGAATGGTGGATATGACGGTTGCGTTAACGGTACCGGTCGTTCTCCTTGCTGCAGGGCTGAACATTTCAGCCGGGCTCTGCGCGTCCCTGCTGGTAGGCCTGGTGATTTTTGTGTTGAAGAAAGTGTAAGTGTGGGGGGAGGAGGGAGGAATGACTATTGTCGATTGAATAATGGATAATGGATAATGGATAATGGAAGACGGGGGAATGTGGGAAATGGATAGTGGATAGTGGTTTTCTCCTCCTCCAGTCATCTTCGGGCTCGACCCGGAGATCCATGCCTTTGCATAATGCTTTAAAGATGGATGCCGGATCACCCCGTGAAATAGATGTTTTGATTTCACAGGGCGGCATGACTTGACAGGGGTGACCGGAAGTCGGAGGGAGGAATGACTATTGTAAGACGGGGAATCGGTACTGGGTAGTAGGTAATGGGGAACAACAGGGATCAGAGAGATGAGAGGTGAGCAGGGTTATGTGCGAAGCCTTTTTTACTTTTGACCTTTGCCTTTTGACTTGATTCAAATTTGTGGAGCTAAGGAGATTCGAACTCCTGACCCTTTGCATGCCATGCAAATGCTCTACCAACTGAGCTATAGCCCCGATACGTAGCTGTAAATATGAAAAAAAAACTTTTATTTCCAACTGCTTTTGTTTTTTCTTTTGGGTGAAGGTTGGTGACGATGCTTCAGGAAGGGCAGGTGCTAAACAAGAAAGTCTCAGAGAGTTATGAATCTTTTTTTTGTGATCAGGGAGGGTTTTTCCGGTATCTGGCGGGCAAAGCTGCCTGCTGCGGTAACGGTGGTGGTGGGCTTTTTTGCGCTCGTATTGCTTGGATTATTCGCGACGGTTTCCCTCAGTTTTTTTGACATTATAGAAGAGGTTCGCGGCAGGGTGGAGCTTGAGGTGTTTTTCCCTGACAGGGTTTCAGAAGAAGCGGTTGCGATGCTGAGCGGAAATATAGAGAAGCTGGACGGGGTGCGTGAGGTGGGTTACATCTCAAGGGACAGCGCAGCAGCTGTCTTTCGCCAGGAGTTCGGCAAGGATATCGTGGAGATTCTCGGTCTCAACCCCCTGCCACGTTCTGCAAAAGTACTGGTCAATCCCCGGTATGCGGCTCCTGACAGCCTTAAGGGGATTGTTACAGCGATTGCGGCGTTTGAACCTGATCTCGATATTCGGTACAACAAGGTCTTTCTGAAGCAGCTTGAGGATAACGCCCGTCTCTTTACCGTGCTTACCGCCGGATCGGGCATGCTGATAGCGATCGCGACAATAGTCCTTGTGGGTTACACTATCAGGCTGGCCATCTATTCACGCCAACAGAAAATCAAAACGATGCGCCTGGTTGGCGCGGCCAACTGGTTTATCAGCGCGCCATACATTATCGAAGGGGGCATTCAGGGCCTTCTTGCCGGAGGGTTTGCCGCGCTTGCGATCTATCTGCTCTCTGACCAGCTTCTGCTTCGCTATGAGCCGGGTATCTATGAGGTGCTGCATCCGTCGACGGTCTATGTCTATCCCGTTCTTGTCGGTCTTGGCTTTTTCCTCGGGGTCTTCGGGAGTTCCGTGGCGGTGAGAAAGTACCTGCGGAAAGCGTGAGGGTGTTAAGTCAAAAGGAAAAAGTCAAAAGGAAAAAAGAAGAGAAGAGGGCGAAAGTCAAAGGGGAAGAAGTGGGTAGTAGGGAGTAGGTAGTAGGGAGTAGGTAGTAGGGAGTAGGGAGTAGGTAGTAGGTAGTAGGTAGTAGGGAGTAGGGAGTAGGGAGTAGGTAGTGGGTAGTAGGTAGTAGGTAGTAGGTAGTAGGGAGTAGGGAGTAGGTAGTGGGTAGTAGGTAATAGGTAATAGGAGGAAGATAGCTGGAGTGGAGAAAAGTGACAAGTAACGGGTGACGAGGGTAAGTCAAAAGGGAGAAGGGCTGAATGGCGAGATAGCTATCTGGCTAATTAGCTATCCCGCCCTCCTAACACATAGCGCCTAACACCTAACACGGGCAGACACAGGGGTCTGCCCCTACCAGTGACCAGTGACTACGGTACAATAGTCATCCCGCCCTGTGAAATCCAAACATCTATTTCACGGGGTGATCCGGGATCCATTAAACAATGAAAGGCAAAAGTAAAAAGGCAAAAAGAAGAAAACCGGGCGAAAGATTTTTCGCCCCTACCAATCGCCCGTCACCCGTCAGCCATTCTCCCCCTCTTGCTCCTTGCTTCCGGCTTCTGGATTCTGGCTCCTTGCTCAACAAATCAACAAATCAACAAATCAACAATCCTGTGCTTCTTCAAAACTCCGGAGCAGGGTGATTTCTTCATTCCAGATTTCGGGTTGCGGGGTTTCGAGAATCAGGGGGATTTCCGCGCTTGCAGGATGCCGGATGATGGCTGCAAACCCGTCAAGCCCGATTTTTCCTTTGCCGATACTCTCATGCCGGTCTCGTCTGCTGTCCAGTTCCAGTTTTGCGTCGTTAAGGTGCATCCCTTTCAGGTAGTGGAGCCCTATCGATGCGTCAAACTGTCCGAACATTCCGTTGACCGCTTCTTCAGTGCGAAGATCGTATCCTGCTGCAAAAAGGTGACAGGTATCGAGGCAGACGCCAATCCTGGATTTGTCATGCACTCTTTCAATGATGAAGGCGAGCTGTTCAAACGTGTGCCCGAGGTTTGATCCCTGACCGGCGGTATTTTCCAGTACCGCGACCACAGAAGTCGTTGCTTCGATCGCACGATTGACAGATTCTGCAATGGTTTCAAGGCATGCTTCTTCACTACTCTCTCTCAGATGGCTGCCGGGATGCAAGTTAAGCCTGACCAGTCCCAGAGCTTCTGTTCTCTGCATCTCGTCGATAAACGCGTTGCGTGAGCGGTCGAGTTTTTGCGCATCGGGACTTCCAAGATTGATCAGATAGCTGTCGTGCGGCAGAATGTGCTCAGGCCTGTAACCGCAGCGCTCGCAGTTTTCTCTGAACGCCTCTATGGTTTTTGCTGTCAGTGCCGGAGCGTTCCATTGACGCTGGTTTTTGGTGAACAGGGCAAAGGCGGTCGCTCCGATCTCTTGTGCCCGTAACGGGGCGTTTTCAATGCCGCCGGCAATACTGACATGTGCTCCGATATAGCGCATAGGGAGTAGGGAAGTTAGAATTAAGAATTAAGAATTAAGAAGTCAGAAGTCAGAAGTCAGAAGATAGAAGGCAAAAGTCAAAAGTCAAAAGTCAAAAGGCAGAAGTCAAAAGTCAAAGGGCAGAATGAAAAGGCAAAGGGCAAAGGGCAAAGGGCAGAATGAAAAGTCAAAAGTCAGAAGTCAAAAGTCAAAGGGCAGAAGGAAAGAAAGTGACAAGTGACAAGTAACGAGTGACCAGTAACCAGTGGCTAAGTTAAGATAGTCATGCCGCCCCGTGTAATAATACGAATATTACACAGGGTGATCCGGCATCCATGAATACTTCCAATATAAAGAATGGATTCCCGTGTAAGACCTGTGAAATAGATGCTCAGATTTCACGGGTCAGGCACGGGAATGACAAAAGGAGGGGAAACTCTCTTCTCCCCATTTCCCAGTTATCCGTTACTCATCGCTCATTTCCTCCACATTCACTGTCTCCCTGATGGTATAGTCAGGTGTGCTGGAGGTGTCGCGGGTGAGCATTTCTCCAAGCAGTCCTATCGAGAAAAACTGTACCGCGACGATAATGAGCAGAATGCCAAGGAAGAGAATCGGCCGGTTCACAACAGCCTGATTGAAAAATATTTTTCCTGCCGTCACATAGAGGCTGATCCCAAAACCAGCAAGAAAGCTTATCAGGCTCAGCATACCGAAAAAGTGCATCGGCTGGCGGAGATAGCGGGTGATGAACAGCACGGTAAAAAAATCAAACAGACCTGGAAAAACCCGTGACACACCGAACTTGGTCTTGCCGAAGCGCCTTGCGTTATGATTAACGGGAATCTCTGTTACCCTGAACCCGTTCCATTCAGCCAGCACCGGAATGTACCGGTGCATTTCGCCATGCAGATCAAGCGAGGCGACAACCTTCCTGCGATAGACTTTCAGGCCACAGTTAAAATCGTGGAGTTCTATTCCGGTAAGCAGTCTGGTCGTGGTGTTGAAAATCCTTGAAGGAATGGTTTTTGACAACGGGTCGTTCCGTTGCCTCTTCCATCCGCTCACAAGATCATACCCTTCCAGCAGTTTCGCGACAAGCTCTTTCACGGTAAAGGGGTCATCCTGCATATCGGCATCGAGAGTCACGACCACGTCCCCGGACGCATAGCGAAAACCGGCTGCGAGTGCGGCGGTTTTCCCGAAATTCTTCTGCAGGGAAACCAGCTTGACTTCGGGTCTCCGGTCTATCTGCTTCCTGATGAAACCGGATGAACCATCCGTGGAGCCGTCATCGATCATCAACAGTTCAAAGGTGAACGGAAACGCAAAAAGAGCATGCAGTTCCTTTTCCTCCATTGCCTGATAGATCTGATCGAGAAGCATCGGCAGAGACTCCTCCTCGTTATAAAACGGCACGATAAGCGAAAGCACTGGATTTGGCGGCATGGTCTTTGTTGATTAGAAATAGAACGCTGTAAAAAATGTACGCAATAGAGAGGATAAATAAAGTCAAAAAGAAGCTTGAAAGCTTATCAGCCTGTTAGCTATTTAGCCAATCAGCCATTTGGCCATTCAGCCTTTCTACTTTGCAAACCATTGAGGCAAAAATCGTATTCACCGGCTTTGCCTGTTGGAAAGTCTCTGATTATCGCCGGTGACAGGCCCAGGGGTTTATTGCTTCGGCATTTGCCGGACAATAAACCCCTGATTTCTTTCCTTCTTGTCCTATAATTCGTGAAAATTCGTGTTAATTCGTGGTCCAAAGCCTTTTTCTACCCGTCGCTTTCTTTCCCTTTTGACCTTTGCCTTTTCCTCAGCACTTTCGCCGGAGCACGGGAACCATCAGGGGATTCTGAAACAACTCAACACTATTCTCATACTCCCCTCATATCCGGTGGCCAGATATATTTATGGAGCTGGAGCTGGAGCCTGACATTGAGGTGATCTTCCAGAATCCATGCGGCGAGTTCGGCCGGGTGCAGTTTGTTGAAAACCGCTCCCATGAGCACGGTGCAGTGTTCGTTCAGGCGGTAGCGGTTCAGCAGATCGACAGCCCAGTCGTAGTCTTCACGGGAGGCGAGGACCAGTTTGAATTCAAATGTTTTTTTTAGGGGTTCCGCGGCTGAAACGGCAAGTTCGATGTTCGACGTGCAGGTGCGCCCGCTCTCTCCTGAAGAGGGGGCTTTGAGGTCAATGATCTTGTGTACGCGGGGATCGACGCGGTCAACGGGCAGAAAGCCGCCTGTCTCGAGAAGCACTGTATAGCCCTTGTCGCAGAGCTGTTTCATGAGCGCGTAAACAGGTTCCTGCTGGAGCGGTTCGCCCCCGGTGATTTCAACGAGCGGAGTTCTGAACCCGTCTGCCCGGCGTTCTATTTCAGAAAGCTTCATGGCGGTGCCGTTTTCCGCTGACGCGTAGCGTGTATCGCACCACCTGCAGGCACTGTCGCATCCGGAGAGACGGATGAAGGTGCATGGGGTTCCGGCAAAGGTCGATTCTCCCTGAATGGAGAGGAATAGTTCATTGATGAGCACTGTTTCGCTCATAGGTCTGTTCCCCTGATGAGCAGTTCCAGGGCGTCGGGGTAGAGCTGATGCTCGCAGTCCAGCACTCTCGATGCGAGCGATTCAGGGGTGTCACCCGGTTTGACCGGAACCTTGCGCTGCAGCAGAACAGGGCCTTTGTCGTATTCAGGGTCAACAAAATGCACTGTTGCTCCTGATTCTTTTGCACCGGCCTCGAGTACCGCTTTGTGGACATTGATGCCGTACATGCCGGGACCGCCGAACTTCGGCAGCAGGGCGGGATGGATATTGAGTGTTTTGCCTGCGTATGCGTTCACGACGGATTCTGGAACTTTTCTCAGATATCCGGCAAGCAGAATATACTTTACGGCGTGTTCATCGAGTGCCTTGAGCATCGCGGCGGCAAATGCTTCATGTGTATCGAACTGTTTTTCTGAAAGATGCACTGTTGGAATAGCATGCTGATCGGCAAAGGAGAAGGCGCCGCACTCAGGACGGTTGGACAGGCAGAGCGTAAATTCAGCTGGAATGTTTCTTTCTCTGAGAGCGTGATAGAGGGACTGAAAGTTCGAACCGGTGCCCGAACAGAAGACGGCAAGCCTTGTTTTATGGTTGGCCATTTACTGTATATTTGATTACATTTACGCTTTGCTTTAACTATAACCTTCCCAATCTAATCTACAAATGTCTGATCCTGTTATCAAGCGTGCATTAGTGTCAGTTTCTGATAAATCCGGCGTTGTTGAATTCTGCCGCGAGCTCTCATCCATGGGGGTTGAAATATTCTCGACCGGAGGAACTCTGCGGAAACTTCAGGAATCCGGTGTTGCCGCGGCTTCCATTTCAACCATCACGGGATTTCCGGAAATTATGGATGGTCGGGTGAAAACGCTGCATCCGAAAATCCACGGCGGACTGCTTGCTGTGCGTGATAATGCCGATCATATCGCCCAGGCGCGGGATAACGGTATCGGTTTTATCGACATGGTTGTCGTCAATCTCTATCCGTTCCAGGAGACAGTCGCGAAACCTGATGTGACGTTTGAAGAGGCGATTGAAAATATCGATATCGGCGGACCTTCAATGCTTCGCAGCGCGGCAAAGAACCATGAGTCGGTGACCGTTATCACCGAAAGCACCGATTACCGGACGGTGCTCGATGAGATGCGGGAGAACAGCGGCGCGACCACACGTTCGACACGACTGAAGCTTGCAGGAAAAGTGTTTACACTGACATCCCGTTACGACCGGGCAATCGCGGATTACCTGGCTGCATCTTCAAAGGGAGAGGTATCTTCGGAAGCAGGATCGATCAGTGTAGAGCTGGAAAAAGAGATCGATATGCGTTATGGTGAGAACCCGCATCAGAACGCCGGTTTTTATCGTATGGACGACGGTAGCGGGTCACGTTCATTTGAGGAGTATTTCCAGAAACTGCACGGCAAGGATCTTTCATACAACAACATGCTCGATACTGCCGCAGCGACCGCTCTGATTGAAGAGTTCAGGGATGAAGCTCCGGCGGTGGTCATTATCAAACATACCAATCCTTGTGGGGTCGCGCAGGCCGATACGCTTGTCGAGGCATACCGCAAAGCGTTTTCTACCGATACCCAGTCTCCTTTTGGCGGGATTATCGCATGCAACAGACCGCTCGATATGGAAACCGCGAAGGCCGTTGATGAAATCTTCACCGAAATACTTATCGCTCCGGCTTATGAAGAAGGGGTTCTTGATATGCTGATGAAGAAGAAGAACCGGCGTCTTCTTCTCCAGAGAAAACCTCTTCTGCAGGAGGTTACGGAATATAAGTCAACCCAGTTCGGCATGCTGGTACAGGAGAGAGACAGCCGGATTGTTTCCCGGGATGACCTGAAAGTCGTCACGAAACGTCAGCCTTCCGCGCAGGAACTCGATGATCTCATGTTTGCATGGAAGATATGCAAGCATGTGAAGTCAAACACGATCGTCTACGTAAAGAACGGTCAGACAGTCGGGGTTGGAGCGGGACAGATGTCCCGTGTCGATTCAGCGAAAATAGCCCGTTCAAAAGCTGCCGAGGCGGGCCTTGACCTGAAAGGATCCGCGGTCGCGTCAGACGCGTTTTTCCCGTTTGCCGACGGACTGCTCGCAGCTGCAGAAGCGGGAGCTATGGCGGTTATCCAGCCCGGTGGTTCGGTCCGCGATGATGAGGTTATCGCCGTCGCCGACGAGCATGACCTCGCGATGGTGTTCACCTCTATGCGGCACTTCAAGCATTGAGAAGAAAAAGGCAAAAGAGTTGTCCACGAATTAACACGAATTTTCACGAATTATAGGACAAGAAGGAAAGAAATCAGGGGTTTATTGTCCGGCAAATGCCGAAGCAATAAACCCCTGGGCCTGTCACCGGCGATAATCAGAGACTTTCCAACAGGCAAAGCCGGTGAATACGATTTTTGCCTCAATGGTTTGCAAAAGTAAACAGGCTGAATGGCTGGTTAGCTGAATGGCTGAACGGCCCAAAGAAGACCAGTGACTACGTTAAGATAGTCATGACGCCCTGTGTAATATTCGTTGTATTACACGGGGTGATCCGGCATTCATGCCCTCCGGAAAGTCATGCCGGACTTGATCCGGCATCCATGAAGACTTCCAATATCAAGAATGGATTCCCGTGTCAAGCACGGGAATGACAGGAGAGGGGATGTATGGATTCCCGTGTCAAGCACGGGAATGACAGGAGAGGGGATGTATGGATTCCCGTGTCAAGCACGGGAATGACAGGAGAGGGGAAGTATGGATTCTCGTGTC
>Ga0272441_10008865_pt1 | contig 15751 bp, 12 predicted proteins | sample SSMProp6N_FD_193582 | JGI IMG/M metagenome (GOLD analysis project Ga0272441, IMG submission 193582) | Marine sediment archaeal communities from Little Sippewissett salt marsh, Falmouth, MA, United States - SSM-Prop-6N | ecosystem: Environmental > Aquatic > Marine > Wetlands > Sediment ... | reverse complement strand
TTTCCGGGTGTGACGGGCGGTGTGTACAAGGCCCGGGAACGTATTCACCGCGGCGTGCTGATCCGCGATTACTAGCGATTCCGACTTCATGGAGTCGAGTTGCAGACTCCAATCCGAACTGAGGATGGCTTTTTGAGATTTGCTTCCACTCGCGAGGTCGCTGCTCTTTGTACCACCCATTGTAGCACGTGTGTAGCCCTGGACATAAAGGCCATGAGGACTTGACGTCATCCCCACCTTCCTCCGGTTTAACACCGGCAGTCTCTTTAAAGTGCCCAACTGAATGATGGCAATTAAAGACAGGGGTTGCGCTCGTTGCGGGACTTAACCCAACATCTCACGACACGAGCTGACGACAGCCGTGCAGCACCTGTCACCAGGCTCCCCGAAGGGCACTCCCCTGTTTCCAGGGGATTCCTGGGATGTCAAGTCCAGGTAAGGTTCTTCGCGTTGCATCGAATTAAACCACATGCTCCACCGCTTGTGCGGGCCCCCGTCAATTCCTTTGAGTTTTAGTCTTGCGACCGTACTCCCCAGGCGGTTCACTTAATGCGTTAGCTGCGGCACTGAGGGGGTCAATACCCCCAACACCTAGTGAACATCGTTTACAGCGTGGACTACCAGGGTATCTAATCCTGTTTGCTACCCACGCTTTCGCGTCTCAGCGTCAGTATAGAGCCAGAAAGCCGCCTTCGCCACCGGTGTTCCTCCTGATATCTACGAATTTCACCTCTACACCAGGAATTCCACTTTCCTCTCTCTTACTCCAGCCAAGCAGTTTCAAATGCACTTCCCGAGTTGAGCCCGGGACTTTCACATCTGACTTACCTAGCCGCCTACACGCTCTTTACGCCCAATAATTCCGAACAACGCTTGCACCCCCCGTATTACCGCGGCTGCTGGCACGGAGTTTGCCGGTGCTTCCTCTGGCGGTACCGTCAAATCCGCAGGATATTAGCCTGCGAACATTTCTTCCCGCCTGACAGAGCTTTACGACCCGAAGGCCTTCCTCACTCACGCGGCGTTGCTGCGTCAGGGTTTCCCCCATTGCGCAAAATTCCTCACTGCTGCCTCCCGTAGGAGTCTGGACCGTGTTCCAGTTCCAGTGTGACTGATCGTCCTCTAAGACCAGCTAACCATCGCAGCCTTGGTAGGCCATTACCCCACCAACAAGCTAATGGTGCGCGAACTCATCCCTCAGCGGTAGCTTCTATAGAGAGGCCACCTTTGGCTTATCCGTCGAAACAGACAAGCATCATCGCGCATTATCCCATCTTTCGATGAGTTATTCCCGACTGAAGGGTAGATTATCCACGTGTTACTCACCCGTGCGCCACTTTACTCATCCCGCGAACGGGACTTTCTCGTAAGACTTGCATGTGTTAGGCACGCCGCTAGCGTTAGTTCTGAGCCAGGATCAAACTCTCAAGTTTAAATCCTCACATTGAGATTACTCTCAAAATATTTACTACTGGGACCCACAAACCAACTATCTTCCACTATTCAATTTCCAAAGATCTTACGTATCAAGAACGAACTTGAGTTTTTAAACCAGAACGCATCCAATGTCAAGAGGTATCTTTCCTAAAAACAAAATAAAAAGTACAGCAAAAGGTGACTCCCGACAGGGAAAGGCGGCTTTATACGACGCCTCTTTCAAAGAGTCAAGAGATATTTTAAAAAAAATCCTCTCCCGCCTCTTTTTTATGTGTATGCCGCATCAATTGGCACGCGATGGCCTCGTTCCTTGCCCTTTAAGGTCTTGAAAAAAGGCGCGGCTTCTAGTAGCGTCTGACCGGACATCACGAGCAGGGCAAACGGTCTCGGCCGCTGGACAGGGACATATGCGGCAACGGGGGTATGTTCTGTCGGGAAAGCCCAGAGAATGATGTTCCGCAACTACCTGCAAGGAGAATCTCCATGCCCTCTGGAATGCACATAGGCACACGGTCCCTCGAAAACACTGTTTTTCTGGCGCCGATGGCCGGCGTCACCGACCTTCCCTTTCGCCTCGTGGCACGCACCTTCGGTGCCGGCCTCTGTTTCACCGAGATGATCAGCGCGCACGGCCTGGTCAGGAAAACGCACAAAAGCTATACCTATCTCGATTCATCCCCGGACGACCGGCCGCTCGGCGTGCAGCTGTTCGGCTCCGCCCCGGATATCCTCGGGGAGGCGGCCGCGATCGTGACGGAGATGGGGGCGGATCTGATCGACATCAACGCCGGCTGTCCCGTCAAAAAGGTGGTGAAGACCGGGGCCGGGGGGGCTCTGATGCGGGATCCCGATCGATTCGCTGCTGCCGTCAGGAGCGTCAGGGCCGCCACAGCCCTGCCCCTGGCTGTCAAGATACGTTCCGGATGGGGACCGGGTGAGATCAATGCCGTCGCCATCGCCGAGAGGGCCGCGGAATGCGGCGTCGACGCCCTGACCCTTCACCCGCGAACGGTACGGCAGGGATTCGGCGGCGCGGCCGACTGGGACCTCATCCGACAGGCAAAGGAACGGGTGGCCATCCCCGTGATCGGGAGCGGCGATATCTGGAGGGCAGAAGATGTCCGCGCGATGCGGGAGCGGACCGGGTGCGACGGGGTAATGGTGGGGAGGGGCGCCTTGGGGAACCCCTGGATATTCAGGGAGGCGGCGGCCTCCCTGTCGGACAGAGCCATCCCCCCCCCTCCGTCCCCAACGGAACGGGAGGAGATCATCCGCCGCCACCTGGAGATGCATATACGGCGGTACGGCGAGCGGGCGGGAATCAGGGGGTTTCGCAAGCACCTCCTCTGGTACACGAAGGGTCTGAGGGGGGGGGGCGGATTCCGAAGGGCCGCCTGCCGTGTGGAGGGGATGGATGAACTGCTTGCGATGCTCCACACCTTCCTGTGCTCTCTTCAGGGAGAGGGGTGAGGGAGACGCCACGCTCCTCTGTCGGCCGCCCGGGCCGGGTGCGATGTCCCGGTCGTGAATCCCGCGGTCTAACTACCTGAATAGTTACCAAAAAAGTTTCAAAAAGGGCGTAAAAATGTCTTGACATGGAAGAAGTCCGGTGTTACTCAAAATCAGTTTGTTTTGATTGCAGGGGCGGGATGTGCCCCGAGTACGTGCAGGAGGGGGGTGGTCGCGGAGAGCAGCAGTTCGAAAAGAGTGTAATAAAACAAGGGTTTAAGACAACAAAACTACAGGAGGAAAACATAATGAAGAAGCTGTTACTAGGGTTACTTTCCCTGAGCCTGGTCCTGGCCTTCGCCATGCCCGCCGCCGCGGTGGACGTGAACGTAAGCGGTCAGTTCTACGTCGGGGGCATCTACGAAGACAATCAGGACCTGCTGCAGAATGAAACCGCGACCGGCGGATCATCCAGCCAGTGGTACGTCCAGCGTCTCCGGGTCAACACCATCTTCGCAGTCAACCCGGCCCTGAAGCTGGTCACCCGCTTCGACGCCATGGAGGGGTACTGGAACGGAACGTCCGGCCCCACCGAGTATGCGAACGCCGGGACCCGTGACGACGACAACCTCGACTTCGACCGCGCCTACGTTGAGTTCGGAACGCCGTACGGTATGTTCTACGTCGGGTACATGGCCGGTGGCGTCTGGGGTACCATCTTCGGCGATGCCGAGATCGATGTCTCCAGGATCAAGTGGCAGAACAAGTACGGTGCCTGGCTCCTCGGCGGTGTCTATCAGAAGTCCGCAGAGGCCGACAAGGGGACCACCCGCGTCGACGATGACACCGACGTCTACTATCTGTACTTCGTCAATTACATCAAGGGCGGCGCCTGGGGTATCCTCTGGGCCTATGCCGATGTCGCCGCGTACAAGGCCGCCGGCTTCGACATGTGCTATCAGGCACTCGTTCCCTTCGTGAAGTACAAAAACGGCCCCCTCTACGTCGAGGCCGAGGCGAACTACAAGTACGGCACCTACGCGGACTATGACAGTGCGGCCGTCGCGGATATCGACTATGACGCCTGGACCGCGTATGTCAAGGCCCAGTACGCGTTTGGGAAGGCCTATGTCGGCGGCCAGGTCGCATACGTCAAGGGTGACGATCCCAACACGAGAGATAAAGAGAACGGCGACGGTGGAGCCGACTACGATCCGATGCTGATCCTCTGGAACAGCGACCTGTATATGTGGCGCGGCAGCACGGCCCTCGGCGCCAACGGCACCGGCGGCCAGACGACCACCGACACGATGCTGAATGCCTGGCTGTATCAGGTCTACGCGGGATACGTGGTGAACCCGAAGCTGAGACTCTTCGCTTCGTACTCGATGGCCAAGGCCGACGAGCAGTATGTCGGGTCCACGACCACCAGGGCGGTTGATGACGAGATCGGTACCGAGTTCGACATCACGGCGACCTACAAGATCATGGACAACCTCGACTACATGGTCGGCTTCGGTTACTTCTGGACCGGCGACTGGTACAAGGGATCGTCAACGACCAACAAGATCGACGACGATTACCTCGTCATGCACAAGCTGACGCTGAACTTCTAGTGCCGGCTGCCTGAGCGCCGGGTGCACTGATACGGCCCTGCGCGAGGATGCAATCTCAAGGCCCCGGGGGATATCCTCCGGGGCCTTTTTTTACCCGCCTGTTCCCTCTCTCCATCCTTTGTGATAGGATATTCTTCCGGAAAGGAGCGATACCATCGACAGGGTCCACGGCACGACCGCCGGTATGAAAGCGGCGGAGATCAGGGATATCCAGCGCCTCTACCGGAGAAAGATCCCCCCGGAGCGGATCGTCACGGCCGAATTCGCGCGGGGCCTCGCCGCACTTTCGCGCCGGGTGGGCCGGCAGATCGGCGCCCTGGTCAGCCGGGGGGGGGAGATCCTGTACGTGATCGTGGGAGACTATCGGCAGATCGTCATCCCCGCCCTCGACGGGTTCCGCTCCTCCTCGACCCGCCTGAAGGGCCTGCGCCTCATCCATACCCACCTCGGCGGGGAACCCCTGACCGGGGACGACCTGACCGACCTCGCCCTCCTGCGGCTCGATATGATCTCGGCCATCGAGGTCGGCCAGGACGGTCTGCCCGGCAGGATCCACTCGGCGCACCTGATCCCCGAAAATCCCGGTGGCGCGTACTGGCTCCTGATGGATCCTGTCCCCGTCTCCGGAGCGGACCTGAACTTCACCGAATTTATACAGGCCCTGGAGGATCAGTTCGCGCGGACCCGGCGGCCGCGGCGGGTGGATACCGCCGAAGGGGCGATCCTGATACGGGTCGAGACGGACCCCCTCAAGGGCGGCGACGGCTCACTGGACGAACTGGAGGAACTGGCACGGTCATCCGGCGTGGAGGTCCTCGACACCGTCATACAGCACCGGCATGACTACGACCCCCGCTACCTGATGGGGCGGGGAAGGCTCTCCGACCTGGTCATACGGGCGCTCCAGATCGGGGCGGGGCTCCTGATCTTCGACCACGAGCTCTCCCCGGCCCAGGTGCGTTCCATCACCGATTTTACCGATCTGAAGGTGATCGACCGGTCCCAGCTGATCCTGGACATCTTCGCCCGGCGCGCCCACAGCCGTGAGGGGAAGATCCAGGTCGAGCTCGCCCAGATGCAGTACCTCCTCCCGCGGCTGGCGACAAAAAACACGGCGATGTCACGCCTGACGGGGGGGATCGGGGGAACGGGCCCGGGGGAGACAAAGCTCGAGATCAACCGCCGCCGGGTGCGCGAACGGATCGGCCGCCTGAAGAGGGACCTGAAGGATGTCCAGAGGGGGAGGGGCCAGCGGCGGCGCCTCAGAAAAAAGCGGGGACTCCCCGTCATCTCCATTATCGGCTATACCAACACGGGGAAGTCGACACTCCTCAACGCCCTGACCCGGAGCCGCGTCCTGACCGAGGACCTCCTCTTCGCCACGCTGGACCCGAAGAGCTCGCGCCTCCGCTTTCCCCGCGACCGGGAGGCGATCATCACGGATACGGTGGGGTTCATACGGAACCTCCCGAAGGAGCTCGCCTCCGCCTTCCGCGCGACCCTGGAGGAACTGGACGAGGCCGACCTTCTCATCCACGTCATCGACGTCAGCAATCCCGGGTTTGAGGATCAGATTCTCGCGGTGGACCGGATCCTGGAGGAGCTTGATCTGCAGCATAAACGGTGTCTTCGCGTCTTCAACAAGATCGACCGCTTCCCCGACGGGGAAGCCGCCCTGGGCAATCTCTGCCGCCGGTTCGACGCGATCCCCCTCTCGGCGCTCAGCCCCCGGACCTTCCCCCCGCTCCTCGAAAAGGTGGAAGGGGAACTGCGGCTGCTCAATGCCGCATGGGGGGTATAACCCCGCAGTATTTCCCTGAATCCCCGATTCGGTACAAAAAACGAAACATTCCCATTGACTTTTGCTTCCTCTCAGTGTAGGAGGTACCTGTCTTTGAAAGGGAGATGCGATGATGACGGGTTTTCCGGAAACAGGACTTTTGAATGTACTGGGCTTGCTGAGCCTCGCTCTTAGCAGGGTTACATACCCGCGGCCTGTCATCTCTACCATGTGACACAACGACAGATAAAGATTTGAAGGCCATGAGCGAACGCTTCATGGCCTTTTTTGTGGGGGAACCGATGGCGATGCACGAGATACTATGGCACGGCAGGGGCGGTCAGGGGGTCGTCCTTGCCGCTCAGATACTGGCGGAGGCGGCCTATATTCAGGGGTTCCGGGGTGTTACCTCCGCCCCCACCTTCGGTCCGGAGCGCAGGGGCGCGCCCCTCACCGCCTCAACGAGGATATCGGACGAACCGGTCAGGACCTTTTCACAGGTCGCGCCGGCCGACATCGCCGTCATCCTCGATCCGTCCCTTCTCGCGGCGGCGACCGGGGAGGAGATGCTCAGGAGGGGGGGGATCGTGATCGTCAATACACCCCTGAGACCGGAAGAGATCGACGCCGGTGGCTGCCTCTGTGTGGCGACGGTCGACGCCGCCGACATCGCCTGGGAACATCACCTCAGCATGGGCGGGGTCCCCGTCGTGAATACGCCGCTGCTCGGCGCGCTGAGCAGGGCGTCGGGGCTGGTCTCCCTCGAGAGTATCGAGGGGGGGATCAAGAACAAGATGCCGCACGGCAAGGCGGCTTTTAATTTTCAGGCCATCAAGACGGCCTTTGAGAAAACCGAGGTCTGGGAAGGCAATGGAAAAGACTGATACCAACATATCGGGTGTCTGCACGCCGGCTCCCGGAGAGGCGGGGAGGACGGGCGAATGGAGGGACGCACGCCCCGTGATCGACCCCGCTAAATGCATCCCGGAGGTCAAGGGAAAGCCCGCCTGTTTCCTCTGCTGGCTCTACTGCCCGGAGGGGGTGGTGACGATGACGATCCCCGTCGAGATCGACATGGAGTACTGCAAGGGGTGCGGGATCTGCGCGGAGGAATGCCCCCCCAACGCGATACAGATGGTACGGGAGGTGGATATCGATGAGTGACGTCCGTATCATCACGGGAAATGAGGCGGCGGCTCTGGCGGTCAAACTCGCCCGGCCCGGCGTCATCGCGGCCTATCCCATCACACCCCAGACAAAGCTCGCCGAGGTGCTCTCGGAATATGTCGAAAAGGGGGAATTGAAGGCGGAATACGTCCGGGTTGAGTCCGAGCACTCCTCGCTGACCGTCTGCATATCGGCATCCACGGTGGGGGCGCGGGTCTTCACGGCGACCAGTTCCAACGGTCTCCTCTACATGCACGAACAACTGCACTGGGCGGCTGGATCCCGTCTCCCGGTCGTGATGTGTTGCGTCAACAGAGGGGTGGGGGCTCCCTGGTCCATCTTCAACGATCAGCAGGACTCCTTCTCGCAGCGGGACACGGGATGGATACAGCTCTACTGCCGGGACAACCAGGAGATCCTCGATACCGTCCTCCAGGCGTACCGCATCGCGGAAGAGGTCTACCTGCCGGTGATGGTCTGCTACGACGGCTTCGTCCTCTCCCACACGATGATGCCGGTGGATATCCCGGATGCCGGGGTGGTCAACCGGTTCCTCCCCCCCTATACGCCCCACACCACCCTCTCACCGGACGAGCCGGTGACGATCAACCCTGTCTTCTTCGCCTCACGCCGGGAGAACGCGCAGGGGGTCCTGTGCGACGGCTACATGGAGATGCGCTACAAGATGCAGAACGCGTTTGAACGGTCCCGGACGATCATCACGGCGGCGAGCGATGAGTGGGCCGCGCTGTCGGGACGGGACCACGGGGGGATGATCTGGGAATATCTGACCGAAGACGCCGACCTGATCCTGACCGGGATGGGATCGATCGCCACCGAGGCGACCCTGGCCGCGGACGCCCTGCGCGCCGAGGGGATCAAGGCGGGCGTCGTCGGGATCAGGGCATTCAGACCCTTCCCGAAGGAGGAGGTCGCCCGGGTGTTTGCCGGGGCGCGCGCCATCGCGGTCTTCGAAAAGTGTATCAGTTACGGTTACGAAGGGGGCGTCTGCTCCGACCTGAAGGCCGCCCTCTACGGGACGGATATCAGGGTCCCCATCCACAACTATATAGCGGGGCTGGGGGGTCGCGACGTCAAGACCCGCGAGCTGGTGGAGGCGGCACGGACGACCTTCGAGGCCGCCCTGGCCGGAGACGCGGAAAATAAGACAACATGGCTCAACTGCCACACGGGATAAGACAATGCACGAAACCATCTTCAAGATCAACGAGAAGGAGTACATCCTCCCGGGGAACCGCGCCTGTCAGGGGTGCGGACTTTCCCTGGCGTACCGGTATATCCTCAAGGCCCTGCGCGAGAACACGATCGTGGGGATTCCCCCGAGCTGCCTGTGCGTCCTCCACGGATTGTACCCCACCACCTCCACCATCATCCCCGCCCTCAACACCACCTTCGCCGGGAATGCGGCATCCGCCGCCGGGATGGTGGCGGGTCTGCGGGCCCTCAACAAGACCGATATCACCGTCCTGGCCCTGTCGGGGGACGGCGGCACCTACGACATCGGGATCCAGTCCCTGAGCGGCGCGGCCGAGCGGAACACCGACTTCATCTTCGCCTGCTATGACAACGAGGCCTATATGAACACGGGAACGCAGCGTTCCGGAGCCACACCCCTCGGAGCCCTCACCACGACGACGCCCGTCCTGACGAAACAGGATCCGAAAAAGGATTTCCTCAAGATCATGGAGGCCCACCACATCCCCTATCTGGCCACCGTCTCCCCCTCTTACCCGGTCGATCTGTACGACAAGTTCGTCAAGGCCAAAAAGATACGGGGGACCCGCTACATCCAGATCGACACCCCCTGTCCTCCGGGGTGGGGATACCCCACGCGCGACACGGTCAAGATCGGGAAGCTCGCCGTCGAGACGGGGCTCTTCATCCTCTTCGAAATCGAGGACGGCCGCTTCCGCTTCACCGGGAGGAGCAAGACGATGGCCGAGAGGGGGAAACTCACCCCCCTCGTCAATTACGTGGAGCGGCAGGGACGATTCAAAAAGATGAGTATCGAACAGCTGGGCGCTCTCCAGGCATCGGTGAACAGCCGGTGGGAAGAGTGCCTGAAACGGGCCGAGGGGTAAGTCCCTTCCCGACTGTACTGGTATTACGATTCAAGTGTCTGTGATATCAGCTCGGCGTACCGCCGGGCCGCTCCTCCGTTGGAAGCGACGATTGCACGTCCCGCCTTTCCCCTTACACGGAGGGCTTCGGGATCTTCGATCAGCCGGAGGATCTCGGCCAGGAGCTGGTCGCCGTCGCTGACGGTGATCCCTCCCCCCGCCTCCTCCAGCCGCTCCCGCTCGTCCGTGAAATCCTCCATCGAGGGACCGTAGAGGACAACCTTCCCCCACGCCGCGGGCTCCAGAATATTCTGTCCTCCCCGGGGAACCAGACTCCCGCCGCAGAAGACCGCCGTGGCAAGGCTGTAGACCCTGAAGAGCTCCCCGATCACATCGACGATGACGATCCGCCGGCCGCCGCGCCGTTCCCCTTTGCGTATCGCCGACATCGTCACGCAGTCACGGAAACCGGCATCCTGTGCGAGCGAGAGGACCGACCGCCCCCTCTCGGGGTGCCGCGGGACGATGATCATGAGCATGTCGGGATCCCGCTCCACCAGGCCCCGGTAGACCTTCAAGACGACCTCATCCTCCCCCTCGTGGGTGCTCCCCGCGACGAAGACCGGTGTCCCGGGAGGTATGTCGAGTCTCGCCGCTACCTCGTCCCTGATCGATTCATCCGCCCTCGCGGCAAGGCTGTCGTATTTGGCGTTTCCCATAATGTGGATCTTCGCCGCATCCACCCCCAGGACCTCCAGCCGGGAGGCATCGATCGCCGATATGACCCCCGTCGTATCGATTCCGTTCATGATCGGCCCCCAGAAGAATCTCGTCTTCCGGTACCGCCCGAAGGAACGGGGGGAGATCCGGCCGTTGATCATGACGACGGGGATCATCCGCTCCCTGCAGGCGCGGATGAAATTGGGCCATATCTCCGTCTCGACGGGGACAAAGATATCCGGCCGCACCCTGTCGATGACCTTCCTCACGATCGCGGGGATGTCAAGGGGATAGTAGATATGCGCCGTGGCGTCCGTGACGAGGCGCCGGGCCATCTCCTGGCCCGTCTCCGTGCTGGTGGAAAGGACGATGCACGCCGCGGGGGAGGACCTCCGCAGGGACGAGATGACAGGGGCGGCGGCGGTCACCTCCCCCACCGATACCGCGTGAACCCATATCCTCGGAGAACCCGTCATCCCGCCGAAGATCCGGTCCGGGATGAACCCGAGCTTGGGGCCGATACTCTTCCGATACTTTCCCGCGAAGACGATCTTCACCAGGAAGAAGGGGATGAGAAACAGGGCCGCCACGGACAGGAGGATATTGTAGAGTAGGTTCGCCATAGCCCTCGAAACATACTGATCTTTTCGTCCCCTGTCAAGCACTCGCAAATCCGATTGACAGGCGGGGCGAAAGATACTACTATCGGCACACATCTGATAGATGAAAGGGGTTTGTGGCTATGATACGAACAGACAGGGCCTGGATGGCGGTGGCTCTCTTTCTGGTATTCGCCGCTGTCGGGTGTGCACGGTATGAGCGGACGGTTGTCCCCTTCCAGATGCCGAACGCCTATACGAATGCGACAGAGGTGGCGGGCGCGACCGTAGCGGCCAAGGCGTACAGCCGCGAAGAGGCAAAAGCCGCCTTCGGATTCGATATCGTCGGTTCCGGGGTACTCCCCGTTCAGGTCATCTTCGACAACCGGGGGAGGCATCCCCTGCAGGTCGTCGCAAGCAGGACCTATCTGGTGGATATCAAGAGCAACCTCTGGCCGATCCTGGGCCAGGATCTGGCGTATGACCGGATAGAAAAGAAGACGGAACTCGGAGAGGTCCTCCCCGAAGGGGCACAGTCCGGCCTGCTGGCGGGTGCTGCCGGCGCCGTCATCGGGGCGGCCATTGGAATCGTCACCGGAACCAACGTCGGTGAGGCGGCCGGCAAAGGGGCGGCCGTCGGGGCCGCCGCAGGGATTACCCTGGGCGGGGCCAAAGGACTGGGGGATCGGGAGGTGCCGCATCGGATCGGGGAGGACCTGCGCAACCGGTCTCTCGAAGACCGACCAGCGCCGCCGAACGACATCTCCCACGGCTTCATATTCTTCCCGGGGGAGGCGAAGGAGCAGGCACAGGAGCTCCGACTGGCTATCAAGGAGGTCGATACGGGCGCCGTACACTCCCTCATCATGAAATTCTGACATGAAACAGATCGCACCATCCATACTATCCGCCGATTTCAGCAGACTCGGTGAGGAGATCAGGGCCGTCGAGGATGCCGGGGCTGATATGATCCACGTCGACGTCATGGACGGACACTTCGTCCCGAACCTGACCATCGGGCCTCCCGTCGTGGCCTCCATAAAGAAGATCACGCACCTTCCCCTCGACGTCCACCTGATGATCGAGGACCCCGACCGGTATGTCAAGAGCTTCGCGGACGCAGGGAGCGACATCATTACCGTCCACGCCGAGGCGGCGATCCACCTCCACCGGACGGTCCACCTGATCAGGGAGTTGGGGGTACGGGCGGGCGTCTCGGTCAACCCCGCGACTCCCCTTGCAGAGATTGAAGAGGTCCTCGGCGACATCGATCTCCTCCTGATCATGACGGTGAACCCCGGGTTCGGGGGACAGACATTCATCGAAAGCATGCTGCCCAAGATACACAAGGCGCGGACGATGCTGGACCGCCTCTCGCCCGATGTCCTGCTCGAAGTGGATGGGGGGATCACCCTCCAGAACATCGGAACCGTGAATGAGGCCGGCGCCGATCTCTTTGTCGCGGGTTCCGCCATATTCCTCAGCGGGGACTACCGGGAGACGATCGGAAAGATGAAAACCATCCTGGCGGGATAATCTCCCGAAGAAGGGAACACCAACGGGGACGTTTTGGGGTCGCACCAGACGTCCCTTTTCTTTGAAGGCCATGCACATCATCATAGACGGGTACAATCTCATCAGACAGTCGGTCTCCCTCAGGCGCTTTGAGAGGCTCAGCCTGGAGCGGGGGCGGGGCGAGCTGATACGGATGGTTGCCGGGTACCGGAAGGCGCGGGGTCACCGGATAACGGTGGTCTTCGACGGATGGATGACCGGTTCTCCGGAGGAGGAGCGATTCCGGGAAGACGGCGTCCACATCGTATACTCCAGGAGGGGCGAGACGGCGGATGAGGTCATCAAAAGAATGGCGCGGGCGGAGCGGGGCTCAGAGATTATCGTCGTCAGCTCGGACAGGGAGGTGGCGGACGCGGCGGTAAAGGCGGGGGGAGTGGCGATATCCTCACCCGAATTCGAGGAGCGGATGGGAGAGCAGGAGATGCAGGGGATGCCCCGCGATGATGAGCCCCCCGAAGAGGATGCTGATATCCTTCCGAGCCCCGGGACCAAGAAAAAGGGCGCCGCACGGAGAATGTCCAAACGCCAGCGGCAGGCCCGGAGAAGACTGAGTAAGCTGTAATCAGCACAGGGTAACGGATGGAAAGCAATGACGGCTTCCGCCGTTGGGTCACCGACGTCCCTCGGCGAGCCTTCGGTACCCGGGAAGTCCTCTGATACTTTCGAGGTCTCTGTCCGTCCTGATCAGATCCCAGTTGTCGTATCCCCTCTCTATGGCCCGTTCGAGAAAGGCGAGGGCATCCTCCCCCCTCCCCTGTCTGGCGTGCAGACAGGCAATGTTATAATAGTTCCTGGCATTATCCGGCTGGATCTCTGCCATCCTGGCAAATATAGAAATGGCCTTCGCATATTCCTCTCTTGCCATATACACAATGGCCAAGTTGTTCAGAACCTGCACCGCATCCGGATCAACAGACAGGGCTCTCAGATAATTATCAACGGCTTCATCCCAACTGCCTTTTTCGTAATACGCGTTTGCCAGATCGTAATACAATGTATGATCTTCCGGGTCATCCTTGATCCGTTCTTGAAGCGTTTCAATGACCTTGTCGGCTCTGTTGAGAACCGCCTCTGCCCGTTCAAGATTGGTACGGGCTTCGCCAAAATCGGGGTTTATCCGCAGTGCCTCTCTAAAATGGGCAGCGGCATCCACAACCTTTCCCCTGCGCGACAGGGCAATCCCCAGAGAATTGTGCGCCCGCGCATGTCCCGCCACTAGGCGTACCGTGTCAGAAAAATATCGTATGGCTCCATCAATATCTCCGGCCTTGGCCAATGCCAGTCCTAAAGAGTACTGCGCCTCCGGGTGACCCGGGGCAATCCTTAACGATTCACGAAAATGTGATATGGCTTTGTCGGTTTCACCCCCCTGAAGAAGGGCCATCCCCAGATTAAGATGCGCACGCAGATTGTCCGGCTGAATCTCCAATACCCTCAAGAAATAACCGACAGCCTCATCAAGGTTTCCACGCTTGGCATGTATCACTCCCAGGTTCATCAACGTATCGGGTCTCTGCGGCTTGATGCGAAGACTCTCCTCAAAATTCTCAAAGGCCCTGCCGGGTTCCCCTCTTTCTGCAAGGGCAAGCCCCAGGTTATAATGCGCCCACCAATTATTTTTGGTAACCTCAGTCGCATGTTTAAATAGGGTAATATCGTTCTTCCAGATTGCAACCTGTGCAAACGTCATAATCATAAGACCCGCTACGAGCACACCTGTCAATACGGCAAGCGCTGTCTTTTGATAGCGCCATCGCGCCACAAGCTCCGGGGTACCCCACGCAATGACGATAAAAAGACCGATAAGCGGTATATAGGTATACCGGTCGGCCATGGACTGCAGTCCCACCTGTACCAGTCCGATAACCGGCACAAGCGTCCCCAGATACCACAGCCAGCCCACCGTCAAATAGGGACGCCGCAACACCCATACCACCAGAACCGTTACACACAACAGCAGTAATGCGGAACCGCCGATCTGCCATGTTGCCAGGATACTGCCGGGATACGGATAGAAGATTGCCAGGTGTGTCGGAACAAGCATCTTTCCCATGTAGGCTACATAAGCAACCAGGGCATTGGCAACCCGCGTGCCGAACGGGTAGAGCTCAAGAGTTTTTAAGACCCCCTCCTGGGCATAGACAGTGATGATACATGATGCCGCCGCGAGGATGAACAAGGGGATCTTTTCGCGGAGGAGAGGGAGTGCGCGTGCCCATTGATAGCCATATCCCGTGATGCTACTCGGTTGCGCTGAATCTTTTGCAGGTCGTCTTCGAGATTCTCTTTTTTTACCTTCAACATCTTTCGGACGCTGTGCATCCGAGTGTTGAGAAAGATCTGGATTCCTGAGGCGCTCCAGAGGCCAGTAGTCCAGAAGGAGCAACACAAACGGCAGGGTAACCAGCATCGGTTTTGCCATAAGACCAAGGACAAAGAACAGAAGAAGCAGTACATATCTGACTGCCGCCGGGCGCTCAACATACCAGACATAACTTCCCACGGTAAGCATCCAGAAGAAGGTGCTCAGGATATCTTTCCGCTCCGCCACCCAGGCAACGGATTCCACATGAAGGGGGTGAATGGCAAAGAGCAGTCCGACAAAACCGCTACGCCAGAGGGATCCCGTCATCCTCCTCAGGATTAAGAACAGGAGAATGGAGTTGAAGATATGGAGCAGCACACTGGTGAGGTGGTGCCCCGCCGGGTTGAGTCCGTAAAGCTGGCAGTCCAGCATGTGGGACAGCCAGGTAACCGGATGCCAGTTATGGGCATCCATGGTGACAAATGCCCATTGGATGCTTTCCAGACTAAGCCCCGCCTGAACATGAGGATTTTCGGTGACGTACATCCTGTCATCGAAAGATATAAACGCATGCCCCCCCACCTGCCAGTAGACGGCAAGGATAGCCGCAACGATAAACAGGGAGGCGATACCCTCGCGGCGCAAGGTGAAAAAGGAGGTTTTTCCCGTCTTACCGTTGATCATCGCCACAATTTTCCGTCATTCGCTTCCGTGTTTTTCCGCTTTTATCAAGACAACCGTCGCAAGTGCACGGGGCATGATCCTGGCATCCAGCCATACAATCCCCATATAGAATCGATTGACCCACTTAAAAAGGGGGGCGACGATATTCGTTACTCTCTGATTCCGAGGCTGTTTTCCTTTCTGAGATCCGTACTTCCGGATCTTTGAAAAACAAAAAACCACGAAGCTCATGGTCAGTTTCTCCAGGGGCCCCAGTACTTTTCGAATGTCAATCGGCTTTAATCCGGCAGCCCGTACCCGGGCTTCCATCTCGTGGAGTTCATAGCGCCGGAAGTGTT
>Ga0272441_10008864_pt1 | contig 15752 bp, 13 predicted proteins | sample SSMProp6N_FD_193582 | JGI IMG/M metagenome (GOLD analysis project Ga0272441, IMG submission 193582) | Marine sediment archaeal communities from Little Sippewissett salt marsh, Falmouth, MA, United States - SSM-Prop-6N | ecosystem: Environmental > Aquatic > Marine > Wetlands > Sediment ... | reverse complement strand
GCACAAAGGGCACCCAGATCCCGAAGCTCAGGGCGCAGACGCAGAGCAGCAGGCCCAGAGGCAGGGTGCCCAGGGTCTCCACCAGTCCCTTGGGCAGGTGCACCCCCGCGTAGAGGGCCAGGTTCACGAACACGGCGGGCCAGAAGCCGAAGGCCCGCACGCAGGGAAAGAGCAAAAAGCCCCGGAAGCAGATTTCATAGGCCAGCAGAAAGAGGCCCCAGCCCGCAGCATTGAGAGCGATCAGCCCGGGGCTCCAGCTGCGTACGCGGATATGGGGATAGCGGCTGCTGATATTCCGGCTTCCGGAAAAGAGCAGCGCCAGGACCAGGACGATCAAAGTGTAGAGAGCGATCAGCAGCAGGGCCGGGGGGGAGAAACGCACCACCAGGCCGTAATCCGCCGGGCCGCCGGGCAAAATCGTAAGAATCATTATGAGGGGAACCGCTCCCAGGAGGAGAAAACCCGTCAGGCGCCGGCTGAGCACCGCAACCACCTCGGCCTTCTCCGCCGGCAGGCGCCGGGCGAAGGTCCGCGGCACCAGGACCGCCTCGGTCAGGAAATGGTAGGCCGTGTACAGGAGGATAAAGGCGGCCAGTGCCGTTACGGCGGGGCCGTACTCCGGCCGCCAGACCATGTACTCACTCAAGCTGCTCATGGGAAGGAGAATAATCGAAAACTTGGGTTTGATCCAGACAATGGAGGAAGCTGAGAGGAAATGTTTAGGGTCGCCGGCCGCTACTCGATGACAACTACTGCCTGTGCAAAGGCATTGACGGCGGTAGCGCTGTCAAATGCTTCTGAAAAACCGTCCTCCAGGATTTCTACAGATACAGTCGCGATTACCCCACTCGTGCTTTCAGCTTCTACATAGGCCACAATAGCCGATGCCACCCGGTTGATGGTGAAGCTGTGGCTCCAGAAATTGGCGGTTGTGTACACGTTTATCAACTCGCCATCTTCATCCAGGTAGCGGATGTTTAGAGAGCTGGAACTGTTTGTGACCTCATAGCGAACTTCCTTGGTACCCAAAAGGTCGCAGCCCGCCAGACCGAGGACGACCACTACAACCATCAGCAGCAGGATTGATCTTTTCATACTTCCTCCTGCTTACAATTATACACGCCGTTTCGCCGCTTCACAACCGCAAATCCGGCGCCGGGAGCCGTGAACGGCCCTCGACAGCGGCACTTGCGGCTGTTATACTCTGCCAATATCCTCATCGGGAGGGGAACACATGAACTTTTCCTGGCAAGTTTTCGTCGACCTGGGCATTGTCTCACTTGCTTTGCTGCTGGCCACCTTTATCCGCAGCCGGGTGCGGTTTTTTCAAAAATACCTGATTCCCAACTCCCTGACCGCCGGCTTTATGCTGCTCGCTTTCTACAATTTCGCCGCCCCCCGACTCGGCCTGGGTGCGGAGGGGCTCAAGAGTCTGGTCTACCACCTGCTGAGCCTCAGCTTCGTGGCCATGAGCCTGCGGAAATCTTCATCCCGCGCCTCGGGAAAGAATATCTTCTCCAACTCCCTGGCGGTGGTCACCCAGTTCACCCTCCAGGGCCTGACCGGCATCGCCCTGACATTCTTCTTCATTATCACCTTTTTACCGGATCTCTTCCCCAGCATAGGCTTCTTCATCCCCCTGGGCTTCGGTTTGGGCCCCGGCCAGGCCTTCGCCATGGGCAAGGGCTGGGAGAGCTTCGGCTTTGACGGGGCCGGCGACGTGGGCCTGACCTTCGCGGCCATGGGCTTCATCTGGGCCTGCTTCGGCGGGGTGTTCCTGATCAATCTGGGCATCCGCCGCGGCTGGATGGACCGGCGCTACGCCGAGCTGTTCCGCAGCAAGGGCGTCCGCACCGGCATCTACGGCCGGAAAGAGGACAAGCCGGTGGGGGCCCGGCTGACCACCGAGAGCGAGGCCATCGACAGCATGTCCTACAACCTGGCCGTGGTGTTCGGCGTCTACCTGCTGGCTTACCTGTTTTTGCAGCTCATCACCTTCCTGCTCGCCTTCCTGGGCCCCCTGGGCACGGACCTGGCGGTCAACCTCTGGGGCATTTCCTTCGTATTCGCCGCGGTCCTGGCATTGCTGGTCAAGAAGCTCTTTGGCGGTTTTAAGGTCCTCCACACCCTGGACAATGGCAGCCTGACCCGCATCGCCGGCGCGTCGGTAGACATCATGGTGGCCGCGGCCGTAGGTGCCATCTCGCTGGTGGTTGTATCCCGCTACTGGCTGCCCATCTTGATTATGGGCCTGTCGGGCGGCCTGGTGGCCACAGTGAGCGTGCTCTGGATGGTGCCCCGCCTGTTCAGGGATCACCAGTTCCACCGCGCCGTCATGATTTACGGCGCCGTCACCGGCACTATCTCCACCGGCCTGGCCCTCTTGAGGGTTATCGACCGGGAATTCGAGACCCCCGCGGCCTCGGACTACATGTACTCCACGGGCATCACCTTCGTGCTCTCCATCCCCTTTATCCTCACCCTCAACCTGCCGGCCTACGCCTTTCGCAGCGGCAATCCCCTTCTCTACTGGGTGACCCTGGGGGTCTTCGCTGTCTATCTCGTTCTCGTGCTGGTGGCCTACCAGCTCATCTCCAAAGAACGGGCCTTCGTTCATCCGCGGCGGCTCTGGGTCAAGCTGGGCCTGGATCTGGAAGAGTAATTTCGGGAGAAAGATCGCGCGAAAAGACCACCAGGTCATCGCGCCGCGTCCAGCCCAGGACGTCCCAGAAATCCCGCCCCTCCCGGTTGTCCGCGAAAACGAAAAGGTGGCACTTCTCGATGCCCTCCCGGGCCAGCCGTTGCAGGCAGCTTTCGACCAGGCGCCGCCCCAGCCCCCGGCCGCGACGGTGGGGATTTACGGCCACGTGGTAGAGGAAACCCCGGCGGCCGTCATGGCCGCAGAGCGACGTGGCGACAATGCGGCCCTGCTCCCGGCAGACCAGGCTCAGGCCGGGATTGCGCGCGAGAAAACGCTTCAGGCTGTCCCGGCTGTCCGCGCCGCTCAGGCCCAGGCCCGGGCAGGCCCGCCAGAGGGCGATAATCTCGTCGTAATCTTCGATGGTCAGATCTTCCGGTTCCATGGTATGAGAGTATACAGGATGAAAGGGGGGCTGTCAGGGACGGATACGCCTGCGGTCCCGGGGAAAGAGCGAGGCTTCCTTGACATTGTCCAGGCCGAGGATCTTCTGGGTGAGCCGCTCCAGCCCGATGGCGAAGCCCCCGTGGGGGGGACAGCCGTACTTGAAGATGTCCAGGTAATCCCTGAGGCTGTCCGCCTCCAGGCCGAAACGCGATGCGCTTTCCAAAAGCATGGCGTAGTCGTTGATGCGCTGGCCCCCGGTGGTGATCTCCAGGCCCCGGAAGAGCAGGTCGAAGCTGCGGGTATAGCGGTTCTCCAGGGGATGAGTGTAGAAGGGGCGTTTCTTGCGGGGAAAGGCGGTGACAAACACGGCGTCGATTCCGTGCTCTTCCCGGGCCCACTCGCAGAGCAGGCGCTCGGCCTCGGGGTTGATCTCGTAGACCCGCCGCCCCGCGCGCGCGGCGGCGATTTCCCGGGCCTCCTCGTGGCTGAGCCGGGGAATACGCTCCACATCATCCGGTGCGGGCACATCGGCTTCCCAGACCTCCAGTTCGGCGCGGTTTTCCGCGGCCAGCCCGGCGAAGATACTCTTAAGGATGCGCACCTCCAGGTCCATCAGCTCCTGCTCGCTCTCGATGAAGGCCATCTCCACGTCCAGGGAGACATACTCGTTCAGGTGCCGGGGGGTCTCGTGCTTCTCGGCCCGGTAGGCGGCGCCGATCTCGAAGACCCGCTCCAGCCCCGAGGCGATCATGGCCTGCTTGTAGAACTGCGGGGATTGGGCCAGGTAGACTTGGGTGTCGAAATACTCGACGGCGAACAATCCCGTGCCGCCCTCGGTTCCCGTGCCGATCAGCTTGGAGGTTTTCACCTCGGTAAAGCCCTCATTGCGCATATGGGCGGCGAAAAACTTCAAAATCGCCGACTGGAGGCGGAAAACCGACAGGATCTTGGGATTGCGCAGCGAGATCATGCGATGGTCCAGGACCGCCTCCAGGGAGAGCCGGGCGGGATCCTGGTTCACTGGCAGCGGCAGGTCCGGGGCGGCCGCGGAAAGGACCTCCAGCTCCCTTACCTGGATCTCCAGGCCTCCCGGGGCCTTGGCATTGGCCGCCACGCTGCCGGTGACCCGCAGCACCGATTCCACGCTGAACTCCGGCTTCCGGTCCAGAACCAGTTGGACCTGGCCGGTGCGGTCGCGGAGCAGCACGAAACAGACCTTGCCCAAATCGCGGATACGGTGCACCCAGCCGCAGACCGATACCTTCCGCTTTCCGCCGTCAGTTGCTTTGAGCTCCGCTATCAAAGTCCGCATTTGCTTCCTCCATTAATTCGAGCACCTCGTCCTCGTCCTCGCTGAACAACAGCACCGCCAGCAGGCGGGTGAACGCCGCTTCCGTGGTCAGGCTTCCCATGGGCACCGCCTTCTCCCGCCACAACTCGTGGGAGGTGATATAGCCGGAAAAATCGACGATTCCCTCCTGCTGGGAGGTGCAGAAGAAGCGCGCTCCCCGCTCCTTGCCCGTTAGGAAGGCTTTCTTCAGGGAATAGGGGGTCTCCCGCAGGTTGGCCGTTCCCGTGTCGTAGAGCTCCAGCACGAAATAGCGGATGCCGGCGTTCATCAGGGCGATCAGGTAATCCCCCTTCATGCCCGGGTATATCTTGAGCACACAGACCCTGCTCAAGGCATCCTTGAGCCTGCGGGTCAGCTCTTCCTGTCCCGGCAGCTCCGTGTAGAGGCGGGTCAGGCCGCCTCCCCTGTAGACCGGTGAGGCCAGGTTCCAGTTCACGAATCCACCCCTGCCGACCCTGGCGAACTTGATGTTCAGGGGGGAGTAGAGCCTGCCCTCCAAAGCCACATAGATCCCCGGCTTCTCCCGGGAGGCCGCTTTCAGGGCGTACTCGAGATCCGATTCCGCCTCCTCCGGGCTGAAACTGGCGGTCATCACCACCGGCAAAGTGGGCTCCGGGAAGAGCCAGAACAACAACGAGGCGGTATAGGCCAGGGTGTCGGTGCCGTGGGCAACGACGATTCCCGAAGCGTTCTCTTCTTTCAGGTGGCCGTTCAGGGCGCTGATCAAAGCGGCCCAGTCCTCAGGGGTGATCTCTTCAGAGAGGATGCGGCTGATCTCCACTTCCTCGAAGCGGATGTTTTGGGAGAGCCCCGTTCCCGCACTCTTTGTCAATTTGCCGATCAGGGGCTGCAAATCCCCGGGCACGATTACTCCTTCCTCGGTACGGCTGCCCCCGATGGCCCCGCCCATGGCCAGCACCTGGATAAAGGTCAGGCCCAGCTTCTCCTTCAAGAGCTGCCTCACCAGCCCAGGCTCCGCCCGGCCCCCGCTCTGCTTCATGATCTGACCGATCAAAAATCCCAGGGGTTTGGCGTCTCCCCTCCGGACCTGGTCCACCGCCGCGGCCTCCTGCTCGAGCACCCCGGCGATCAGGGGCTCCAGACGCCCGGGATCGGTGATCTGTTCCCAATTGTGGGCCCGGACCAGCTCGCCGGGAGAGCGTTTTTCCTCGAAGACCGCCTCCAGGACCTGCTTGGCGATGCGGCCGTGGATCCGGCCCTCAGAGAGCAGACCGAGGAGCTCGGCCAGCCAGGCCGCTGTCAGGGGACTTTTCGCCAGGATCTCGGAACGCCGGTTGAGGAGCTTGCGCACGTCCGAGGCCAGCCAGAGAGCGACGGCTTTCGGGTCAGCCCCCAGCGTGACGCACTCCTCGAAGAAATCGGCTGTTTCCTTCTCCGCGCAAAGAAAATCAGCCTGGCTCTCGCTCAATGGGTAGTCGGTCAGAAAGCGCCGTAAACGTTCCCGGGGAAGCTCCACAATCATGGCATCCACGGTCTCGAGAAAGGCCGCATCCGGGCGGAAGGGCGGCAGGTCCGGCTCGGGAAAGTAGCGGTAGTCCAGGGCGCTCTCCTTGATGCGCATGCCCTCGGTGAGGTCCCGGTTCTCATTCCACAGCCGCGTCTCCTGGGTCACCGCCCCGCCCCGCTCCAGGATCTTCTCCTGGCGCTCGATCTCGTAGTTTAAGGCCTTGCGCACGAACTTGAAGCTGTTGAGGTTCTTGATCTCCACCTTGCTGCCCAGGCCCCGATCCCTCACGTTCACCGACACGTTGGCGTCGCAGCGCAGTGAGCCCTCTTCCATGTTCCCGTCGCAGACCCCCAGGTAGCGGACCAGGCGGCGGAAATTCTGCAGGAAAAGCTCCGCCTCCTCCCCCACCTCCAGGTCCGGCTCGGTGACGATCTCCAGCAGGGGCGTACCCGCCCGGTTGTAGTCCAAAAGGGAAAGATCTCCAGCGTGGATCATCTTGCCGGCGTCCTCCTCCAGGTGCACCTCACGGATCCGAATGCGCTTTTTGTGTTTCCGGTAGGCGACATCCAGAAAGCCCTCTTTAGCCAGCGGCGAGGCGAACTGGGAAATCTGGTAATTCTTGGTCATGTCCGGATAGAAATAGTTCTTGCGCTCGAAAACCGCCTGTTCGTTCAGGCTGCAGTTGAGGGCCCGGGCGACCAGGTAGGAGAGCCGCATCGCCTCCTCGTTGAGGGCGGGCAGAACCCCGGGGTAGCCCAGGCAGACGGGGCAGACATTGGTATTGGGTTCCCCGCCGAAGGCGGCCCGGCAGCCGCAGAAGACCTTGCTCGCTGTGGTAAGCTGAATGTGTATCTCCAAACCGATATAGGACTGGAACACCCTAGACCTCCCCGGCCGCCAGCGGGCAGGACGGAGCCGGAAAATGCTTTTCAAAAAGAGAGCAGGCGGCGAAGAGCCGTTCCTCGGCAAAGGCCGGCGCCATGAACTGCATGCCGACAGGCATGCCTGTCGGCATGCCGTTCTCCAGGCAAGCCGGAAAGCTCAGGGCCGGCAGGCCCGCCAGGTTGGCCGTGCAGGTATAGAGATCCGCCAGCTTCTGGGCAAATGGGTCCAGGGTTTGGCCGCCCTTCTTGAAGGGCGGGTAGGGGTAGGTGGGCAGCAGGATAAGATCCGCTTCCGCGAAGGCTTTGTGGAAACTCATGCGCAGGGCACTTCGGATCTTCTGTGCCCGGAGGTAGTAGCGGTCCTGAAAACCGCTGCGGAGCACATAAGTCCCCAGCAGGATGCGCAGCTTCACCTCCTCGCCCAAACCACGGCTGCGGGACAGCCGCATCAGCTCCTCCGGAGACTCCGCATCAAGCGCCCGCCGGCCGTAGCGCACCCCGTCGAAGCGGGCCAGGTTGGCGCTGGCCTCGGCCATGGCGATCACGTAGTAGGAGGAAACCACCAGGTCCAGGTTGGGAAGCTCGATCTCCCGCAAGCAAAATCCCAACTCCTGCAAAGCGATGCGGGTCTTGTCCAGGGCAGCGGCCACATCCGGATGGAGGGAGATCTGTTCCGATCCCTCTTTCCCGGCGGGGGCGAGCCTGGGTATGCCCACGGTGAAGGGACCCTTCTTCGCCGGTGCGGGTCGGTAGTCCAGGGAGGTGTGGTCTTGTGGGTCTTTTCCGCACATGCAGGAGAAGACCTCCCGGGTGCGGGCCACGGTACCGGCGATCACGCCGATGGTCTCCAGTGAGGAGGCATAGGCCACCAGCCCGTAGCGCGACACCGCGCCGTAGGTGGGCTTCAAGCCATAGATCCCGCAAAAGGCGGCGGGCTGGCGCACCGAGCCGCCGGTGTCGGAGCCCAGGGCGAAGGGGACCATGCCGGCCGCCACGGCGGCCGCTGACCCGCCGCTGGAGCCCCCGGGCACCAGCGTTTCATCCCAGGGATTGGAGGTCACCTTAAGGGCGGAGTTCTCGCAGGAGGAGCCCATGCCGAACTCGTCGAGGTTGGTCTTTCCCACCACCACCGCCCCGGCCCGCTGCAGCTTTTCCACGGCCGTGGCCGTGTAGGGAGAAATCAAATCCTCGAGCAGCCGGGAGCCGCAGGTCAGGCGGAAATCCCTGACCGCGATGTTGTCCTTGACAGCAAAGGGAACGCCCGCCAGGGGGCCGGCGCTTCCGCTCTGGGGACGTCCCAGTTCGGGATCGAACTGCAGAAACGCCCCCACCTTTTCCTCACTGCGCCGGACATGCTCCAGCCAGCGGGCTTCGGCTTCCGGGGAGGAAAGTGTTTGAGCCCAGTCTTGCCAGTGTTTCTTCATCTACAAAACGTTCGGGATGGAAATGAAGCGATCCTCCCGCTCGGGGGCGTTCTCCAGCAGGGTGTCGGCGCCCTTTTTCTCATGCGTGGGGCGCACCAGGTCCTCCCGCAGCTGGTTCTCGGCTACGGGCCCGCCGGCAGCGGAGGGCTCCTCGATCTCGAGATCCTTCATCTGGGAAAAGTAATCGAGCATGCGGCCGACCTCCACCTCCAGGCGTTCCATCTCATCGCCTGAAACATCGAGGAGGGCCAGTCGGGCTGTTACCGTCAGTTCGTTTCTATCCATGAGAAAGTGAAGCCCATTAAACACAGAGAGGCGATTCCTGTCAAGCGGGGTGGAAAGCAGGCGGGGGGGGGGCTGTGCCCCGAGTACTCAGCCCCCCTTTTCCTCCCTGCGGTAGGGCTTGAGCAGCCCGGCCGGCACGCTGGCCCGGCGGGAGACGCCGATCAGAGCCACGATGGTCATCAGATAGGGAATCATCAAAAAGATATCGAAGGGCACCCGGAAACCCAGCCCCTGCAGTCGCAGCTGGAGGCCGTCCAGCAGGCCGAAGATCAGGGCGCCGAGAGCGCCCTTGGCGGGATTCCAGTTGCCGAAGATCACCATGGCGATGCTGATCCAGCCCCGGCCGCCGATCACGTCGATGAGGAACATATTCTGGTGGGCCAGGGTCAGGAACGAGCCGCCGATGCCCATCAAAGCGCCCCCGGCCACCAGGCAGAGGGTGCGGGTCAGGTTCACGTTCACTCCCACCGTGTCGGCGGCAAAGGGATTCTCTCCCACGGTGCGGATCTTCAAGCCCAGGTGGGTCTTGTAGAGCAGGATGGAGATGACCGGTATCAGGAGCAGAGCCACATAGGTCAACAGGTACTGGTTGAACAGCCCCGATCCGACGATGGGGATTTTAGACAGCAACGGGATCGCCACCTGCCGGAAGGGCTGCACCGTGGGCGGGACCAGGGGGCTTCCCACCTTCAGGCGGTAGACGAACATGGCCAGGCCGGTGGAGAAGAGGGTGATCCCCAGGCCTGAGACATGCTGGCTCAGGCCCAGGTACACCGCCAGGAAGGCCATGAGCAAAGCCAGCAGCATGCCCACCAAAGCTGCGGCCAGCACACCGAGCCAGAGCGAGCCGCTTCCGAGGGTATAGATGAAGCCGGTCATGGCGCCCATGAGCATGATGCCCTCGATCCCCAGGTTCAGCACTCCGGCGCGCTCGGCCAGGATCTCCCCCAGGGTGGCGAAGATGATCGGCGTGGCCATCCGCAATGTGGCTCCCAGGAGGCCGGTAATAAAGGCGACATTGAAAATTTCCCGCATCATTTGCGCGCCACCTTTATCCTGTACTCGGTCAGGAGCAGGAAGATCAGCATCACCATCAGCGCCAGTCCCTGCACCACCTCCGCGATATAGGAGGGTACGCCGGTCATCCGGCTCATGGTCTGGGCCCCCACGATGATGACGCTGAAAAAGAGGGCGGAGAAAAGCACTCCCACGGGATGCAGCCCCCCCAGCATGGCGATGACGATCCCCGAGTAGCCGTAGCCCGGGGAGATATCCAGGATCAGCCGGTACTGGAGGGCGCAGAGCTCACCCACCCCGGCCAGGCCGGCCAGGCCGCCGGAGAGCAGGGCGGTCTTCATCATCACCGCCGTGGTGGAAATGCCGCCGAAACCGGCGGCCCGCAGGTTCACTCCCACGGCCTTGGACTGGTAGCCGAACACCGTCTTGGTATTGATGAACCAGAGGACGAAGACGGCGACCAGCGCCAGGGGAATGCCCAGGTGGAAGCGGGAACGGATCATTAGAAAGGGATACTTGGCCGCCTCCATGATCTCCGAGCTGCGCGGCCAGCTGGAACCGGGCTGCTGCAGCGGGCCGAAGAGCAAAGCGCCCAGGATATGGAGCATCACGTAGTTCAAGAGCAGGGTGGACACCACGTCATCCACCCTGAGCCGGGTCTTGAGCAGCGCCGGCACGGCGGCCCAGGCCCCGCCGGCCAGAAACCCGGCCACGATGATCAGGGGCAGCAGCAGAAACTTGGGTACCCAGGTCCAATAGATGCCGATCCAGGTGGCCATTAGGGCTCCCGCTAAAAGCTGCCCCTCCGCCCCGATGTTCCAGAACTTGGCCCGGAAGGCGAAGGCCACCGCCAGGCCCGTAAAGATGAGCGGGCTGGCCTTGACGCAGGTTTCCAGCAGGTTGAAGCGCGTTCCCAGGGCGCCCCGGAAGAGGTGGTAGTAACTCTGCCACAGATTGGCGCCGGCCACCAGTATAGGGATGGCCGAGAGCAAAAGGGTGGTGACCACCGCCGCGACGGGGATCGCGATCCGGGCCCAGCCCGGCAGGGGGGGGCGCTTGACGATGCGCAGCCGCATCATGCCTTCACCCCGGTCATCCAGAGACCAATCTGCTCGCGCACCGCTTCATTCGTCCTGACATCACCCATGATGATTCCTTCATACATGACAATCATCCTGTCGCTGACTGTAAAGATCTCGTCCAGATCCTCGGATATCAGCAGCACCGCAGACCCGCGCTCCTGCTCCGCCAGGAGGCGCTGGTGGATGTATTCCATGGCCCCCACATCGAGGCCCCGGGTCGGCTGGGAGGCCACGACCAGAACCGTCCGGCCCGAGAGCTCCCGGGCCAGTATGACCTTCTGCAGGTTGCCCCCGGACAGGCTCTTGACCAGAGCATCCCGGCCGGCGGTGAGAATGCTGAAGCGTTTGACCAGCTCCTCTGAGAAACGGTGAATGGAGGGGAAGCGCAGCAGGCCGCGGCTCTGGAAATCGTCGCCGGCGTGTTTCTCCAATATCAGGTTCTCTTCCACCGACAGGTCCATCAAGAGCCCCGTCTCTATTCGGTCCTCGGGGATGCGGGCCATGCCGGCCTCGATGGCCGCGGCGGGGGATCCCGGGGCCAGGAGCCGGCCCTGCAGGCTGATCGTGCCCGCCGCGGGCGCGCGCAGGCCGAAGAGCGCCTCGGAGAGCTCGGTCTGCCCGTTGCCGGACACGCCGGCGATACCCACTATTTCCCGCGAGCGCACCGTCAGGTCCAGGTTCTTCACGGCCGCCAATCCCTTGTCGTCCTCCACGGTCAGGCCGCGGATTTCTAAAACAACTTCGCCCAGGGCAAGAGGTTTCTTCTCGATCCGCTCCAAAAGGTCCCGGCCCACCATCAGATTCACCAGCTCCTGGGTGTTGGTGGCCTCAGTTTTCCTTTCCGCCACCAGGCGGCCCCGGCGCAGTACCAGGATGCGGTCGGAGATCTCCATCACCTCGTTGAGCTTGTGGGAGATGAACACCACCGAGCGCCCCTCTTCGACCAGGGTTTTGAGGGTCTTGAACAGGTCCCCAACCTCTACCGGGGCCAGCACCGCGGTGGGCTCGTCCATAATCAGGATGTCCACATCCCGGTAGAGAGCCTTCAGTATCTCCACCTTCTGCTGCTCCCCCACCGACAGGGTCCAGACCAGAGCATCCGGATCGACCTGGAGGCCGAAACGCCGCTGCAGCTTGATTAGCTTCTCCCGGGCCGCCGCCATATCCAGGAACAGTCCCGCGGATTTTCCGATGATTATGTTTTCCAGCACGCTCTGGGAGGGAACCAGGGTAAAGTGCTGGTGGATCATGCCCACACCCCGGGTGATGGCGTCCCGGGGCGAGCCCAGCTCCGCCGGCTCACCCTTGATGAGGATTTCCCCTTCATCAGCGGCGTAGTAGCCGAAGAGAATGTTCATGAGCGTCGTCTTGCCGGCGCCGTTCTCACCCAGAAGCGCGCAGATCTCACCGCGATAGAGGGTGAAGTCAATGGCGTCGTTGGCGGTGACCTCCAGAAAGCGCTTGGTTACACCGCGCATCTCCACCACCGGCGGGGAAGCTTCTGTCATAGGTCCTCCGCTGCGCATAAATCAGGGGCCGGCGGCTCAAGTCCGCCGGCCCCTTTAAAAGTTGCTCAATCAGAGATGGGAGGTTCCTCGTCCACGGGAACGCGGAAAGTCCCGCCCAGGATCTTTGCCTCCAGATCCTTGACTTCCTGCAGAACCGCTGCCGGCAGCCTGGTCTCGAAACCGTGGAAGGGAGCCAGGCTGGCGCCCCCCTTGGCCATCATCGACCACTCGCCCAGGTCCTGGGAAACCCAGGCGCCCTTCTGGACCATGTCGATGGCGTAGACGATGGTGGGATACATATCCCAGACCGGTCCGGAAATGACCACGTCCGGGGCCAGCTCGTTCTGGTCGGACATGTTGCCGAAAGCCAGCACGCCTTTCTCCTTGCAAGCCTCGAAAACGCCGAAGCGCTCGGCGAAGACCAGATCCGCGCCGGCCTCGATCTGAGCCAGGGCGGCCTCCTTGGCCTTGGGCGGATCGAACCAACCGCCGATATAGGCGATCTTCACCTTCACGTCGGGATTGACCGACAAAGCGCCGGCCTTGAAGGCATTGGTCAGGCGGTTGACCTCCCCGATGGGAATGGCCGCCACAATGCCCAGCATGTTGGTCTTGGTCATCCGGCCGGCAATCACGCCGCAGAGATAGGCGGGCTCATGGATCCAGTTGTCGAACACCGAGTAGTTAGGCGCCACAGGTCCAAATTCCGAACCGAAGGCGAAGGCGATCTCCGGATAATCCTTGGCCACCCGGCGGGAGGGTTCCTCCCCGGCCAGGAAGGCGTCGCCAACGATCAGGTCGAAACCGCGGTCCGCGTACTCCCGCACCACCTTCTCGAAATCAGCGGCGGCGATCTTTTCGGTGAACTCGTACTCGATGCCCAGTTCCTGCTCGGCCTTGAGGCAGGCCTGGTGAATCACCCCATCCCAGGGCTCCTCGATGGCGGTCTGGAAGATTGCGGCCACCCGAAAGGCCTGCTCCTCCGAAGGCGCCTCTCCCTGCCCTTTTGCGAAAGCCGGGGAAACGGCCAGCAGGACAAGAAGCAAGACGAATAACGTTTTTCTCATACCCTCCTCCTTTTTTTATACATAAGACATCCGCTAGGATTATAGGAGAGTAACCGGGGTGCGTCAAATTAATTTCCGGATTCTCTTGCGCCGGCAGCTGTTGCAGAAACCGCCGATTTCTGTAAAATTGATGCCGGGGAAGCCAGCCCGCAAAGTGCGGCAATTCCCGTGCTTCCCCGACAGAGGAGGATATTTATGAAAAAAACCATTGCCCTGACGGTACTCCTGGTCCTGCTGGCCTGCACGCAGGTCCCGGCCCAGGACAGCGGCGTGGGAGCGGGGCTGATACTGGGCGAGCCCACCGGCCTCAGCGCCAAGCTCTGGCTTGGTAAAAGCACGGCCGTGGACGCCGCTGCCGCCTGGTCCTTCCTCGACGGCGGCGCTCTGCACCTGCACGCCGACTACCTGTTTCATTTTTATGATCTGATCGACATCCCCAAGGGCCGGCTGCCCTTCTATGCGGGAATCGGCGGCAGAATCGTGCTGGAATCGGACACCCGGATCGGTATCCGTTTTGCAGTGGGCGCGGACTACATGTTCGACACCGTCCCCCTGGACATCTTTTTGGAAGTCGTTCCCCTGCTGGACCTCGTTCCCGCCACAGAATTCGACTTCAACGCCGCCATCGGGGTCCGCTACTTTTTCGGCAAAAAATCTTGAGGCCCCTCAAGGTCGTCGCCTTCAACGGCAGCCCCCGCAAAGACGGCAACACCTCCCGGCTGATCCGCCGCCTCTTCCAGCCCCTGGAAGAGGCGGGCATCAGCTGCGAGCTGGTCCAGGTCGGCGGGCGGGCGCTGCAGGGCTGCACTGCCTGCTCGAAATGCCGGCAGAACCTGGACCGCAAATGCGTCATCGACAATGATATCGTCAACCACTGCATCGAAAAGATGATCGCCGCAGACGGTATCGTCATCGGCTCCCCCACCTACTTCGCCAATATCAACGCGGAAACCAAGGCCCTTATCGACCGGGCCGGCTACGTGGTGCGGGGCAACGGCAACCTGCTCAGGCGAAAAGCAGGGGCGGCGGTAATCGCCGTGCGCCGGGCCGGGGCCCTGCATGCCTTCAACTCCATCAACCATTTCTTTCTGATCAACGAGATGATGGTCTGCGGCTCCAACTACTGGAACCTGGGGCAGGGCAAAGCCGAGGGGGATGTGGAGAATGACGAGGAAGGCATGAAGACCATGGACGCCCTGGGGCGGAACATGGCCTGGCTCCTCGGCCGGCTGGCCGAGCCGGTCTGACCCCCGGGGACCGGCGATTCTTTTGCACCGGCCTTGTTTCTGGCTTAGAGTATAGGGCGGGAGAGTTTTTCTCACCCCTGTAAGCCCACAGGGAGGCCGCCATGCAAACAATCGGTAAAGCCGTCCGGCGCGTGGACGCGCTGGAAAAGGTAACCGGCACCGCCCGGTACACGGCGGATATCCGGCTGCCCCAGCTTCTGCACGCCGCTGTGCTGCGCGCCGGGGTGGCACATGCCCGCATCAAAGCCATCGACACCGCTGAGGCGGAGAAGATGCCCGGCGTGCGCCGGGTAGTCACCGGCAGGGATTGCCGCCTGCTCTTCGGCACCGTCCTTTATGATCAGCCCCCCCTGGCTTATGACAAGGTCCGCCACGCCGGTGAGGGCGTGGCGGTGGTGCTGGCCCGCTCCGCCCGGACGGCGGAGAAGGCACTGAAAAAAATCGAGGTCAGCTACGAGCCCCTGCCCTTCGTGCTCGATCCGCTGGAAGCCGCCTCGCCGGAGGCCCCGCTGATCCACGAGCGCAACGGGGATTACCGCCACGACCCTTATCTGGTCCATCCCGTCAAAGGCGGGAACGTCTTCCATCACTACGCCCTGCGCCGGGGCGACGCGGAGGCCGCCCTGGCCGCCTCCGAGGTGGTGGTGGAGGAACGCTTCAGCTTCCCCCTCTCCAGCCATGCCGCCCTGGAGCCCCACGCCGCGGTCTGCCGCTGGCTGGCGGACGGCAGCATTGAGCTCTGGGCTTCGAGCCAGGCCCCCTTCGTGGTGCGGGACGTGCTGGCGGACATGTTCGGCCTGCCCGCCTCACGGGTGCGGGTGCATATCCCCTACCTGGGCGGCGGCTTCGGCGGCAAGTCGGACGTCACCATCGAGCCGCTTCTGGCCTACGCCGCCGGTTTCGTGCCCGGCTGGGCGGTTAAGCTGGCCTTGAGCAGGCGGGAGGTGTTCACCAGCACCCTGCTCGGCCGGGGTATGCAGGGTCGCATGAAGATCGGGGCAAATGCCGACGGCAGCCTGACAGCCCTGGAAGCGGAAATGCACTTCGCCTGCGGCGCCTACGGGGACACCAGCTGGCCCATCTGCACCGTGGCCGGGCACAACTGCACCGGCCCCTACACTTTCCCCGCCGTGAAAAGCGACGTATACGGAGTCTACACCAACTCCCCGCCCGTGGGGGCCTACCGGGGCTATGGGCATCCCGAGGGCCAGTTCATGGCGGGCCGGATGATGGATATCCTGGCCCGGCGCCTGGGCCTGCCTTTGCCGGAGCTGATGGAGAAGAACTTCCTGCGGCCGGGCCGGCAAAACACACTGGGCCAGACCGTCAAGGAA
>Ga0272441_10008863_pt1 | contig 15752 bp, 7 predicted proteins | sample SSMProp6N_FD_193582 | JGI IMG/M metagenome (GOLD analysis project Ga0272441, IMG submission 193582) | Marine sediment archaeal communities from Little Sippewissett salt marsh, Falmouth, MA, United States - SSM-Prop-6N | ecosystem: Environmental > Aquatic > Marine > Wetlands > Sediment ... | reverse complement strand
TATCCCTGGGCGTATCAGAGCGGCCCCTGCGGTGATGACGGCATGCACCACATCGTCGGCAGCGAAATGCAGAGCCTCATCGCGGCTGTCCATGGCTGGAACTACACGCTGGGCTCCATTTACGACGATCTCTATCCCGCCGCCGGCGGCAGCGTGGACTGGAGCTGGGGCGAGCAGGGCGTCCTTTCCTACACCATCGAGCTGCGCGGGCCCGACTTCGTCATCCCGCCCGGCGAGATCATCCCCAACAGCGAGGAGATCCTCCCCGCCGCCCTCTACCTGACCGACTGGTGCTCCAGCCCGGTGCAGTTCATGTTCCCGGGCGGGATCCCCGGGCAGGTGCAGGCGGGTGTTCCCACCACGATTCCCCTGACCGTTTCCGTCTTCGCCGGCCCGCCGATCGAGGAGGGCACGGAGAAGGTCTTCTACCGCATCGGGACCGGCGGTCCCTTTACGGATGAGCCGCTCACCGACCTCGGCGAGGGCTCGTACGAGGCGACGCTTCCGGCCATCTCCGCCGGTCAGGTCATCCAGTTCTATTTCCAGGTCGAGACGACCGATGGAGACACGTATGCCTCGCCGGCCGATGCCCCGGATGAGGTGTACGAGGCCGGCGCCGTCGAGGTCTTCTACGAGTGGAACATGAGCGAGGATCCGGACTGGACCACCCAGGGCCTGTGGGCCTACGGCCAGCCGACCGGAGGCGGCGGCGAATACGGCGGGCCCGACCCGACCGCGGGCCATACGGGCAACAAGGTCTTCGGCTACAACCTCAACGGCGACTACGAGAACAACATGCCCGAGCGACATCTGACCTCGACGGCGATCGACTGCACCGGCCTGTCCAATGTCGGTCTGCGCTTCTATCGCTGGCTCGGCGTGGAGCAGCCGGCCTATGACCACGCTTATATCCGCGTCAGCAACGATGGTGTGAACTGGACCACGGTCTGGCACAACTCCACCGAGGTCACCGATTACTCCTGGAAGGTCCAGGAGGTTGACATCTCCGAGGTGGCGGACGACCAGCCGACGGTCTATCTCCGCTGGACCATGGGAACCAGCGATTCCGGGTGGCGCTACTGCGGATGGAACATCGACGATGTCCAGATCTGGGCGACGCTGTCGGCGATTCCCGGCGACATCAACGGTGACGGCATCGTCAACACCGAGGACCTCCTCGCCCTGCTGGCGGCTTGGGGACCGTGCCCTGAGTGCCCCGAGGACATCAACGGCGACGGGACCGTCAACACCAGCGACCTGCTCATCCTCCTGGCGAATTGGGGTTAGCCGCTCCCCGGCCGGACTGAACCTGAAAACCCGCGGACAGCCGTCCGCGGGTTTTTTCTTCTCCGGGCCGCTGAACGGCCGCCGTGGCGGCCGGCGTGAGGTGGCTCACCGTCTGTCCGTCCAGCGATTCGGCCTGGTCGGAGCGGCGGGTTGGCTCGCCGCGTCGGCCCGGATGATCTGATCGAGTGTTGCCGCCGTCAGCGTCTCGCTGCGGCCCTGCCACCGGACGATCCAGTCACTGCTCAGGACCAGCGTATGAGGGAGGGCTCGCAGGTTGAGGGCGCCCTTCATCCGATCCCTTGGATCCAGCGCCAGCGTGTAGTGGAAGTCCTTCTCATCCAGGTTCTCCAGGAGGAGTCCCTCGTCAAACCCGCTTGACCATTCATCGCTCAGCCCGATGAAGATCACCTGGCCGCGGAACCGATCGGCCAGCTCATTGATGCGCGGCCGCAGATCAAGATACGGCTCGCAGGACGTGTTCCAGAAATCGATCACCACGACTTTCCCGGCCGGGTCCGGCGGCGGGGAGATCCATTTCTCAACAAAGAGCTTGGGCGCTTCCTGCCCGCGAACATCTGTCGCGTCGGTGATCGTTCCTTCGGTCGCGGGGAACTCGACTTTCGTCCCGGCAACGATTTCGCCTTCAGTCCGAATCGCCGGTTTCGCGTTCGGATCGGTCTGCTCGGCGAGGAGCACCCTGACCGCTTCAATCGTTCCGCGCGAGTTCAGGCCGACATAGCGCACGGCGCCGTTCCGGCCGATGAGGATGTTGGCCGGGTTCTTGTACACGCCCAGGGCATCGCAGAATGCGCCCTTCGGATCGAGCGCGACCGGGCACTCGATCGGCCGCTGCCTGAGAAACGGATCGAGCTGGTCGGCGCCATCGGGAGTGTGCAGCAGGATGATCTGAAGATCCTGGTCCTTGAACTCGTCCGCCAGTTTCATGGCGGTCGCCGGCAGCCGGCGGCCGGACGATGTTCGGTGCGTCCATGACTGAAGCACGACGACCTTGCCCCGCAGCCCTCGCCAGGTCATGGGCTGGGAGCCGAACCACTTGAGCTCGCCGGTGAACTCGGGCGGCGCATAGCCGATCAGCTCATTGAGCAGGATTCGATCGAGCCGATCCAGCCGGTCCAGCCATTTCGGATCGACCGGCGAGGGGGCGTTATCATCAGCCCGGTCGTCCGCCGCGAGAAGGAACCCGATCCCGAACACGACCAGCAGGGCCCGGAGGAGAAAGAGCGGACGGCTTGGTTCGTACATGAGCGGCTTCCTTTTTTCGCCTTGGGGCAAAAGATGGTGATGCGCCTCCCCAACGAGTATTCCCTTCATCCTGCCATCGGGCAACGACCTACTGACGCGTATCAACGGATGGCCCGACGCGCCGACGGGAGGAATTGCGATGCTGCTGGTCCTTCGCCGGAGCCGCTCCGGGTCGAGCCCGCCGTGATCGCGGTGCCCGGCCGGCCCCTGGCGGGGGCGAAAATCCCGGTTTTGTCGCCGGGTCACCCGCCACGGACCATGGGCGATCGGGTATATGGCACTCGGAGGCTGTCGGCCGGACGGTCGCCACCGGCGGGGTGCCCGCAATCTCCTCGCAGGAAAGCCCGTCGCGGTGGCAGACGAATGAGCGAAGGGATGTCGAGAATGACCTGGTTCTCCATCTCATTAGGGTAAGCCGGACCTCGGCGGCGGGGTCGGCGACTCACCGTCGGAGCGTCGGCCGTCCTGCCGTCTGCACCGGCTCGTGTCTCTTGCACCATCGTGCGGGCACGAAACAACATCATCGCATCGGGTTACGCTTGCAGATTACACGGTCATGAATGACCACGTACGTTCATCCCGTTCCGAATCGGCCCTTGGCCAGATGAAGCCCCTGGCCGAGGTGTGGTCCATTGCCTGGCCGACCATCCTGACCATGACCAGCTACACGATCATGCAGTTCGTGGACAAGCTGATGGTGGGGCAGGTCGGGCCGCTGGAGCTGACGGCCCAGAGCAACGGCGGGATCTGGGCCTTCGTTCCCCTCGCCTGGGTCATGGGTGTTCTCTCGGTGATCAACACCTACGTCTCCCAGAATCTCGGGGCGGGCCGGCCGGAGAACGGGCCCCGGTACCCCTGGAATGGGATCTGGCTGAGCGTCATCACCTGGCTGCTGTTCATGCTACCCATGGCCGTCTGCGTGCCGTGGATCTTCGCCCTGATGAAGAGCCACAGCCCCGGGCTTCAGCGGATGGAAGCCGGCTACTGCCAGATCCTGCTCGCCGGCTCCGTGATCCTCCTGTCCAGCCGGTCCATCAACCACTACTTCTTCGGTATGCACCGTCCGAAGGTGGTCACGGTCTCCGCGATCATCGCCAACATCACCAACATCCTTGCCAACTACGTGCTCATCTTCGGCGAAGCCGGGCTGGAGACGATGCTGTTGCAGCGATGGCACGTGAACCTGCCGGGTATTCCCGGCACGCCGGCCCTGGGCGTGTACGGGGCAGCCATCGGGACCGTCATCGGCACCGTCGTGGAATTCGTGATTCCCATGGCGGTTTTTCTCGGTTCGACCCTCAACCGGAAGTATCGCACCCGCGCCGCGTGGCGGCCTCGATGGGAGCCGATTCGGGAGATCTTCAGGATCGGTTGGCCCACCGGCATTCAGTGGGGCAACGAGATCATCTGCTGGGCGGTGTTCATGACCGTTACGGTGGGCATCTTCGGCGAGCACCATATGACCGCCGGCTGGATCGCCCTGGGGTACATGCATTTGAGCTTCATGCCCGCCGTGGGGGTTTCCGTGGCGGCCAACAGCCTCGTCGGCAAGTACATCGGCGCGGGCCAGCCGGATGTGGGCGTGGCCCGGGCCCGTCTGGGCCTGGCCATCGCCATCGTCTACATGACCGTCTGCGGGCTGGCGTTCTTCATCTTCCGGCATGGCATGGTCGCCCTTTTTATCGGTGGGCAGGAATTGCCCCCGGAAGTGGCGGAGGAGATCATCCTCATTGGCGGTCGGCTCATGATCTGCGCCGCCGTGTTTCAGACATTCGACGCCTTCGGCATCGTCTACACCGGCGCCCTCCGCGGCGCGGGGGACACGCTCTGGCCGAGCGCGGCGACGATCATCTACAGTTGGCTGTTCCTCGTCGCCGGCGGGTGGGCGCTGGCCCGTTTCGTCCCCCAATGGGAGTCGATCGGCCCGTGGATCGGGGCCGCCGCGTTCATCATCGTCTACGGCGTCACCATGGCCTGGCGGTTCGAGTCCGGGGCGTGGAGATCGATCAAGCTGCTGGCGACACCCAGGGAGGAGGCGGCCGAAGTCGCCCTGGGGCCGACTCCCCCGGCCACCACCCCTGACGCGGCGATCGGCGACCTCGCCGGCGAGTTCGGCGGGCCCGGCGAGGCCCCGGATCCCGAGTCGGACCTGGCGGCGACCGGGGGCGAGCAGAGTGCCGGCTGAATGTTGTCGGCATTCGTGGCGCCCGATACACTTAGGGATTCGATTGTTCCGACTCCTCCGTTGACGGGAGACTGCCCGTGAATCAAGACATCCTCGACACCATGATCGGTGCCGGGCGGGAGGCCCAGAACCCGCAGGCGGCCGAGGCGCACTACCAGGCAGGGCTCCAGGCGGAGGCCGAAAGCGACCGCGAGCGGGCCATCGAGGAGCTCCGGCAGGCCGCGCGGCTCGACGGAAAGCCCCAATACGTCTTCAAGCTCGCCTACATGCTCGATCTGGTGGGCGAGGAAGACGAGGCCGTCGCCCTGTACGAGCAGATCACCGAGCAGGAGCGGCCCCATGTCAACGCCCTGCTGAATCTGGCGGTGGTGTACGAGGACCGGGGCGAGATCAACAAGGCCGAGAAGTGCCTCAAGCAGATTCTCGACACCGAGCCCACCCATGAGCGGGCCAGGCTCTTCTGGAAGGATGTCCAGGCCTCCCGGGACATGTACTACGACGAGGAATTCGCACGCGATCTCGCCAAGCGAAACGCCCTGCTCGACACGCCGGTGACCGATTTCGAGCTGTCCGTGCGAGCCCGCAACTGTCTCAAGAAGATGCAGATCCGGACGCTGGGTGATCTGCTCAAGATCAGCGAGGCCGAGCTGCTGAGCTATAAGAACTTCGGGGAGACCTCCCTCGTCGAGATCAAGAACATGCTCGCGATGAAAGGCCTTCGCCTCGGACAGGGGCTGGAGGGCCAGTTCAGCCGCGTGCGGAAGCAGATCTACGAGGAGCTGCGGGGCAAGGCGCCGGACTCGGTCCTCAACAAGCCGATCTCGGTCCTGGACCTTTCCGTCCGGGCACGCAAGGCGCTGCAGTTGCTCAACATCCAGACGATCGGCGATCTGGCCACGCGCACCGAGGCCGAGCTGATGGGCGTGAAGAACTTCGGGGCCACCAGTCTCAACGAGATTCAGGCGAAACTGGCCGAATTTGGCCTCGAGCTTCGGAAGCTGGATTAGCCGGCCGGTCCCATGAAGGGCTCGATCCATCGAGACGGGAGCCCTTGACGCGGCGGGTACACTGCCGTCATCGGGTGGTGCCTGTCCCATCTCGGCCGGCCGTCGCGTCGTGCGTTCCTCGCACGCGCCGCGGGCGTTGTGACCGGGCCGGCGATCCTGACCGCCTGCGCCCGGCGGGAGCCGCAGCCGCGTCCTTCGCCGCCTGAGCCGGCCGATTTCAGCCAGGCCGACGATGCGGCCGAGGCGGCGGGCGGCGAGCGGCCGGCCCTGCCATCCGAGGAGCCGGTCCTCCGCGTTCGGGTGCTGATCGTGCGCGACGCATCGGCGAAGGTGCGCTTCGGCGCCGGCGGCCGGTGGATCGAGCTGTCCTGGCCCGAGGGCGAGGAGTCGACCGATGTGCCCGGCGCGGTGAGGCCGACCGCCTCGGTGCTCCATGCGCCCGTGGAAGTTTCGATCGGGCCCGGCGGCTTCTCGATCCTTGATGCGCTGGGTTTCAGGCCTCCGGTCGCTGGCATGCAGGTGCTTGAGCTGCGACCGCTGCCGACGGAGGACGGGGCGCCGCTGATCACGGTGCAGGGCCGTCCGTACCCCGGCGTCGTGCGCCTCGTTCCCCGCAGCGACATCACGACCGGCGGCTATGACGTGGTCAATCACGTCGCCGTGGAAAGCTACCTGCCCGGCGTGCTCTCGAAGGAGTTGTATCGACATTGGCATCCCCAGACCTTCGCGGCGCAGGCGATCGCCGCCCGCAGCTTCGCCTGCGCCGAACATGCCTATTTCAAGGATCGTCGGCACTATGATCTGACGAACACGGCATCGTCACAGGTCTACGGCGGGAGCGAGGCGGGCCGGCGCGCCATCGAAGGCGCCTTCGTGACGCGGGGGACGATCCTTGCCCATGGTGGTCGACTCGTGCCGGGGTACTACTCGAGCTGCTGCGGGGGCGTGGCCGCCGATGCACGCGACGCCATCGGAGATCATCCCTTCAACGATGTTCCGCCTCTGCGCGGTCGTTCGGGCGCGGATGTGTGCACGGAAGCGCCTCTGTATTCATGGACGATCGAGCGATCGGCATCGGACCTGGCCGCGCGGCTGAAGGCCTACGGTGAGGCGCTTGGCCTCGATCCCTTGGCACAGATCGGATCGCTCCGGGCCATCGAGGTCTCCGCGGTCAACGCGCACGGCCGGCCGCGCGAGTACGCCGTGCTCGCGGACGGGCAAGGGCAGGAAAGACTGCCCGCCGAGGCGCTGCGCCGGGCGCTGGACTACGCCGCCGAAGGCCTGCCGCCGCCCGACAAGCCGCTCTGGTCATCGAATGTGCGCATCGCTCTCTCCGGTCAGACGGCCAGCATCGACGGTCACGGCCATGGCCACGGCGTGGGCCTCTGCCAGCACGGGGCCGAAGCCCTGGCCCGGGCCGGCCGGGGACACGCGTCCATCCTCGCCTGGTACTACCCCGAGGCGGAGCTGGTGCAGGCGTATGAGAGGGTGCCCGCCCGCGGCTGACGCACTGGCGACTTGCCGGCTCTGAAAGCGCTCCGGACGGCCCCCAACCTGTTGGGCGGATGCACCCCAGGTGCCCATCTCTTGGGGGTCTCCGGCCGGTCCTTCAGAGGCCGCCTTTGTACTAATCTTATACTAAAATATTCAGATTTAGTATTTGCCCTGTCCCTACACGAGACGATATACTAATTTGACATGAATTAGTATGAAACTGGTACAAAGGTGTCGCCTCATTGAGAGGAGTGCCGCCCGATGAAGATACCCCAAACGCCGCCGGATCAGTCGCGATTATGGGACACGATCGGCCCCTCCGGCCGCCTGCCTGCCATCCTCCAAGCCGTCCCGGGCCCGTCCGTTACGGGCAAATACCTGCACTGGGACAAACTCGTTCGCTATCCGCCCCCGGAGGGCCTCAGCCACGAGGAGTGGTGGTTTGGTCTGAAGCTGAATCGACGGACGCTCTCCCGCTCCGTGCCCCTCCAGGACAAGCTCAGCCGCCACTTCCAGTACGTCCTGGTGGACCCCATTCCCGAGTGGCTGCACGAGATCGACCAGGGCGCCGGCGGGATGATCGAGGTTCCCGATCCGATCACGAATCCCGAGACGAAGGATCGCTACTACGTTCGTTCACTCATCGACGAGGCCATCACGTCCAGCCAATTGGAAGGTGCGGCCACGACACGGCAGGTCGCCAGGGAGATGATCCAGGCCGGCCGCAAGCCCCGCGATCGCAGCGAGCAGATGATTCTGAACAACTACCGGACGATGCGGCGCATCGGCGCGCTCAAGGGTAAGCGCCTGAGCGAGGAGCTCATCTTCGAGCTGCATCGGCTTGTCACCATGGACACGCTGGATGATCCCTCGGCGGTGGGGCGCCCGCGCCGGGAAGATGAGCCGATCGTCGTCGATGACCCGTACGGCACGGTCTTTCACGACCCGCCGCCCGCCGGCGAACTGCCTCGCCGGATGCGCGCGATGTGTGATTTCGCGAACGGAAAGACGCCCAGGGAATTCCTTCACCCTGTCATCCGGTCGATCATCCTTCACTTCTGGCTGGCTTATGATCATCCGTTCGTGGACGGGAACGGAAGGACCGCAAGAGCGCTGTTTTACTGGTCAATGCTGCATCACGGCTTCTGGCTCTTCGAGTTCATCTCGATCTCCCCGGTCATTCGGAAGGGGCCGGCGAAGTACGGTCGTGCGTTCCTGCACGTGGAGACCGATGAGAACGACCTGACCTATTTCATCCTGTACCACTTGCACGTGATCCGCCGGGCGCTTGGTGAGCTTCACGAGTTCATCAGAAAGGAGACACGGAGATTGCGCGAACTTGAGGGCCGATTGCGCGGCGTTTCCGTGTTGAATCATCGTCAGCGCACGCTCATCAGTCACGCGCTGCGCCATCCGAATCATCGCTACACGATCGAATCCCACCGCGTCAGCCACGATGTGGTCTATCAGACGGCGCGGACCGATCTTCTTGATCTGGTCGATCGCGGCCTGATGCACGGCGAGAAGATCGGAAAGACCTGGTATTTCACTGCCGTGACCGATCTTGAAACACGGCTGGGAGCCATGTCGTGACCGCGCCGCCAGCCGTTTCGACCCCGAGCGTCAACCCCAATTCCCCAGCAGGATGAGCAGGTCGGTGGTGTTGACGATTCCGTCGCCGTTGATGTCCTCGGGGCAGCCGGGGCAGGGGCCCCAGGCGGCCAGGAGAAGGAGCAAATCGGCCGTGTTCACCACGCCGTCGCCGTTCACGTCGCCGGGGATGTTCGCCTGGAACTCGTAGGGTCCCATGTCCACGATCGGCGGATCGCCATAGCCGGTGTCTTCCGTGTCGGGATCATCCACGAAGCGCGGATTGCCATCGAGATCGTGTTCGACTTCCGGGGGGAGCGCGCTGTTGTTTCCGGCGTCGATGCAGGGCGAGCCGCCGTTCAGGCGCAGGTTGTCATCATCGGTGCCGAGCACGTCATCATCCCCGTCGGGATCGACGAAGGCCGGATCGGCATCGATGTTGCCGGTCCCCGTCCAGCCGCCTTGGATGTCGCTGTAGGCGATGGAGATGGCCGAGCCGGTATCGGGGTAGAGATAGACCTGCGGCCCGTTGGAGGCGCTGTTCTCCCAGAGGATGGAATTGGCGACCTGCGGGGCCTGGGCGGGGTAGTTGAGGGCGTAGATGCCGCCGCCGGCTTGCGCCGAGTTGTAGGCGATGACGTTGTTGGTGATGACGGCCCGATCGTAGCGGCAGTACAGGCCGCCGCCGTCGTTGGCGGTGTTGGAGGCGATGAGGTTGTTTCGGATCGTGGCGAACGTCGAGTAGTAGATGTAGGAAGTCCAGGAGTTGATGGCCCCGCCGCCCCAGCCGCCGGCGTGGTTGCGCATGAGGATGTTGCCCTCGATGAGCGGGGAGCTGCGCGCGCCGAAATACATGCCCCCGCCTGCGTAGTAGGCGGTGTTGTCCACGATCGTGTTGCCGCTTACCACCGGGTCGCCGTATTCCGTGGTGCAGATTCCTCCTCCGCTGTCGGCGATGTTGTCGTGCACGAAGTTGCCGATGATCAGGGCCGAGGAGGTTTCCGTGCAGATCCCGCCCCCCGTGCCGTTGTAATTGGCGTTGTGCGAGTAATTGAATCGAAGCTCGCAGTTGGCGATGGTGGGCGAGCAGTTCCGGATCATGATCGCGCCGCCGCGCACTTCCGGGTAATCCCCGGTCCCCTTGGCGTATTCGATGATGCAGGATCGAAGGATCGTGTCGTCGTCGGCGCCTTCCAGGCGCAGCCCGCGCCAGCCGGTTCCGGTGTCTTCGGCGGTCATGAGGATGGGCTGTGCATCCATTCCCAGGGCGGCGAGGATCGAGCTCTCCACCGTGAGCTTGTAATGGCCCTGGGCGATGACCTCGACGCCCGGCTCGATGGTCAGCGATCCGCCCGGCGGGACGCGCACATCGCCCACCAGCATGTAGGGACTGCCGGCCAGCGTCCAGGTGCCGGTCTGGTCGCCCGACACATCGGTTCCAAGAGCCGGCGCGCCCGGCATCAACATGAGCAGTATTGCCGCGGAGAATGTTGTGCGTGACATGATGTCCCCTCGTTATGACGGTTTCTTCTCATCCTTGCCTGTCAGTTCGGAATCACCTTGCGCTCGTGAGCCGGGCGGGAGCCGAAGAGGCGGCTTGCGGCACGGCTGAACCGCTCTCAATCACGATACCGCCGGCGGGAGGGTGATCCAAGCACAAAATGCGCCGGGCCGGGCGATCCGCCGCCTCCCGTCCCTCTTCATGACCGGTCGCCAAGCTGTTTCCGGGTGCGGCGCTTGGCCGCGAGCAGGCCGCGGGTGGTTTCGGTGGAGCCGGCGTGTGCGGCCGTATCATCTTCGGGCCTGGCCGGGGGCTCTTCGGCCTGCGGCGCCTTCTCCTTCGCCTTGCCCCGACCGAGGAGATATCCGAGGGTGGCGGCGATCTTCGACGGCTCGGGCGGCCGCGCGTCCGTCGGCGGCCCGCCGCGCTCAGGCGGTTCGACCGGCGCCGGCGGCCGGAGCTTCTTCACCTCGCGCGCATCGCTCTGCAGTCGTTCGTCGAACTGCGCGCTGACCTGCCTCAGTGAGGCGAGGGTTGCCGCGACCTCCCGACCCCGCACAGACGACGGCGCCACGCGGGCCAGCGCGCGGGCCAGCAGGCCGCGCGCCGCCGCCGTGCTCCACGCGATGCGCCGCGAGGCGATGTCCAGAAGCAGCAGGGCGAGGCTCATCCACAGCACGGCCCGCCATGCCGGCAGGAGCGAAACGCTCTTCGCCATACCTCTGCGGTTGAAGAGATCCACAGCGCGGGGATCGGTGATGTCCAGCCGTCTTCCGCCCGTAAGCTCAACAATCCTGTCGAGCATGGCGAGATTGGACTGGTAACGGCGGAATTCCTCGCCCGTGGTTCGGCTGGCGCCGCCGATGACGGGCGCGAGCTGACGGCTGCCCCGGCGCGGATTCAACGCGACAATGTAATTGCCGGTGGCGCCGGCGGGAACCGACGTCTCGTAACGGCCCGGGGCGGTCTGGGGCAGGCGGACATGGACCGGTGAGCCGTACGGCGTATAGACCGTCCCTTCCACCTGCAGATAATCCAGGAACCCTTCCTCCTCGTCGGCCGCCTCGAGCGTGATGTGCAGCCGGCCGTCCCGAACGGCCGTGATCAGCTCCGCATCATGGCTGACGGCGGGCCGGGCGGTTCTCCTCACCAGTTGCGTGAAGAACGCCGCCGCGACCGGCCAGTCGATCCAGCGCTGCGACCAGGTTCCGCCCAGGTCGGAGGTGAAGGCGGCGACGCGCCCCAGTCCGGCCTGCCAATGCGCCAGCAGCGGCTCGCCGTCCGGGTGCGTCATCTCGATCGTCGCGGTCCGATCGTCGCGGGGGGCGGTGACCACCAGCCCATCCAGTTGCGGAGCGCCCTCCATTCCGATCGTCAGATTCGACCCGGTCGGCTGGACCACGGGCACGAACGGCACTTCCTTGATCAGCGGCTTGTTGAGGATCTGCACCGAATCGACGAGGACGCGCGGCAGCGCCCTGGGGTTGATGACCGGGTAGAAATCGCCCTTGCCGATCTCGGCGAGCCTGAGGAGCATTTCGTGATCGGCCTGATCGCCGACGGCGATGGTGGTGAGCTTGATGTTGTCGGCAACCATGCTGCGAACGGTCTCCTCCAGCCCGCCCCGGGGAGAGCGGCCGTCGGACAGGCACACCACGCGCTTGCGATCGGCCTGCACTTCGTTGAGCATGCCCTGCGCCTTCCTGAGCGCCGGTCCAAGGTCCGTGCCGCCTCCGGCCGTGATGCCGCGCACCTTGCGGGCGATGACGGCGGGCTCGTCGTTGCGCTGGAGGGGGACGGTCTTGTAGGCGAATTCATTGAAGGTCACCACGCCGATGAGGCTCTCGGCGCGGAGCGATTCGATGGCCAGCGCCGCCGCCTCGTTGGCGACTTCCTGTTGCGAGGCGCGGGCGCCGGCCACGTGCAGGTTCATCGAACCGGACCGGTCCAGCACCAGCACCAGCGCCGCCTCGGGCAGGCGCATTTCCCGGGGCGGATCGAGTTCCAGCGGGAGAACCGCTTCCAGGGCCGTGCCGTTCCAGCCCCCGGCCCCGAAGCTGTTCTCCCCGCCCAGCATGATCAGGCCGCCGCCGAGGTCGTTGACGTAACGGCTGAGCAGCTCGTGCTGAGCGGGCGTCAGCTCATGGGCCGGCACGTTGTCCAGCACGATCAGGTCGAAGTTCTGCAGCGACAGCAGGTCCGCGGGCAGAAGTTCGGGCGGCCGGAGGTCCACCGGCAGATCGGCCTCCGCCAGCAGGGTAGCAGGGTAGTTGGGACGCTCCTGAATGTGATCATCGAGGATCAGCATCCGCCCTTTGCCGGGCGTTGCGGTGAACGATTCGGCGCGGTTGTTGTCGGGCAGCGCATCGGCGCCGGGATCGTCCGGTTCGAAGATCGCCTCGAAGCGGTTCACCGGCGTTTCCGCCAGCTCGACGGTTGCCAGGTGGACCGACTGGCCGGCGGGCACGGCGACGGGTCGTGAGCGGCCCGGCTCGCCGCCGTTCAGATCGACCGGCTGTCCTTCTCGGCGCAGATTCAGACGACCGGTGGTGGGCTGGGTGGCCTCCATGACGATCCGAACGGTCACGTTCTGGCCCGGCTGGGCGCTCGGCGGCGCATCCACGCGAACGATCTGCACGTCGCCGGTCACGCGGTAGGCCACGGGGAGGACGTCGATGGGCACGCCACGGCTGAAGGTGAGCCCGCCCCCGCCTTCGACTGCCGAGGCGCCTGCGGCCTGCCGGGCCGCCTCGATCGCATCACCGATCGTCTCGTTGCCATCGCTGACGAGGACGAGCCGTTTGGCGGTGTCGGCCGGGAACATCGCCAGCCCCAGCCGGATGGCATCGGCGATGCTCGTGCCGGGCACGGTTCGCACATCAAGGTTGTCGTCGGCATAGTCGCCGACGGAAGGGGCGGCGATCGCGATGGCTTCTCCATCGAACACCACCAGCCCGAAGCGGTCCTCGGGCGCCTTGGTTTGCGTCGCTTCTCTCAGCCAGCTTCGCAGATGCTGAAGGTAGGATCGCCCGCCGGGAAGGCTGTCTTCTTCAGGGCCGGGAAGCTGGGCGAAACGCCGGACCGATCCGCTGACATCAAGAAGGCCGATCACCGTCAGGCCCTCGTGCTCGCGCTTCGTGTGAGGTCCGGCCAGCATCACCACCAGCGCCGCCAGAACGATCAGACGAAGCGCCAGGGCGATGATCCGGCGCGCCGCATCCGCACCGGTCAGCGACCACCACCCCACGAGAAGCAGCGGCAGGGCGAACAGGCCCAGCCAGAGCAGCCCGGGCTGATCGAAGTGCAGGTTCACGAGTCCGTGTCACCAGCAGAAGGGGGATCGGGTTTCGCCGGGGCCGCCTCACGCCCGGCCGGGTTCGCCGCAGCCTTGTCGATTGTCTCGCCGAGCCGGCCGAAGTAGCGCTGGATGAAACGGTGGTACCGTGAGGGGACGGCGGACTCCTCGACGGCTCGCTCGGCGTCGCGCTGGGCGCGGCCGAGGCGCTGCGACGCCGGGCCGGGCTCGGTTGCGCCCGCGCCCCGGCCGATCCGCTCATCGCTCAACCACTCGGCAATCAGCCTGCCGGCCGGTTCATCCTCGGACAGGTTCAGCTCGTCCATCTGGTCGGGGGCATACGTCGGCGCATCCGCCCGGTCCGGGGAAGTCAGGCCGCCTTTGCCGGCTGCGCTGGTTCCGAATTCGCGCTGCCACTGCTCGGCCCAGCGGCGGCGCTCCTCATCGGTCATGTTCTCGGCCATCTCACTGGCGGCCCGGCGCGCCCGCTCGGCCGCCTCGTGCTGGCGCTCGGCCATGCGCCGGCGACGCTCGATCTGGCGGATCACCTCGCCGGGCGAGGGCTCGGCCTGGTCCTGCTCGGCCCGTCCCTCGGCTTGCGGTCCGGCGGGCTCCTCGCCCGGCCGGGGCGCCGGCTGACCTTGCTCGGGGGTCTGCGGCTGGTTCGGTTCCGGGGAGGGCGGCTGCTCGTCCGGCTCGGGCGTCGGCGGGCCTTGCTCGGCCCCCTGCCGCGGGTCGGATTGCCCCTCTGTCGGCCGAGGGGCGGCCTGCTCCTGCTCCCCGATCGCCGGAGGAGGCTCAGCCGGCCGCTGCTGCGGTTGAGCCGGCGCGTCGGTCTGGCCCGGTGCCGTCTGGATCTGCCGCCCCTGCTCTTCGGCGCGGTCCACGGCAGGCGGGCGGTCCTGGGGCGTGCCGGGCGCCGGCTGCGCTTCGCCCCCCGGCTCGGTGCGATCGCCTTCGGAGGGCTTCTCACCACCCTCCGGCGGCGGCCGGCCAGTCTGGTCACCGTCGTCCGGGGGCGCCTCCTGTCCGCCGGTCGATGGTTCAATCGAGTCGGCCGCCTGCTCCACGGCCTCGGCGACGTCCCGCGCATCACGCTCAGCCTGCTCATCGGCCTTCTGCCGGTCGCTCAGCTTCTGGATGTCCCTGGCCAGCTCGCGGGAGATCTCCTCATCGACGCTGCGGTTTTCCAATTCACGTTCGACGGCGTCGGCGGTCGGCTCCGCGTTGTCGAGCAGGTCCTGAATCTCCCGCTCGTCGAGTCCCTGGTCGCTCAGCGCCTGTTCCAGGCGCCGGCGGCTCTCGTTCTCAGCGCGATCCGCAGCCCCATCGACCTGCTGGATCTCACGGCTGAGGGCCTTGAGATGATCGGCGACGGCCCGGCGCTCATCGTCCGGCATTGACTCGGCCTGTCGCGCCAGCTCATCGAGCAGGTCGGCGGCCTCGCCGAAATCGCCCCGGCGCAGGGCTTCCGTGAATTCCTCGGCCGACAGCGGCGCCTCGGGCCCTTCCAGGCCGGCGAAGCGCCGGGTCAGCTCCTCGGCCGCGGCGGCGTTCTCCTCCGCCTGCTCGGCGAGACGATCGGCCAGTTCGTTCAAGCGCGCCGCCGATTCGTCGCGGGTCGCCGAGGGATCGAATTCCTCCCCGCCTTCACCGGTGAGCTGGCTGGCCAGTTGCTCAAGGGCATCGAGTTCTCCAGGCGGCGTGCCGTCGAGCTGCGAATCTTCCTCGAGGTCCTCCACGGCATCGCGGATCGAATCGGCCACCGCGGCCCGCTCCTCTCGCAGCGACTCATCCCTTCGCGCGATGGCGAGGGGATCGGCTCCTCGTGCCGGGCTGATGGCAGGCAGGTAGAGCACACCGAGCCCCAGCAGCAGGGCCAGCGCGGTCACGCCGCCCCAGATGCCTGTGATGCGAACGGGCAGGGCCGTCCGGACGTCCAGCGAGCCGGCCAGACGATCCGCGTCCCGTCGAACCAGTGCCGCGAACGCGGCGTCCTGGTGCCTCGGCCCGCCCTCTCGCAGCGATTCGGCCGTGGCGAGCCGGTCCTTGAGGCGGAACACCCGGTCAAGCTGAAGGGCCAGGGCCAGCCGATCGCGCCGACTCAGCGCGGCGAGCGCGATGCCGACC